>ENA-UOYD01000243-UOYD01000243.1-marine-metagenome-genome-assembly--contig:-NODE-243-length-13231-cov-8.625437_pt1 | contig 13231 bp, 9 predicted proteins | sample MGYA00238169_ERZ767097 | MGnify/ENA primary metagenome ERZ767097 (study PRJEB28937, sample SAMN06267346) | marine metagenome | isolation source: Columbia River Estuary | place: USA:Columbia River Estuary... | reverse complement strand
CAAGGTAGTCGACACTTCTTGTGGACTCCGCCGGATGAATCGGTGGAGTACACAGTAGTTTGTGCGAATTGGAGTAGTAATATTGGCTCTCCACTTCATAAGTCACTTAGTTGTACTTTTGAGCAGGTATTTGTCTAATGGCGCATCCTATACCTCCTTTAGTAGAGACACTTAGTTCTCTTGAACCAACTTCTATGGTCACGCTCTATGAGATTGACTTTAGAAGCTTGGGTCTGTCTCCTGATATTAGCACTACCGTATACGTTGATGTTGGCCCTTCTTTTGGGTCGCAGTTTAATACTCCTATAAACACTCCTATTGATATTCAAATTCCTTCTGTAGGAACTATACTCCTATCCGGTGCGCTTACAGTTACCGGAGGCGTAGTAACTCGGAAGTTTAGTGATACAGTAACATTAACACCAAACCCTGGATACTCGGGCCAAGTGGCTATTACTGTACTAAGTTCTGAGGCTATAATATTTTTTCATAGTGGGCTTAATGCTCTAAACTCTTCCGTGGTATGGCAAGGTAATAAATATCAACCCCTCCCGATACTTGCGGACGGTTTCGAATCAAATCCTAGTGGACAACTACCTAGACCTAGATTAGTAGTCGCCAACGTTATGAGTATAATTAGTACTTATATAGAATTATTTGACGACTTGTTGGGTGCACAGGTTACACGCAGAAGAACTTTTGCTAAGTATTTAGACCCTATAAACTTTGAGGGTGGGGTAAACCCTTATGCAAGCCAAACTTCTGAACTACCTCCGGATTTGTATAGAATAAATAGAAAGATGATGGAAACTAAGCTTCAAGTAGAATTCGAACTAGTAGCAGCTTGGGATATCGAAGGCGTACAACTACCGAGAAGACAGGTACTACAAAACTTGTGCTCTTGGGAGTATAGGAGTACAGAATGTGGTTATAGTGAAGTAGGTGGAGTAGCGACCGCCTTAGATATACCAGACCCTCACCGAGAGAACGATAGTTGTGGTAAGCGACTTACAAGTTGTAAGTTAAGATTCCCTACAGGTAGTTTACCCTTCGGCGGGTTCCCAGGAGCGGGAGTATCTAGATGAGTTTTATAAACCCAGCAGTACTACACGCTAGGGCGGAAGCGCCTAAAGAGTCCTGTGGTTTAGTAGTCCAAGTAGGAACTTCTGCTGAGTACGTACCTTGCAATAACATCTCCATGGACCCTGAGAACGAGTTTATACTTGACCCACAGGATTACGTGAAAGCCGAGGACAAAGGCAAAATTTTATCGGTAGTTCACTCCCATAAAGATAATAGCCTGCCTAGCGAGTTTGATGTAAGTTCTTGCAACAGAGGCAGTGTACCTTGGGTAGTATTAAACACCTTAGATGGTACATACACTACTATACAGCCAGTAGACTACACGGACCTCCCATTAGAGGGGCGGCCTTTTGTTTACGGTATTCTCGACTGCTTTACTGTAGTACGAGACTACTATAAACGAGAATTAGACATAGTTTTAAAAGACCCACACAGACCAGAAGACTGGTGGAATGAGCCAGGTATGAATTTGTATGTGGACAGTGCGGAACAATGGGGCTTTCATAGAGTCCAAGAAATTAAAGAACACGATGTAATATTGATGCAGATGGGCTCTAAAGTAGCTAACCATGCAGCCGTCTATATAGGAGACGGACAAATATTGCAACATCTAGATAACAGATTATCTAGGGTGGACCTATACGGAGGTTTTTGGGTGAAGTGCACACACAGTATTTGGAGGCACAATGGCAGAAATTAGACTATATGGACACTTAAGAGATAGTTTTACCGATAAAGTAACATTGCTAGTGTCCAGCTTTCCAGAAGTAATACGAGCACTGAGTATGAACTTTCCTACCTTTAGCTCTGAGATGGAAAAAGATAACAGACAGTACAAGATATTTATAGATAACTCGCAACTATCTGCAGATAATCTCAGTTTATCGCCTATAGGTGATAACTCAGTAATTAAAATCGTACCAGTACTGGAAGGGGCCGGAGAAGGTAAGGACCCTATGGCTATGATACTTATAGGGGCAATGATAATTGCTACTGGAGGATTCGGCCTAGTAACACTGGCAGGGGGAGCAACAACAGGACTTGCCGCTTTCGGAGCTAATATGGCGATGGGTATAGGTTACTCTCTTATTGCTGGAGGTATTGCATCCTTAATGCAAGAAGGACCAGCGGAAGAGGTAGACCCCAATAGTTCCACTATAATAGGCCCCGTTAATACTACGGCACAAGGTGCTGCCATTCCTATAGGGTACGGAAGAATGAGGATCGGTAGTGCGGTAATTTCCGCAGCTATAGATATAGATCAGGGCTTAAAAGCTACCATAGGTACTGTAGCGGGAACTTTACATGTTCCACCTGTTGATGAAACTGATGAAACTTAATAATAGAGAGTAAATAAATGTCTAAACCAATAATTGGTAGAGGTGGTGGTGGTAAAGGCGGAGGCGGTGGTTCTGAGTCCCCTAATACCCTAAAGTCTCAATCCTACGCTAACATAATAGACTTACTCTGCGAAGGCCCGATAGAAGGGTTTTACCATGGTGCAGGTGAAGAAGAGCAGGATATATACTTAGACGGCGTCCCTCTCAAGAGGCCTGACGGCACCTACAACTTCAGCAACTACGCTTATGAAATGCGGTCTGGTACTCAGGACCAAGATCATCTAAATGACTTTCCTATTGCAGTACCAAATATCGTCAATAAGATAACGTCATATGATACTCCAGCTACTACTACTATCTACAATACTGAGGTTGCTGATGCTTTTAAAGTCATAGTAAGTGTAGATTCCTTGCATGAGTCTGACAAGGAATCTGGTGACCTATACGGCCACTATGTAAACTACCGTATATCTTTAAGCATAGACAATATAAATTTCATAACGCGAGTTGAGGATAGTATTGTAGGCAAAACGATGTCTGCGTATGAAAAAGCTGTAACTATTGACATTCCGAGTGATTGGCAAGGTAAGCCTATTTATGTACTCCTCGAGAGACTCAGCCCTGATGACATAAAATCAGCAGAGACTAAGGGTGATATAAATCAAAGCAGTCTTCTTAGACTTAAAACCGTTACTACGCTAACGTATGATAAACTAACTTACCCTAACTCAGCTCTTGTTGCGCTCAATATAAACTCTGAGTACTTTTCCAGTGTGCCAACTAGATCGTACGACCTGAAACTTATGCAGGTTCTGGTTCCGGCACCACCATTTTACAACCCAGAGACTAGAGAATACAATATTTCTGGTGGGATGCACTGGGATGGAAGCACTGTACTAGCTTGGTCAGATAACCCAGCATGGTGCTTCTATGACCTATTAACAAACTCTAGGTACGGGCTGGGTAAGTACTTAAAGCCTCATATGATAGACAAATGGGAACTATTTAAAATCGCTAAGTACTGTGATGATTTAGTCCCTGATGGTTTTGGTGGCGAAGAGCCTCGATATACCTGTAACATCCTGATAAATTCAAGAAAGGAAGCTCTTAATGTAGTCAGGGATATGGCTAAAATATTTAGAGGTATGGCGTATTGGTCGGGAAGTCAGCTAACCTTCGTTTATGACCATGAAGATACTCCTGAGATGTTATTCACAAATGCTAATGTAGTGGATGGCGTCTTCTCTTACAGTGGTAGTGCATTAGCCGCTAGGAAGAGTGTAGCACTAGTTACATGGCAAGATCCAGAGGTTGGCTACGAAAAAGTAATAGAGTATGTAGAAGATGAAGCGGCATTACGTAAATATGGATATAAGGAAGCTTCACTTAATGCTATAGGCTGTACCTCTAGAGGACAGGCTAGAAGATTAGGAAAATGGTTACTGTTTTCTGAAAACTACGAAGGCAACCTACTGGGATTTAGCGCAGGAAACATTGGAGCGTCTTTAAGACCTGGTTCAGTAATTTCTATATCTGACAGAACCAAAGTAGCTAGTAGACTAGGTGGCCGTATAGTTTCTGTGTCCGGTAATACCGTTACAATAGATCAAAGCTTATCGTATACTGTAGGGTCGGAACTACTGGTTGAAATACATACACCAGTAGTAGAAACCTTACCAAATAATACTACGGAAATCCCTTCAGTAAAAGAACGTCACATAGCTACTATTGAAAAAAGAACCATAATTGGAGTAACTGGAAACGTAGTAACTCTAAGCACTAGTTTTGGGGCAGGAACGGAACCACTCCCTGGCAGTATGTGGATAGTTAACATACCTGCAACAGTAGAGCCGGCCACTTTTAAAGTGCTGTCTATATCGGAGAATACAGATACTGGGGTATACGATGTAAGTGCTGTAAAGTACTCGGTAGGTAAGTATGGCTATATAGAAGAAGACATCCCATTTACACCAAGAGTAACCTCTAACCTAACGTTAGCCCCAACTCCTGTAAACGCAGATTCAATGACGATAACTGAATCGTTGTATAGGGCGGGAGGCGCAGTACATAATAAAGTAGAGTTTGACTGGGCAGATGTACCAGGCGCTTTAAACTACTCTGTAGAGTATAAGCTAGGTAATAACAACTGGGCAGTACTAGATAGAGAGTGTTCAGTTTCTTACACAGAGTTACTTAACGCAGCTCCTGGTAAGTACACCTTCAAAGTATCTACTAAGAACTCCTTTAATCGTAGGTCACCTTTTGTAGAATCTGCTGTATACTCAGTGCTAGGCAAGACGGCGCCACCTAGAGACGTTGAGAACTTCACGTTCGGACCCAGTAAGGCTGGTGTACTACTGACCTGGGATCCAGTACCTGACTTAGATCTGCATGGATATGAGCTAAGGTATGGAGATTCTTGGGACAATGGAGTGGTGGTCGATGTACTAACAGCCACTAGAGCGCTTATTACTCTAGAGGACCACAGTACGTCGGGCGAATATCAACATAGTTATCACATTAGAGCCATCGACACAAGTGGCAATTACTCAGAAAACGTTAAGTCGCTACACGTAGTCTTTCCTCCTATACCTCGAGTATTTGGTTTTTCCTGCGTGCAAGCACTCAGTAGACTAGAACTTGCTTGGAGGCCTTCCAATGATCCGTACCTTGCAGGATACGAAATAAGAGAAGGTGTTGAGTGGGCACAATCCTCCCTAATAGCTGTAGTAAATTCTACTCACTACTCTATACCTTATGGAGGGCAAGGTACTAGAACTTTCCTTATCAAAGCGGTTAGTTCGTTAGGTATTAAGTCAACTATAGCGTCATTTGCTACTACCGAAATTGCTCAACCTACGGATATGAATGCTGTATTCCTACAGGATGAAAAAGAGGATGATTGGCCAGGCATTATGGTAAACGCCGAAGTAGAAGCCGAAAAGGTAGTGACAGAGTACGGTAAGCTTGGTGGAGAGTATATAACTGAAGTAGACTTAGGTGCACCGTATAATGCACAGACTACAATCACCTTCGACAAGTTAGTAGTCGCCCAAGATACTGGTTCATGGAATACCTCTACTTTTGCTTGGGATGATGTCACAGCTGACAGATCTTGGCTACTAGATTTTACAGACAGTATTGGCGATATCCGCATAGAGATAGCTACCGAGGCAGATGCCCCAACTAATGAAGTGCATTCTTGGAGATTCCATAGCACTCTAGTTAGTTCGGATATTACAACTCCCATATCTCCTTCTGCATATACACCTAGTAAGAATGGCGCTACAGTATATCCTGCATATGCAAGTCCGCCGCAGGGTAGGTACTCCGCAGGCTTTATACGTCAAGGTGTAGAAACTTTAGAGTACAACAATGCGAATATTCCTGATATCTTCTCTACAGTATTTTGGGTACGCCCAGAGACTTGGGGGACAAATATTAGTGACGCATCTTTTGAAGTGCTCAGATTAGAGAACACAGCAGGAGTATATTACTTACAACTAACTTATGACTATACACGAAAAAAATTCATGTTAACTTCCAATTTATCCAATCCGGATAATACTCTAGAGGTACCTTATGAGGTGGTACCTGGAGAACTACTAGCTGTGGGAATCTCCCAGAGCTCCTCAACAAGAAAACTGTTTATTACAAACATGCAGGCTAACAATTCTGTTACGTCCGCAAAAACAATACCCAAAACCACTTCTGGTTACAACTTATTAAAGGTAGCATAAAAAATGGAAAATTTAAACGTAAAAATGCACGGTTCTTTCACTATGACACTTGTAAAAGCAAACGGTGAAGTAGAAACCACTCATAAAGATAACATTATTGTAAACACCGGCTTTGACCTGATTGCTGATTCAGTATTTAACACAACAAGAGGAACTGCAGCTAACTACATAGGTGTTGGAACCAACGCTGTCGCCGCATCTGTGGCCAACACTGACCTAGGCGCTGTACTTTCCCCTAGAAGAGTTGGTACTTATAGTCATACAGCAGGAACAAAGGTAGTAACTCTTAGCTATACGTTTGCGCCTGGTGAAAGTACTGGTGCTATCACAGAAGCTGGTATCTTTAATTCCGTGTCCGGAGGAAAAATGTTAGATAGAGTTGTGTTCCCTGTTGTTAACAAGCAAGCTGATGACACCCTAACTACTACTTTTACCCTAACTATGAGCTAATAGAGGCACATCATGGCTGTTACAATAACTACAGTTTCCTCTGATTCACCAACTTGGTTAAACGCTGTAACTGCTACTTGGGCCACCCAGACGGGAACTTGGGTGGCCCCCCCTCCCATTGAGGTGGTGGATTTAGACTCCGCGTACTTACTTAATGTATCAGACGTAGAAAATAATACCCCTAGCAAGTCCTTGCCTATGGCCTTCTCAATGGTTGATAGTGTAGCCAATGGACTAGTTTATCTTAGGGAGATATTTGAAGGATTAGCAGTAACAGAGTCCTTTGGTAAGAATACCATCAAGGATCCATTCACAGAGAACTTTGCTATTACTGATAGTTTAAAAACTAACAGCACTAAAAATCTATTAGAGACCCTGAGTGCTCTTGGTAGCTTAAAGTTTAATACCAGCAAACCATTTTCCGAAACTTTAGCCGCTATTGACAGCCTAACCCGAAATAGCAATAAGCCCTTCTCCGAATCCCTAGCTGCTAATGATAGCTTAATTCGAAACAATAGTAAGCCCTTCTCCGAATCTCTAGCTGCTAATGATAGTTTAAATACTACTACTGACTTCCTAAGAGCCTTTGCTGAAGAATTAGCAATACTTGAGTCTGAGAAAAATAGCAGTATTAAAAGCCTAGTAGAAACTTTAACTGCTAATGATAGCTTAACCAGAAGCAACATCAAAGAATTAGTGGATAGCTTTGCTACTGATGATAATTTAAAACTTGATAGTAGTAAAGAGTTACTAGAGACTTTGAATGCTGTTGATAGCTTAACCCGAAATAACATTAAAGAGTTAATTGACAGCTTTACTACTGTTGATAGCTTAAACACCGCTACTGACTTCATAAGAGTCTTCTCTGAGGTACTAGCGACTACTGATAGCGTAACCCGTAACAGTGTTAAAAGTATACTAGAGACACTAACTACTATAGGTCCACTGACTTGGTTAAACGCTGCTGACAATACTTGGAATACTCAGTCAGGAACTTGGGCTAGTCCTACTTTTGCACCATCATCTGGATTCTACTTAAATACTACTACTGACTTCATAAGAAATCTTACTGAAGACTTGATAGTGGTTGATACAGAGAAAAATAATAGTATTAAAGAGTTAGTTGATAACTTTAATACTGTTGATGACATAAATTTGTCGATAGGATTTCTGCGGTACTTTAATGAGACTCTAACTACTGTTGATGATTTAGGTACCCCTACTGACTTTATAAGAGAGCTCTCTGAAACTCTAGTCACTGTGGACAGTTTAAGCACTCCTACCGAATTCCTAAGAATCCTCACTGAAACCTTAGCTACTGTTGATGATATAAAGCTTAATAGTACTAAGGAATTGACTGATAACTTTACTACTACTGATAGTTTAGCTCAAAGTAGTATTAAAGAATTAGTTGATAACTTTACTACTGTTGATAGTTTAACTAATACTACCGAGTTCATAAGAATCCTTAATGAAGGATTGAATACCACTGATAGTTTAAATACTAATATCACCTTTTTAAGAAACTTTACTGAAACTCTAGCTGCTAATGATAGTTTAAATACTACTACTGACTTCATAAGAGCCTTTACTGAAGGATTAGCTGTAGTTGATGCAGAGAAAAATAGCAGTATTAAAGAACTAATTGATAACTTTAATACTGATGATAGTTTAAGTACTACTACTACCTTCCTTAGAGCCTTTGCTGAAGAATTAGCTGTAATTGACGCTGAGAAAAATAGTAGTATTAAAGGTCTGTTAGAAACTCTTGAAACTACTGATGACTTAGGTACTCCTACTGACTTCAGAAGAATACTTACCGAAACTTTAACTACTGTTGATAGTTTAAATACTACTACTGACTTCCTAAGAGGCTTCGCTGAAGGGTTAGTGGTAGTTGATTCAGTGAAGAATAGTAGTGTTAAAGAATTAATTGATAGCTTCAAGACTGCTGATAGTTTAACTCGCAGCAGTACTAAAAGTATACTAGAGACTTTAACTACTGTGACCCCTGTAGAATGGCGCAACGCTATAAATGCTACCTGGGCTAATCAGACAGGAACTTGGGCAACGATCCCTTATGTAGCTGCGGGCGAGTTACACTTTGAACGCACTGCGGAATACCAAAGAGGTTTCGCCGAAGGTATAACTATAGTGGCTAGCTCAGAGAAAGTTTCTCTTACTAAAAATGTACTGGAAACCTTAGCGACTACTGATAGTTTATATCGCAATGTTGAGTTCCTAAGAGACTTTGCCGAGAACCTCAATTCTGATACTAGGTTTAGTAGAGATACAATCAAACCCCTAGTTGACGCACTGAGTATTGTAGACTTACAGACTAACAATACTACTAAGAAACTAAGAGATAGTCTCACGGTAGTAGATCGTCTTCGCAAAACTACTACTAGGCTCATCTCAGAGGATTTCCAACTTTCCGAGGAAATACGTCATGTAACGAACTTCGCTAGATACTTTGAGGAGTCTCTAGGTGTACTGGAAGAGATAAAAAAAGGAACAGAACTTGCATTTTTTGAGGACGAGTGGTTTTCTTTAGTAGACATGTTAATTTCTGGAACTAAGGGTGTTATCTCTGACATGACTATATACAATGAAGCTATAGAATCCCTAGAGGACTTTGAGGACTTGGTACTTAGCGGAAAAATTCCAGGGTACGGTGAGTTCAAAAACTACATACAAGGGTATTACACATACCAGAAAGCTCTAGTTAAGGCAGTCCTAGACTCTACAACTACTGCTGGCAGGGTTGAGTTACTGCAGATGAAAATTGAGGTTGACTTACCTGACGTTATAGAACGTGGTTCAGTAACTATAACTCAGTCAAACGTTGATGATACTGTACTATTTCCAGACCCTCCAAATGTAAATGGCGGAGACGGAGTACCAGTTGTATTTATCAAAACCTTTAAGATCGTCCCTGAAATAACTCTATCTATAAGTGGTGGGGCAGCTGGAGTAATCTTAATACCTGAAATCACTTCAAAAAGTTTGACTGGTTTTACCATAAAGTTAAAGAACGTAGGCACAGGCCTATACGTTCCTGGTACTATTAGTTGGGCAGCACATGGGTACTAATTATGCAAGAATATGAAGAAATTGCTGGCACGGAGTCCTTATCGGACTCCCTAGCAAAACTACTACTTAACACAAAGACGGTAATGTCTTGCCATTCTGGGGCGACCTTCCCCACTAATACTGCTAACCACTACCAAGGTATGCTTTGTTACAGAACAGATCAGGATAAGTACTATAGACTTAAATCCTTACCGCCTGCGACGTCTGTTTGGGTTTCTATTAGTGAGTTTAAAACACTTAAAGATGTTACTTTAACTACTACGGGTGATAAGGCGTTAATCTCTGGGCATGTGCTCCAGTATAACGGTACCACGTGGGATAATAAGACACTAGCCGATGCAAGTATATCTAAAACAGATCACGTACACACAATATCTAGTTTAAGTGATACAGCTGCAGCTAGCCCAGCTAGTGGGAATATTCTCCGGTATAACGGTACCAAGTGGGTTAATAGCACACTAGCCAATGCAAGTATATCTAAAACAGACCATACTCATACAATAGCAAATTTGACAGATACAGTTATATCTGAATCAAAAGCTAACCAGCAAGTATTATCATGGGATGGTACTGCATCTAATGGCGTGGGCGGATGGGTTAACAAGAAATTAGTTGACGCTGGCATATCCGCAACACATAGTCACCCTTACATGAGTGACGCTGGCGGAACAATGACTGGGAGTTTGGCGGTTTCTGGATCGATCAGTGCAACGGGTAATGTAACCGCATACGGTTCTACCTCCGATAGACGAGTAAAGAAAGACGTAGAAGTAATTGAAAACGCACTAAGTAAAGTAAATGCACTAACAGGGTATACGTTTCTGTATAACAATAGTACTGAAAGACTGACAGGTGTAATGGCGCAGGAAGTTCAAGCTGTACTTCCTGAAGCAGTGTACGAATCAGAGGCAGTACTAGAAGGTACCGATGAGCACATATTAGCTGTCAGACATGGTAACATGGTAGGCCTGCTAATTGAAGCCATAAAGGAACTAAGTGCAGAGGTTGATTTACTAAAAAGTAAGTTGGAGGATATCTAGATGACTATACCTGCAACAGGAGCCATCAGTATGTCTCAAATACAGAATGAGCATGGAGGTAGTGGGTCTATTTCCTTAGGTGAGTATTATGCAGGTGGCGGTATCGTTTATGACGATACATGGAATCCCGATGTTCCAGTGTATAATCCGGATGAGGTCGTACCAATTTCGATGGGAGATTTACGAGGCTCGACCAAAAGCGTAAACGTTTACTATGGTATACACGGTGGCGGAGGTGCAGGTGGTATGGGTTCCCGAAACAGTAAAACTAATAAAGGTAACGGTGCTGCCGGCGAATCTTCATACTTCGTAGCCTACAACGACAGGGAAGATTTCCCCTTAGAGTGGCTAACTCAGGAATCCCCGGGTGGTGCTGGCGGTACTGGGGTTACAGAAACTTATGAAACCAAAGCTGGTCGTGCCGGAGAAGACTCTATTTACGGTGCTGGAGGTGCTGGAGGTAACAATAACGATCACGGGTCCGATGCACCTGCAGCATCTTGGGGTGCTGGCGGTGGTGGCGGAGGTGGTGATAGTCCTGCCTGGAATGACAGTTCAGGGAAGGCAGGGCACGGAGGATACGCAGCGGAATTCGTTTGGGGATACTTTAGAGTAAAAAAAGGTTCTACAATAAAGCTGCAGGTAGGTGCGGGAGCCCCCCGTAATGTTGGTGCCGTATCAGGCGATCTCAACCATGATGGAGGCGCAGGTGCTGGTGGTTACGGTTACGTCAGTGGCTACGGTACAAGTACTGGTGGGATTACCACTTGGACGGTAGTATGATTGTAGATGACTTTGCGGGCTTCTCGCCCGCTTTAGATGCTTTATCTTCAGAGGCTAAAGATTCCATTGTTGAGCTAACATGGACAATACGTGAAAGAGGAAAACCTACAGCAAAAGGAAAGCCTGAATCAAAAGGAAAGCCTGAATCAAAAGGAAAGCCTGAATCAAAAGGAAAGCCTCTAAGAACAACGGTCTGCGTTGCTGTACTTAGCCTAAAAGACCTAGAGCGTATATGCGGTATAGTGCCTCCAGAGGTCTCAGAAGGCTTCGGTAGCCTATACTTCGTCGACCTAGAGTCTTTAGATACGAATTACACGAGGTTTTACGTAGCCAGAGCGGATAAGTATGATATTTGGGGCTACGTTTATGTTAATGGCACCCTGAAAGAGGTTAAAACTTATACAAAAACTATTTATGGTTCTTTCGTAGATCGGTACACTGCAACTGGTTTATTGAAATCCAGTAAGGAGATGGAGAGGTGGCTTCCTATTGATGAATGGACTGGCGACCAAAAATTGTTAGATATCACAAGAAAGTACGAGTCTGCTTGTTTAATTAAAGTAAAGTCAAAACACATGTACCTTAGAGCTCGCTGTCGGGACTCTATAATCAAAAATAGAAATAGAATATTAGGAGCTACATAATGCAAAATTACACAGAGATTGCCGATACCACAGGTATAACGGAATCGAGAGAACTACTGTTGAACAATACCAAAACGGTAATGTCCAACCACTCAGGTCCGGGCGCACCTGTAGGTAATCTACAGATAGGTATGACGTATTACAACACTGCGGATAAAAAGGAGTATACTTTAGAGTCTACTGGCCCAGACGTTTGGGTTCATACGGGTGCCCAAGTAACCACTTCCGCCACTGACACGACAACAGGACGGTTGTTGAAGGTTGGTGATTTTGGGTTGGGTATTCCTGCCCGTTTAGCGATTACAGACCTCGATAGCACTGTTGCAGGTGGTATATATGGTTTTTCTAATAGTTCGGTGGGGCATCCGTCAACGGGCGAAGGGTCGGTTATTGTATTACCTAGATCGACATCTTCTGCTGCCACACGGTCAATTCAGTTTGCAGTAATGGAGAATGGCGATTGTTTTACACGTAAAAATCACGGAGGCACTTGGGAGGATTGGAAGGAAATCTACCACTCAGGCAACACTGGAACGGCTGTAACAGAGGATGTCACCACGTCCACTACTGACACGACAGCGGGTAGGCTGTTGCAGGTTGGTGATCACGGTGTTACTGGGTATGCGCCCGCATCAACAGGTACGGACTTGGATACTCTTTTGACTAGCGGGAACCATTATATATCTTCGGCAGTCAATGCTCCAACTGTCAGCACTTATCTTGTGCAGGTCAATAGTGGCAATGGTTCAAGAACGCACCAAACTGCTTCATGGGTGAGTGATCCAAGCCTACACCACAGAAGCCAACAGAACGGTTCTTGGCAATCTTGGCGCAAAATATACGACACAGGCAACATAGTAGGCACAGTGAGTCAGTCAGCAGGTGTGCCTACAGGTGCTGTGATTGAGAGTGGTACAGGTTATGTGAAGTATGCAGATGGTACGATGATTTGCTACGCCAACAAGACTGAGCCTAATTCGGGGATGACTAACGATGGTTATACAAGATACGATTACAGTCTGCCTGTCACATTCAGTGGGAATCCGACGACGATAATC
>ENA-UOYD01000241-UOYD01000241.1-marine-metagenome-genome-assembly--contig:-NODE-241-length-13260-cov-2.976637_pt1 | contig 13260 bp, 12 predicted proteins | sample MGYA00238169_ERZ767097 | MGnify/ENA primary metagenome ERZ767097 (study PRJEB28937, sample SAMN06267346) | marine metagenome | isolation source: Columbia River Estuary | place: USA:Columbia River Estuary... | reverse complement strand
TTGCTTTGGCATTTTGCCCCTATAGTGGAGCGTTATATTTTGGGATGCTAATTCCAATGACAATTTCAAGCGTAGACGGGTTATATTTGCCAATTGTTTTTGCATTTGGAACAGGGCTTCCAGTATTGCTATTTACATATCTACTCGCATTTGCAGCTGGAAGTATCGGTATTTTTTACAACAAAATAGCTGCTATTGAAAAATTAATGCGTTTAATTGCTGGTATTATTTTTGTGTTTACAGGATTTTATTATGTATTGATTTTTGCTGGGATTATTTAATTTATTAAATTAGCCTAAAATAATTTTGCTATGAAAATTTTAGACCAAATAAAAAGCACCCCGCTTCAATCAAAAATTTTAATTATAGTTGTTATAATAGCCATTGTTTTTTATTCTTATATCATCTCCTCATAATTTCAAATTTCTAAAACAAATACTTTTTTTGTGGCTTTAATGGCGCAATCTAAACTTGCTTTTAATTCATTTACAAATTTTATCAAATCATCAATTTCAACGTGATCCATCATAATCACTTTGTACCAACTATTGTTGCCATTATGAGTATCGGGAACCAATCCAAATTTATGAGCCAATGCTTCGGGTATGTATTTAGACTTTAACGTTACAATATTCATAAAAGAATCTCTAAAATATTCAATATTTAGATTGTCCATTTGTGTACAAAACCATTCTGTTCTTAACAAGAGTGTGTTTATTTTTTCGAACCATCCGTAATAACCATAACTAAAAAGTATCATCCAAACAGCAATTGCATTGGCCCCTGACCGACTTCCAACAATGGTTAAATCCATTCCGTCTACATACTGCGCTTCTTTGGTTAGTGCATTTTCAATCAATCCTTTTCTACATAGAAAAACTCCAGTTCCGTAGGGTGCTTGTAACATCTTATGAGCATCAATTGTGATCGATGAAACGTGTGGGTTCTCAAAATTGATGGCAGATTGCCTGTTTGAAATCGGATAAATAAACCCGCCAAAAGCGCCATCTACATGAATTTTAAACACCACCTTATGTTTGGTTAAAATTTCTGCATAAGTATCAGGATTGTCTACAGAACCAAACATAGTTGTTGCCATATTTGAAATAACCATAAAATATTTCTTTCCTTGGCTAATTAAATTTTCAACAATTGTATCTAATTCTTCGGTAATAATTTCTCTTGAATTAAAATCAACAGGAACAGAAATTGTATCAACACTTAATAAGTTTGAACCTTTATGAACCGAATAATGTGTGTCTTCAGAAGCTAAAATTACCATTTCATCCAATGAAGCATTGAATTGTTTTTTATATAAATTTCTATAAATCCATAGCGCTTGTATATTTGCTTCAGTACCACCAGTTGCTATATAACCATCATATTCGTTTTCTTTGGCCTTAAAAATATCAATAGCCAACACTTCAAGGACTTCACGCTCTAATGCCTGAGAGCCCTTAAATGCTTCTTCACTTTTTCCTAAAGTATGGCAACCAATATTGTTTGGGTTAGCTATAAATGACTTTAATAAAGGAGAAACATCTAGAAATGAACCAGTGGTGTTAAACACATTTTCATCTAATCTAGAAACGGGATAACCTAAATATTTACTTGTCTGAAAATTCACATTAGCACCTAAAGCTTCGTCAATTCTTGCTATTAATTTTTCTTTTGAATATTTTTTCCAGTATTTCATTGCTGTTATTTTATATTATCCATAAAAAAAGACTTGAAAAGAGCCATTTTTTAAACATTTCGCAAAAGTACATATTTTTTGTTAGTAATAGTGTGTTGAGCCGACCCATTTATTTCGAAATAAAGTCAAATTAAAATAGTATTTTTAGGTTTTAAACTACATCATTTTTGGAATTAGAAATTCAAATAAAGTCTTTACCAAATCAACCTGGCGTTTATCAGTATTACGATAAAAACGGGGTAATTTTATATGTTGGAAAAGCAAAAAATATAAAAAAAAGAGTCGCTTCTTATTTTACTAAAAATCACGATTACGGAAAAACAAAAGTTTTAGTAAAAAAAATATTCAGTATCAAACACATTGTTGTTAATACAGAAACCGATGCTTTATTACTTGAAAACAACCTGATTAAAAAGTATCAGCCACGTTACAATGTAATGTTGAAAGACGATAAAACCTATCCGTGGATTTGTATTAAAAAAGAACGTTTTCCGCGTATTTTTTTAACTAGAAATGTCATAAAAGATGGCTCTGAGTATTACGGCCCTTATACTTCAGTAAGAACTGCTAAAGCGCTGTTAGATTTAATAAAAGAGTTGTATTTATTACGCTCATGCAATTACGATTTGAGCGAAAAAAATGTTGAAAATGGTAAATACAGTGTTTGTTTAGATTATCATATTGGAAATTGTAAAGGACCTTGTGAAGGTTTGCAAACTGAAGAAAATTACAATGATGATATTATTGCAATTAGAAATATTGTAAAAGGAAATTTTAAAGAAGCAATCAAGGCTTTTGAGCATTTAATGATACATTTTTCAAATGAAATGGAGTTTGAAGAAGCTCAAACAATCAAAGAAAAAATAGATTTATTAGCCAATTACCAGGCAAAATCTACAGTTGTGAATCCCTCAATTACAAATGTTGATGTTTTTTCAATTGTTTCAGATGAAAGTTATAGCTATGTCAATTTTTTTAAAATTTCAAATGGTGCAATTATCCAGTCTCATACTTCAGAAATAAAGAAAAAATTAAACGAAACCGACAAAGCATTATTAGAACTCGCTATTGTTGAACTCAGGCAACGATTTAACTCTCAATCTAAAGAAATTTATGTGCCTTTTGCAGTTGAATTGGGTGAAAACATAAAAGTTACAGTGCCTAAATTAGGTGATAAATTAAGAATCGTTGAGTTGAGTATAAGAAATGCCAAATACTTTAGACAGGATAAATTAAAGCAAATTAAAATTGTTGATCCAGACAGGCATGTGAACAGAATTATGGAACAAATGCAAAAGGATTTGAGGTTGACCAAACAACCACGCCATATTGAATGTTTCGATAATTCAAACATACAAGGTACTCATCCTGTTGCGGCTTGTGTGGTTTTTAAAAACGGAAAGCCCGATAAAAAGGAATACAGGCATTTTAATATAAAAACAGTTGAAGGTCCTGATGATTTTGCTTCAATGGAAGAGGTGGTTTTTAGACGCTACAAGCGCTTGCAGGAAGAAGGACAAGAATTACCACAATTAATTATAATCGATGGTGGAAAAGGGCAATTATCTTCGGCTTTAAAAAGTTTGGATATTTTAGGATTGCGACAAAAAATTGCCATTATTGGTATTGCAAAGCGATTGGAAGAAATTTATTATCCAGATGATTCTGTGCCTTTGTATTTAGATAAAAAGTCTGAAACCCTAAAAATTATTCAGCAATTAAGAAACGAAGCCCACCGCTTTGGAATTACGCATCATAGAAATAAAAGAAGCAAAAGCGCACTAAACAATCAGTTAGAACAAATTTCTGGTATTGGTGAACAAACTGTTGTATCTTTATTAAAACATTTTAAGTCGGCAAAAAGAATTTCAGAATCATCGTTTGAAGATTTGGAAAAGTTGGTTGGGAAATCAAGAGCAACCAAAGTTTATGATTATTACCAAAAGAACAAGTTTATATGAAAAAGGCTTTATTTATCGTTTTTGCACTTTTCACAAGTTCTCTGTTTTCACAGGAAATCTGTGAGAAAAAAGACATTAAAGTAGGCTTGGTTCTAAGTGGAGGAGGCGCAAAAGGATTTGCCCATGTTGCTGTTTTAAAAGTTTTAGAGGAAGCTGGAGTTAGAGTAGATTATATTGGCGGAACCAGTATGGGTGCCATTGTTGGTGGTTTGTATGCAGCCGGTTATAGTGCAAATGAATTAGATTCTATTATTAGAACTGTAGATTTTAATCAAATCTTGTCTAATAATACTCCCCGTAAGTCTAAACCTTTTTATGAAAAAGACGATGGTGAAAAGTATGCATTAACCTTGCCTATTAGAAAACGAAGCGTAGGTATTCCAAAAGCCATGTCTGAAGGTCAAAATGTACTTAATTTATTAACTGACCTCACCCAACATGTAAATAGCATTCATGATTTTAACAAACTTCCCATACCTTTTTTATGTATTGCTACAAATTTAGAAACTGGCAAACAAGAAATTTTAAATCAAGGGTTTTTACCATTAGCAATCAAAGCAAGTGGCTCATTACCAACATTATTAGCCCCAGTTGAAATTGATGGAAAACTTTTAACTGACGGAGGTGTGGTGAATAATTTTCCCGTTGAAGAAGTAAAATCATTGGGCCCCGATGTTATTATTGGCGTTGATATTCAAAGTGGTTTAGACAGTAAAGAAGAATTGGATTCCGCCTTGAAAATATTAAACCAAATAGTTGGTTTTCAAATGCATAAAACACTAGATTATAAATACAATATGGTTGATTTGTTGATTAAACCCAATTTAAATGAATACAGTGTGCTTTCATTTGATAAAATTAACGAAATCATGAAGCAAGGTGATTCTGCTTCACGAGCAAATATGAAACAATTATTAAACATTGCAAAGTGCCAAATAAAAGTAAAAACTAAACAAAATAAGACTACAGATTTCAAAATATTTCATATTTCAAAAATTGAAATTACTGGGAATAAACATTATACCAGATCGTATATTTTAGGTAAGTTAAATTTAAAACAAAAAGACTCAACAAGCTATAAAAGTTTAATTGAAAGTGTAAATAATTTAACTGCAACTGGTAATTTTGAAATTATTCAATATGAAATCGATGAAAGTGATGATGGGAATATTGTAAAATTTAATGTAAAAGAAACAGATGTTTCTAACTTTTTAAAATTAGGTATTCATTATGATGACTTATATAAAACTGGTGTTCTTTTGAATCTCACGTCAAAACACTTGTTATTCAAAAATGATATATTTTCTGCAGATATTATTTTAGGTGATAATTTACGTTATAATTTAAATTATTTTATTGACAATGGTTTCTATTGGAGTTTTGGGTTAAAACTTCGCTATAATACTTTTAATGAAAACATAAAAGTTATTTCAGAAACTACAAATAAAATAAACTTAGACTATGAAGATTTTACAAATCAGGCTTATATGCAAACTGTTTTTAGTCGAAAATTTGCTATTGGAGCTGGAATAGAACAAAAAAGGGTAATAGCCTCAACAGAAACTATTAATTTATATGAAGGCGCAATTTATGATTCCGCCAACAATAAATTGTATTTTGATAAATCCAATTATTTTAACTTATTTGCATATTTAAAATTAGATACTTACGATAAAAGTTATTTCCCAAAAGAAGGCTTATTTTTAGATGCCGGGATGTTATATTATGCGACTTCTTCAGATTTCACCGATACTTTCAGTCCTTTTTCTCAACTGAAAGCAAATTTTGGAATTGCCACTACCGTTTTTAATAAGTTAACATTTCAATTTATTTCTGAAGCAGGACTAACACTAGGCGAGAATGAAAATAGAGCTTTAACTTTTAATGTTGGTGGTTATGGCGAAAATTTCATTAATAATTTTATACCATTTTTCGGGTATGATTTTGCTGAACTTGAAGGTAACGGATTTTTAAAATCAGGATTAACCTTAAGATATGAATTTATTAAGAAAAATTATTTTTCTTTAGCTGGAAACTACGCGAGAGTTGATGAAGATATATTTAATGAAGGAAGGATATTTGAAAACACCATGTCTGGTTATATGGTTGGCTATGGTTTAGAAACCTTTTTAGGACCTGTAGAAGTGCATCATACTTGGTCGCCAGACCATAAAGAGAATTACTGGTATTTTAATGTTGGGTTTTGGTTTTAAAAAAAGCCCTGCAATTAAGCAGGACTTTTATAGATATTGTTTGATTGCCTTATTCAAGAATTTCACCGGCAGTATTGGTGAAATCAAATCTTAAATATTGGTAAGCATCTCTTGGTAAAATTTTGATCCACTTTCTGTATTTTGCAAACCATCTTTGTTGTATCGATGGAATTCCTTTTTTTAAATAAGCAGCAATAAAAGGATGTGTATTTAAAATAATCTTTTTATGCTCCTTTAAAATAATAAGTTTGTCAAGTTCCGCTTCAATTTTATCTATTAATACAATTGGAGCTTCAACTTCACCTTCTCCACTTGGATTAGGCTCATGTGTTTTAATAACCAACTCAGGTCTAACTCGTTGTCTAGTAATTTGAACCAATCCAAACTTACTTGGCGGTAATATTTTGTGCTTTGTTCTATCAAATGCCATTTCCGCTTTTAAGTGATCATAGAGTTTTTGTCTATGTTCTGGCAAATGCATGTCTATAAAATCAACAACAATAATACCTCCCATGTCGCGTAATTGTAATTGTCTGGCAATTTCTGATGCCGCAATTAAATTAACTTCAAGTGCAGTATCGGCTTGTGATGCTGCTTTATTGGAACGGTTACCGCTATTTACATCAATTACATGCAGTGCTTCAGTATGTTCAATTACCAAATAAGCACCTTTACTCATAGAGACTGTGCGTCCAAATGATGTTTTTAACTGACGTTCAATTCCGTATTTTTCAAAAACAGGAACCTTAGAATCATATAATTTTACAATGCCCTCTTTCTCTGGAGCAATTTCTTGTAAATATTCTTTAGTTTCTATAAACATAGTTTCATCATTCGTGATAATGCTTGTAAAAGAATCATTAAACAAATCTCTTAAAATTGAAGAGGCTCTATTTAATTCACTTAATACTTTCACCGGTGTTTGTTGTGCCTTAATAGTTCTTATTTTTTTGCACATAACAACCCATCTTTCTAAGGAGTTTTGTAAGTCTTTATCTAAATCTGCAACTTTTTTGTTTTCAGCCACAGTTCTAACAATAACCCCAAAACCTTTAGGTTTAATACTTTTTATGAGTCTTTTTAATCGTTCTTTCTCTTCAGGATCCATTATTTTTTGTGAAACGGAAACTCTATCTGAAAAAGGAACCAAAACAAGATATCTACCTGCTATTGAGATTTCGGAACTCATACGAGGTCCTTTGGTAGAAATTGGCTCTTTTACAATTTGTACTAATAAATTTTGACCTGTTTTTAAAACATCAACGATGCTACCATCTTTGTCAATGTCATTTTCTAAATGGAAATTTTTTAAAGTGTAATCTTTAATTTTACCTGAACTATTGCCTTTTATAAATTTATTTAAAGAATTTAACTGCGCTCCTAAATCATGATAGTGTAAAAAACCATCTTTAGGAAAACCAACATTTACAAATGATGCATTTAACCCGGCTAATACTTTTCCAGATTTCGCTAAAAAAATATCTCCTACCGAGAATTTATTTTCATTTGATTCGTTGTTTAGTGCTGTTAATCTGCCATCTTTTAATAAGGCAAAATCAATATCAGAGGAGTTCGATCTAATAATTAATTCTGTTTTCACTCTGAATTGTTTTTATGTTCAAATAATATATTTGAACTATTTATAATAAATTTCAGGTTTTACCCAACAATATTTGCAGTATGCAAATATCTATTTCAATGAACTTTTAAATTAAAGAAAAAGTAAGCTAAGCTTACTTTTTCTTTTTGTGTCTATTTGCTCTCGCTCTTTTTTTACGTTTGTGCGTAGAGATCTTTGCTCTTTTTCTTTTTTTACCACTTGGCATAATAAATGTTGTTTTGTGTTAATAATTTTTTGCTACCTACTACTTAACAGCTACTTTGCCTTTTACACCTTCAACAAATACTTTTGCTGGTTTAAATGCAGGAATGTTGTGTGCAGGTATTTTAATTGTAGTATTTTTTGAAATGTTTCTTCCAGTTTTTTCAGCACGTGTTTTAATTATAAAACTACCAAATCCTCTTAAATAAACATTATCACCTTGTTCTAGTGAGTTTTTTACCTCTTCCATAAACGCTTCAACAGTTGTTAAAACATCTGCTTTTTCTATCCCAGATTTGTCTGAAATATTCGATACGATTTCTGCTTTCGTCATTTCTATTATTGTTATATATATTATTATAAAATTAAGACGGCAAATATATGATATAATAATCAAAATCAAAAAGTTAATTCATTAAAATTTAATCATTTAAAAGATGTATCATTGTATTTTACAATAAATGGAATGAAGTTTTCTAATACACTCGCCTACTGGTACTTACATAATAAAAGAGATTTACCCTGGCGCAACACTACCAATCCTTATTATATTTGGTTATCAGAAATTATTTTACAACAAACACGAGTTGACCAAGGAATGGCGTATTATTTTAAGTTTATAGCGCAATTTCCAACCATAAATGACCTTGCAATGGCATCAGAAGAACAGGTTTTAAAACTTTGGCAAGGATTGGGTTATTATTCAAGGGCAAGAAACTTACATTTTTCAGCAAAATACATAGTTAATGAGCTCGATGGGATATTTCCAAATACTTATAATGACTTGATTAAACTTAAAGGTGTTGGTGATTATACGGCATCAGCCGTTGCTTCAATTTGTTTTAATGAAGCTACAGCAGTTGTTGATGGAAACGTTTACAGGGTTCTTGCTCGCTATTTTGGGATTTTTACTCCTATTAATATACCAAAGGGTATAAAAGAGTTTAAAAACCTTGCACAAGAATTAATTGACCCCTCAATTCCTGGAACACACAACCAAGCAATTATGGAGTTTGGCGCTCGAATGTGCAAACCTCAAAATCCAGATTGTGAAATTTGCCCATTGAATTCAAGTTGTATTTCGCTGTCTTCAAATTCAATAAAAGAACTTCCAGTAAAAGAAAATAAATTAAAAATTAAAAAGCGGTTTTTTAATTATTTGGTAATTCAAACTCCAAACAATAAAACAAAAATTGTACAGCGTAAAAAGGGAATTTGGTTAAACCTGTATGAATTTCCATTGGTAGAAACATCAAATGAAATTGATGAAAAAGAATTGATTCAGCATAAATATTTTGATGAATTGTTTAAATCTAAATCAACTTCAGTAAAGCTTTTTAACAACGATATGATTATACACAAATTAACACATCAACATATTAATACAAAATTTTGGATTGTAAACACATCAGAATCATCAAATTTCACAACAAACTGGAATGAAATTCATGCGTTTCCAGTTTCAACATTGGTAGATAATTTTTTAAAGCACTTTAAAACAAACTAAATTTTTTAGTACTTTTGATAATTAATCTTTTTTTTTATAAAAATGGCTGGCACAGTTAACAAAGTAATTCTAATAGGGCACTTAGGTGACGAAGTGAAAATGCACTATTTTGATGGAGGCAATGCTATTGGACGCTTTCCTTTAGCAACAAATGAAATTTTCACAAATAAACAAACTAGTGAAAGAGTAACTACTACAGAGTGGCACAATATTGTTGTACGAAATAAATTAGCCGAAATTTGTGAAAAATATTTAAGCAAAGGCGATAAAATTTATTGTGAAGGACGCATAAAAACACGCCAGTGGGAAGGTGAAGATGGAATAAAAAGATATACAACCGAAATTCACGTAGTTGATATGACTTTTTTAACTACCAAAAAGGAATTAAGCACTCCAAAGCAAGATTTACCTCCAACACCTGTTGAAAAACCAAAACAAGAAACTTCAACAAATAATACCGTTGAAGAAGATGATTTACCATTTTAAGTTTAATTAAATTAAAATCCATTGGATCCTGAACCCTCATTTTTATTTATTATTTTATTCGAAAGTTTTAATTATTGGCTTTTTTTAAGCGTAGGTGTATTGTTTTTTTTATTGCTGCTTTCAGCATTGATTTCCGGAGCTGAAGTCGCTTTTTTTTCATTATCACAAGTTGAATTAGACAAAGCCTTAGAGTCAAAATCAAACAATCAGAAAACGGTGGTTAACTTGCTAAAAAATCCGCAAAAATTATTAGCAACCATTTTAATTTCAAACAATTTTATCAATATTTTAATTGTTTTAATTTTCGCTTATATAGGTGAAACCATTTTTAAAAATATAACACCGCTTATTTTAAAATTTTTAATTGAAGTCGTTTTAGTTACCTTTTTAATTTTATTATTTGGCGAGGTTTTACCAAAAGTTTACGCTTCTCGAAATGCTTTGAAATTTGCTTCGATAATGGCTTTGCCAATAAAAATATTAAATTCAATACTTACAATAATCAGTTTACCCTTAATGAATTTAACCAATTTTATAGAAGCTAAATTGGGTAAAAAGAAATCGAGTTTATCCGTTGAAAAATTATCTCAGGCATTAAAACTAACTTCTGATAAAGCCACTACTAAGGATGAGCAGAAAATTTTACAAGGAATCGTTAACTTTGGAAATACAGAAACAAGTGAAATAATGATTCCTCGTATGGATATTTTTGCAATATCTGATAATGAATCCTTTAACGAGGTAGTTTCAAAAATTGCAGAAAAAGGATATTCAAGAAACCCTGTATATCATGAAAATGTTGATGAAATTGTAGGTGTTTTGTATGCAAAAGATTTATTGCCATTTTTAAATAAGAAAGATTTTAATTGGCAAAAATTAATTAGAGAACCCTATTTTGTGCCTGATAACAAAAAATTAGACGATTTATTGAAAGAATTTCAAGAAAAGAAAAATCATTTAGCCATAGTAGTTGATGAATATGGAGGTACTTCTGGAATTGTAGCTTTAGAAGATGTTATTGAAGAAATTGTTGGAGATATTAATGATGAATTTGATGATGATGACAGTTCATATTCAAAAATTGATGAGCATAATTATATTTTTGAAGGAAAAACTAATTTAAAAGATTTTTATAAAATTCTAAATATAACAAACACACCCATATTTGAAGAAAACCAAGGTGAATCTGAAACAATTGCTGGATTTGTTTTGGAAATTTACGGAAAATTCCCAAAGAGAAATGAGATAATTAAGTTCCATAATTATTCATTTAAAATTGAGGCCATGGATAAAAAACGAATTAACAAAATCAAGGTTACAATTCATTAAAATTAAAGCTCAAATTATAATGAAAAAAAATATTGTACTTTTTATCTCAACCCTGCTTTTCCTTTCTTGTAAAAATGAATCTTTGCCAAAACCAAAACCATATTTAAAATTACAATACCCAGAAAATGCTTATGTAAAAGCAACTTCTCAATGTCCTTATAGTTTTGAAATATCTAAATTTGCCATCATAAATATTCAAAACAATTGTTGGGCAAAAATAGAATACCCCAATTTAAAAGCTACAATTCACCTAACCTACAGAAGTATTGATGGCAATAATTTAAATGAAATTTTAAAAGAAGTTGAAAAACTCACATTTGAACATACCCTAAAAGCAGATGCAATAAGTGATCGCCCATATGATAATTTTCAAAAAAAAGTTTTTGCTAAGTTGTACAATGTTGAAGGAAATGTCGCTACTAACCTGCAGTTTAGAGCAACCGATAGTTTAAAACATGTGCTTTCAGGAGCTTTGTATTTTTACGCAAAACCAAATTACGACTCAATTGCACCTGCAATAAAATATATTGAAAAAGACATGGTACATTTAATTGAAACTTTAGAATGGCAATAAATGAAAGCAAGTAATTATAAATATAATAAAACAATAAGAATTTGGCTTTTAATAGGTTTATTGATGCTAATTGGGCAAGTTATTTTAGGTGGAATTACCCGTCTAACTGGATCTGGACTTTCAATAACCAGCTGGGACATTGTAACTGGCGTTGTACCGCCATTAAATGATGAAGAATGGTTACAAGCTTTTGAAGCTTATAAAGAAACCCCTCAGTTTCATAAAATCAACTCAACATTCAATGTAAAAGATTTTAAATTTATTTATTTCTGGGAATATTTTCACAGACTTTGGGTAAGAGCCTTAGGGTTTATATTTTTAATTCCTTTTTTGATTTTTATCGCTAAAAAACAAATTGATTTATACCTAGCTAAACGTTTAGGCTTGGTTGTACTTTTAACAATTTTAACGGCTTCAGCTGGTTGGATTATGGTACAAAGTGGCTTAATAAACAGACCTTGGGTAAATGCATATAAATTAACTATCCATTTTATGTTGGCGCTTTTTGTTATTTGGGCAATGATTAAAACAGTTGCAGATGTTTATAATTATGGAACTTCAAAAAAAATAACTTCAAACACAATTATACCAATAACGATTACAATAACTTTAGTTCAAATGATTTTTGCTGGCTTAATGGCGGGCATGCGTGCAGGATTATATTATCCTAGTTGGCCCGATATGAATGGCGAACTGATACCAGCTGTTTTATTAAATGGCACGCATTGGAATTGGGGGAATATGGTTAATTATGACAGTTATTTATTTGCACCTGCATTTGTCCAATTTACACATAGAATATTAGCTTATATTTTGTTGGGAATAACAATTTATATGTTTTTTGAATTAAAAAATAAGGTAGCATTATTTTCTAAAAAATGGCTAAATATAACTATGCTATTACTTTTAATTCAAGTAGTGTTAGGAATTTTAACCGTATTAAATGTTGCTGGTAAAATTCCACTATTTTATGGGGTAAGCCATCAGTTGGTTGGGTTACTTTATTTTATGAGCTTATTATTTTTAAAATATTCATTAAGAGAAATAAAGGCATAAAAAAAAGCTTCAATAACTTGAAGCTTTAATTTTTTTAATTTGAGTTCTTAAAGATTACTCAGCTACAACAGCTGTAGAATCGATAGCAACTTCAACAGCTGTAGTATCAACAGCAACTTCAATTACTTCTTCAACTACTACTTCTTCCACTGGAGCTTCTTCTTTTGGTGTTTCTTTACAAGAGATAACAAATACACTAACTAGTGCAATTGCTAATAAAAATTTAATTTGTTTCATGATTTTTAGATTGATTTTTATTCGAGTACAAATTAACAACAAAAAATTTATATTATTACAAATAATAATTCAATATTTTTTTCAAATTTTATTTACAACCCATGTTTTGTTGTTGATAATGCCCTAAATGAAATGTTCTAATCAATATAATTCACAATTTGTTATTTGTTTTTTTTGTAAAAACCCAATAAATATGGAGCATTTTAAATTATTTTATAATTTTTATAGTGAAATTAATAAAATAGTGAACGATGTTAAAAAACAAAAAAATATTGGTTAAGAGTTGTTTTTAACATTAATTTTAAATGAAATTTGACTGATTTAATGTTTTTTTAATAGAAATTAGTATAAAAAGTTTGCTGTCAAATCAAAAAAGTTT
>ENA-UOYD01000240-UOYD01000240.1-marine-metagenome-genome-assembly--contig:-NODE-240-length-13313-cov-3.602750_pt1 | contig 13313 bp, 5 predicted proteins | sample MGYA00238169_ERZ767097 | MGnify/ENA primary metagenome ERZ767097 (study PRJEB28937, sample SAMN06267346) | marine metagenome | isolation source: Columbia River Estuary | place: USA:Columbia River Estuary... | reverse complement strand
GATACCTTGCGGTTCTTCTGACTCTTACTTGATGTCCCACGAGCTTGATGCCTGCCAGCACTTCGGGTTTGATAAGATGATCTCCTTTCGATGTTTTTACAAGTGCGTTTGATAGAGGCCCTTTTCGGAATTGACGACATGACTCTTATTTGCTTGATGAATATAACTGAGAGGGCAGAAGTTATTGCCGCTGACGAAAATCGTATTCGGGTTGCTATTTACGTAGCGTGATAGTACGATTCCGATTTAGTATTAGCCTGTTTCATATGAGGTCCGCGCGTGCTCTCAATTTGATATGGCGTGTAGTATACGTGTGTTACGATTAGAAATTGGTTTAATCCGATTAGCATTCAGTACTAGTCATAGTTTGATGTAAGGTGTATTATACATATTATTAATATAATAGTCACTCAAAAATTACACACATGAACATATACCAAATTTTGAAACACATGTATCACCATCAGGCAATTTGACAATACGCTTAAATAAATTATTTGCATAACCCAGCAATGCAATACGCATCCATCTCGATAACATGTAAGCTGCCCTCTGTCATAGTGTCGGTCGGATCGTATATAGAAATAATATTAAACTCCAATTCACCAGTAAATCCAAGGTACGACATAACTTTATTCGCTTCGACTTCTTTATTGAGCTGGAAATAAATGTAGCAAGCGTATTTGTTCCAACCAACAGCAGCAAAATTAAACCCGTTCATCGGACCCTCCAAATGACTTCCTGAGAAAAGAAACATTCGTTCGCAAATAGCACGATATAGACTACTTTTTATAGGTCCAAGGCCAATGTAACAATTTTTCATCAAGCAATCATCTTCGAAGATGTTATTAGCCATTTTGTTTTATATTCCCCGGTTGAATGTAATAAAATAATTTCAGAGAGAATGAGAATTTAATTATGTGATTTGCTGTTGTATTATAATACAATATAGGGGAATAAAAATATTTTGTTTGTTTAAATGTAGCGAGTAAGATTTACCTGGGAAATACTAATAAATTTTTATCCGTTAGAGAGCATGTATTTCAATTAGTTGTCTCTGAATAGTTAGTTATTGCTTTAAAGCAACTTTAATAAACTGCAAATAATTATTTATAATTTAGAGATAATGAATTCAGATGAGATAAGAGCGAAAAATGCAGAAAGGAAAAGAAAGTACCGACAGTCACAAAGCCCCAAGCAAAAAGAAGCCACACGGATTGCTGATATGGAGAGGCATCGAAAGATCAGGCTCTGTATCACTCCAGAGAAATGTGATGTTCTTCGGGCAGAACAAAAGTCGAGAATGGATGAATACCGAAAATCTCAGACACCAGAACAACGAAGCCGTCGACTAGAATTGGAATTAGAGCGAGTAACAACACGAAGATTGTTCGAAACTGAAGAAGAAACGGAAGCGAGGCGACAAGCTCAAGCGGAAAGAGAAAGAAACAACAGGATGAACGAATCTGAAGAAGAAACGGAAGCGAGGCGACAAGCTCAAGCGGAAAGAGAAAGAAACAACAGGAAGAACGAATCTGAAGAAGAAACGGAAGCGAGGCGACAAGATGATGCGGAAAGAAAAAGAAACAACAGGAAGAACGAATCTGAAGAAGAAACGGAAGTGAGGCGACAAGTTCATGCAGAAGCATCTAGAAAATATAGATTAGCGCAAGCAGCAAATCAAAGTTCTGCTCTTTTGGAGCATCTTGAGGATGACGAAGAAGAAGTTCCCGATGTAGCCAAACATGTGAACATTGATGAAGTAGTCAAGTCGGTGATGGATTATTTAAGACTAGCAAGAGTAGGAGCTTTGGAGAAAGATCATCCAATAGATGGTACAAAAGTTGATCAACATTGGTACCAAGCTAATGTTTGTATCATTTGTGACGAGTTTATTTGCGGAACAGATTCGCCAGTTTGGCTACCAAAAGAAAAAATATTGAAGAACAAAATCCGATTGTCCAATCCCGATCTTCCTACCGCTTTAAGTCAGTGTTATCAAGTTGAAGACGAAGAGCTTCATGGTATATTGCTATCTCCCCGAGCTAGATGTAGGATAACTGGAGAGTACGTATGTTGCAAGTCATGCAGCGATTCTCTCAAGGATAACCGAATAGAAAACGTACCTCCCAAGTTTGCGATTGCGAATGGTTGGGCAATCGGAACATTACCTGAGGAGATACTGGATTTGGTTACAGAGGTTACGGGTCCGCTCCTTGCTATTGTTCGCCCTTTTGCATATGTCATGTCATATCGCGGCGGAGCGCATAAGTCTATAAAAGGATCGATTACGTTCTTTTCACAAGACGTTGGGCAAAATATTGGATCGTTACACTATCATTCGGAAGCAACAAAAAATTCAAATGTATATGTTGTTCTGGCAGGAAGGTTTACTCCCGACCAAAGAAACATAATTCGACAAAGGTGTCTGCTACACGTTGATAATTTGAAGGTTGTATTCAATTGGCTAAAGGAGAATAACTGCCACTATGCTGGTGTTACGGACTTTGAATCTTGTCCAAGACCTCAAGTTGTAGAAGATATGGAATCAACCAATAATACCGATGAATCTGTCAATTCGAGTGTTGAAAAAACGGTCCAGTTTCAATATTGGTTCCCGAGTTTGGGAGAGCCGAATAGCAACAGTTGCACTTTTAACTCCGAGTCAGAATTCTTGAAAGCTCTACTGACTGCAAAAGAGCCGACGATGATTTATTCAAATAACAAAACGGAGAATGATTGGACTTTAACACTTCCGAAAATATTTCCACTTTATTTTCCTTTTGGAGTTGGAGGAATTAAAGAAGGTAGAGCCAACAAAGTATCTGATGTCGAGTGCATGCGTCATTACCTTCGATTGTCGTTACCTCAGTTTCAAAAGTCAGATTTTATTCTGGTTCTTTGTCAGATGTATTTGAGGAAGGTAGCCTTCCAGAGCGCGTACGTCAGAGTCCTCTCTCGATCTTGCAACAATGGAGTTTCAATTGCAAATTCAATATCATCAATATCAGATAGCGATATAATGAATGCAGCCGGTTTAACTGATCAAAGCCAAATACCGAAATCAAATTCTGCGGTTGGATCACTACTTCGTACTATCTCGACTTCGTGTAGGAATATACCTCATATGGACGAGGCAGCAAAACTCGCAAGAACAAAAATGTTTGGACTTTGGGTTACTCTTGGGCCTCCATCTCATTTTTTCACCATTTCTCCATGTGACGAGTGCAGCTTTCGAGTGCAGTTATTTGCCTCTCCAAAGCCTCATCAACTTCCAGGTTCAAACATAACCAAAGAGGAATGCGTGGCAAATTTTTTTCTCCGAAGCAAAGTCAGGGAGGATAACCCAGGTGCTTGTGCAAGAGAATTTAAAGCAATACTTGACCTTATCATTGAATGTTTGCTGGGTTGGGACGTGAAGAAAGGGAAACAGAAAGCGCATTGTGGTATATTCGGAAAGGTTAAAGGATGGTCCATAGCTATAGAAGAGCAAGGAAGAAAGACGCTTCATGCTCACATGTTGCTTTACATCGAGCTGTTTAATAAACTGATCACTTTATTGTGGTCCTCAATCGAAAGCGAAAGACAACAAGCGCAGAAGAATCTGATATCCTACTTACAAAAGGTCATGTCCTCGTCTTATGATATTTCGGAATCGGAATTCTCTCATGAAACAAATGGTAAAACTGATGATATACAGAATACTGCTCAAGTCCCATCCATCGTTTCAGATATTTGCATGAAAACTTCCAGTCAATCAATTGAGCCAATTCAAATGCCACTTATCATCTCAGATAGAATCCAACAAGAGAACAGAGTCGCTGAATCGATTTGCAGAATCGTCCCCAAAATAGCGCCGATTCAAAAATTGCATCAAATGAGGAATAAGAATTTATGTATGGAGTTGAGGGGTAAGATTGCTTCTTGTCAGGTTTGTCAAACACAATTTACAAGCAAAGACTTAGTTTGGAATGCAATCAGAAAATGGTATCCAAAAGCCATGGAAGAAAATGAGGAGTACTTCCCGAAAGACCTGAAATTTCCTTTGACAGAAGAACAACTTGATTTATATGCACTTCGCTATTCATATGATATGATGGACATTCCAGAAGAACAATCCTCTCTGAGAAAGATGCTAGTGGCCATGGCAAAATTGCGATTCAATGAACATGACTTTCGGCATCGGATGAGCTGCTTCAAAAAATCATGCGAGTGCAGGTTCTTATTCCCCAAATTCCTTCAAGACTCTTATGATATTACATTCCAAGAACAAACTGTCGATGCTATTTGGTACAAAGTACTAGGACTTGGTCCAAATATAAAAGCGAAACCATTTACAATCGAAACTCCAAGGAATATTTCGGATTTGTTTCTGAACACCCACAATCCGATAATATCGAAGATCTTTGGGTATAACAGCAATGTTATGTTGGGAAGTCATAGCTTGATATATTATAGCACTTTGTACAACAGCAAGGGCACTCAGAAGGAGGAGAAATTTCCATTTCTGGTAGCATGTAACGCAATTGCAAAGCGAATAAGATGGAGAAAACAACAGCAAGAATTGGAAGATACTCGAAGACAACAAGACATTGATGCCAATCGAAATAACAACAAATTGCCAGCAACTAATATCACCATGAATCAAGAATTCAAAACTGGTCTGGGACATGTTTTATCTGGGATCATGGCAAATATTTCAACTACCATCATGAGCGCTCCAATGGCCTGGTTTTATGTCATGGAAGAAGATCGATTTATGTTTTCACATGATATGGTGCCTCTTCTTCTATCACAAGCAGAAGATTGGCTAAATGAAAAAGAAATTCAATTCAGATTTAGACAGACAGCCGACAAAATTGGTTGGCTTGATTCTACTCTTTGGAATTACAGGTTTAGACCAATGATTGCATTGTTTCAGGATATGTGTCTTTGGGAGTTTACAGCATATTATGAACCCAAATCGAAAACTACAGCAGAAAAGAAAAAGCAGACCAATGAAATTCAAATAGACGAAGAAGATGACAATCCAGATAAATGCAATCAATGGGAATTTAGTCCAAACCACCCAGGAAGGGATTTCATCTGCATTAAGAAAAGAAAGATACCTTCGGTTCCAATGCTGTACTACAAAGATGAACTGCCAGATATGTCAGAGTGCAAAATTGATCTACCGAAAGAACAAGTGTCATCCGAAATTACTCAAATACGAAATGAATACGCTACAAAAGCTTTACTTCTTTTTCATCCGTTTCGAGAGGTGGATGATTTTCCGGTATTTGAAGAGCGATGGGATTTCTTTGCGAAAGCAGAACAGGAGGGGATTAAGCTTTACAAACAGTCAAAGGTGCTTCTGCAAAATATACAAAATATTCACAACTCGAAAAAACTAGATCCGCCAAAGGATATATTGAATATGATGATTGATGAAAGTAAGGAATCCGAAAACAGAGACACTTTTGATAATTCAGATTTTATGTCAGATGATATTCTTGAAAATGGGCCATTGGAGTGTGAGGATAATCTAGACATTCTGTTTGAAGAATTAGCAGGATCCAACAATCGGAAAATCATCGTAAATGAAAAACATTTCCTTCCAAATAGACAGCAAATACCAGTCCCAGATTTCACCACTGATAGTGTAGTTAGACAAGTTATTCAACAACCCTCGGAAGATTTATCTGAAACTGAACTAACTGGAGAACAAAGTAACATTGTGGGAATTCGAAGAAGGGGTATGGTGCAGATAATAATGGATGTTACATCATCTTCCTTCGATATTTCTCTAACTTCAACTAATGTCTCTCACAATTGCGATATGTTGAACGCTGTCCAATCTCTTGATGCATTCATTGACAAATATGGCTTGGATAAAAAACAAGCGGCAGCATTCAACATAATATGTTCAACTTTCATGTTAACTTACTTGGAGGAATATGCTGCGAGCAACACCGATGTATTCAACAAAGAATCAATCGAAAACGCAAAGAGAAGCCTAATAGGACGAGGTGCAACCACCAGCCTTAAAATGATGCTAACAGGAAAAGGGGGAGGAGGGAAAAGCCATGTAATTGCGGCAGTAGAATCCTTTTGTAAATATTTTTGCAATGCAACCAATCAGCATTATAGTTCCTCCGTTTTCATTATCACCGCATCAACGAATTCGGCCGCTGTTGCAATTAATGGAAAAACTATTCATTCAGTAGCTCAGCTGAATTGCAGCAAAGCAGACATTACTTCTGATATTTGCGATGTACTCTGGAGTGAGGCCAGGATAATCATTATTGATGAAATTTCAATGCTTTCGATTGAAGACTGGTACAAAATGGACAGAAATCTCAGAGATCTGCTGAAACAGGCTAAAGGAATATCAGGGAAGGTATACGGTGGAATGAATATGGTGTTTTCCGGAGATTTTTTCCAGTTGAATCCTGTAGGAGGCCTGCCTGTGTACATCAGCGAACAAAACATCTATTGGGATGATATAGACAAATGCATAATTTTAGATGGAAACCATCGATTCAAACGAGATCATGTTTGGGGTGGCATGCTGGAGCGATTGCGAATAGGCCAATCCACAGAGGAAGATATAAAATTGTTCAATACAAGAGTAGTTGGTACAAATGGATTGAAAATTCCAACGCGCGATGAACTAAATGGAGAATGTATTTCCTACTGCTGTAAGACCAATCGAATGAGGAACGTAGTTTCTGATTCCAACTTTATGAACATTCTGAATTCCTACCATCCAAAACAGGGCAGTACAGAATGCGCTCCTAACCATACAATAATAATAAAAGGAGTTATAGCCGATGCGGATGGCACCATTCGATCAGATTTCTTTCACAACGGTGTATTTAATGAATGCGGAGATGCAGACATCAAGGCTTCTGGAACAGAAAAGGTTGATTCATGTTTGAAACTATATGTAGGTTGTCCAATAATGGTTTCTATAAGTGACTTCAAAAGTACGCATGGAGTTGTGAAAGGATCGACTGGAAAATTTTCCAGTGTTGTTTTCCGAGAAGGTTGTGGACCAAAAGAAGAAATTTGGAGCGGATACAAAGTTTTGACTGCAAATGCAACTGATATTGACTATATTATTTGTGAGAAGTACAAGAAGAAGCCTCAGGAAGAAGGGGAAAAGGAAGAGCCGACCGAATACTTTACACTACCTTTCAAAACGTTCCGAGTAAGATTGTCCCTTCCTCTTGGTTCAACTCGAAAGCAATACCCTGAGAAGTCAACCTTGAAGTTAACTCAATTTCCGATAAACATAAATGTTGGAACTACATGCCACAAACTACAAGGGGCGACAAAAAGCTTCCTAGTAGTAACTGAATTTGACTATGCAACTGAAAATTGGATTTATGTTGCGTTGTCCAGAGTGAAAACATTATCAGGATTGTTCCTCTTAAAGCCAATCAATTTTCAAAAAATTCGATTGTCACAGAAATTATTAAAAGAAATGGAGAGTCTAGAGAAAAGGGAAAAATTAACATTGGATTTTCTGGCTAGACATGGAAATTATGTATAATTAACAAAAAATATAAACAAAATATCAAAATAAAGTTTGTACTCCAACTCACTCAAACGCAAAGGAAAGCAAACTATCTGATTCGTAAACAATACAAAACTACAAATTGAACGAGTATAAAGAAGAGGCAGAAAGGACGAAAAAGCGCATATCGATACACAACAAGGAGCCACGATCAACGAATCCGAAGAAGAGGCGAATAAGACCCGAAAAACCAACGTGGAGAGAGAACGATTGAGTACAAACCTAGCTTAATTAACACAAATTTAACATTTCATTAAATATTCTACATTGACGTGTCCGCTTGGTGATGGTTAGCACACTAAGGCTACTAGTACGTACGAACCAGACGGACCACTCTAGCTTTAAATACTATTTTCGTACATAGAAGAGAGAGGTAATGCGGAGCACAACAACAGCAACTTTAAAATGACTAATCCCAATGGTTCCAAAAGCGTTTCAAAATGTCAGCGCAATTGTCACGATTTTTCTGGCAACCAAATATTTTATGAACGGTCTCCTCATCATTGATAACTGAATCAAAATCTTCATACACAAATCGACTAAGGATCCCACCAATATCTTCGTCCATTAAATAAGAGTCAAGCTTCCCAGATATAACATCTCCGCTCGTTTTCGTCTCGTCAGCCTTAAACCTAAAATCTTGCTTATACTGAAATTCAAGTACATCAGAATTCAGGCAATCGATGATAGTCTGGACCCATCTTCTACGAAAATCGTACGTGTTCTCTTCTTCAGAAACAATAGTTACAAAGAAACAGCAGTTATAGGTGTTCCCCTGCTTTTTTGGATAATTTGTTTCTGGATCTTCCCGTTGATTGATGATCTAATTTGACATGTAATAAAAACAAACTTATGAGTGCAGATAATATTAAAAACATAAAAATAAACCAAAATAATTAATAGTGTTCTTTCCTATCTCACCTTGATGATGTCGAGAGTTTTTGCAAACTCCGGCTCGTTGGCACATTTGTTTTTCAGAGGTTGAACAAAACCCTCGACATTCTTCTTGTTACTTCTCTCTGTTCTCATTACTACGACTCCATGAGTCATTCCAGACACGTAAACATCCACCATATTGTTACTAGCGGTTTTGCTAGGGGAAAACACTTTCTTCGACAAGTCAATAGTTTTCTTTTTAGGCGGCTCGCATTTCGAATTGGTTGCCTTAGCAAAAGAATTTAGCTTCGGATTATCGACGTTTCGGCCCATCTTATTTTCTTTCTGCCGATTCTTTAATTTATGGTACTTGCTATCAACTTGGAGCAATCCATAATATCACTCGCATTTGACGTATACCTTGAAAAGAATCATCGATATTCTTCCATCGACGATTCACATTGAATGCAAAATTTTACATGTGTGAAGCTACCACCACATACTCTCGTGTATAATACCGCAGATGCACAGAAACAGAAGACGTTTCTTTCTTCCATATGTATGATGAGCGCTGTAGAATAACCTGTATGTACGTAGAATATCTAGAAAATAGAATAGAGGCAGAGCTTTCTATGCGAAACAGCCACATTCATCTTAAAAAAATCCCTCAATTGAAACCCTAATGAAAATACCTACAGTACGGTACTACTAGTCTCACTACTGCATCGCCGATTTGCCAATTTTTCAAGTTGGATTCTAGTTACAATTTCATACGACGAAAGTACGTTCACCACGGCTAGCAGTAGGATTCTACTTACGATAAAGTGAGTATGATCGCCTCCTGCATAAAGTCAGTATGCATAAAGTCACTTGTCCGCTTCCGCTACTGCATCGCCGATTTGCCAATTTGTCAATTCAGCTTCTGTATAAAGTCACTACTGCATCGCCGATTTGCCAATTTTTCAAGTAGGATTCTACTTACAATAAATTGAGTATGATCGCCTCCTTCATAAAGTCAGTATGCATAAAGTCACCTGCCCGATTATGCTACTGCATCGCCGATTTTCCAATTTGCCAATTTAGCTTCTGTATAAAGTCACTACTGCATCCCCAATTTGCCAATTTGCGAATTTGGCTTCTGTATATAGTTAGTAAGTGACCTGCCCGATTTGATTGCTGCATCGCCGATTTGCCAATATCATATGACGAAAGTATGTTAATTACGGCGAACAGTAGGATTTAAATGAACTGCCCGATTCGATTACTACATCGCCGATTTGCCAATATCATATGACGAAAGTATGTTCACCACGGCGAACAATAGGATTCTACTTACGATAAAGTGAGTATGATCGCCTCCTGCATAAAGTGTACAACAGTATATATAGTACTACTATCCAATAATAATAGATTGAAGAAACATATCAAATAATAATGGCAACAAATAATACAATTCATACATTACTCCATTGCGAATTCGGGGATAACGAAATATGGTCTGATTTTCAAAATCTCCTTTCTTCACTGTCCAACCAGAACATTGGAAATGTTTTTCAATATTCGATTTGCTCTATTATGAAACTTACACGCCAGAATTATTTATATTGCATTATCAAGGGATATTTAATCTCTGATTCCACATTATTACAGGTAAATCAACGATATTGGAATTACTTTAGAAAATGGCTCGAGGATAATCTGTTTTCTATTGCGACTGGTTATAGAAATCCACTACTCAACAAAGATTGGGTAACAAATGACCACGACTATTACATTGAGTATGGCGAGATAATTCCTGCAATTCAGACTTACGTATCATCAGTTTTGTTCTCAATCTCTCCGATTAAAACTGCCGAAAATCTCTGTGCAATATTTGCTAATTGTAATTCAGATATAGCATTGGGTGAAATAACTGCGCTTGTGATTGAGGAATACAAAAACGAAATCAAATATCCATTTATCAAGTGGTGTTGTTCAGCAAAAGAAGATGGAATACTAAGTCCACGTAGATTAAGGAATATTGAAAGGATTCATATAATTCATCCGAATAGAACCCAAACTTACCACACTTTCGGATTGGAGAGAAATACTCACTACTCCATTAAGGTGAAACATTTGGATTGCTTTAAATGGATCTGTAATAATGTTGGATTAAGGGTTATGGAGTATCTCCCTTCTATCGAAATCTGCAATTCTGGTAATTTATGTGTGGTGAATTCAGACACAACCGAAATTCCATTTAAACAAATATACGAGTCTATGAAACAAATAAAAAAATTGGGAGGTCTCCGAAACAGAAATGATGTCTGGCTAGTATCTTATGGATTTTCAGGCCGTGCAAGGCAATATATTGGTGGACCACCATGTTTAACCAAAGGAATTGGAGGACATACAGGAAATAACAATATATTGGTTAAGCTGGCTTTGCCAATCTTGGAGATACTGACAGAAAAAATACTATTTCATTTCAGGGAAAAAATTTGCGTGGATGAGATTCGGAATGCATTATTCGCAGAAAGAATCGGAGAAAACTTCGAATTGCGTACCCACAAGTTCAATTTGTTCGAAGGTCTTGATTTTGCTATAACAAGTGGTTTAGGAGAAAATATTTTAGCCCCGCACTGTGACGTGATGAACGATTGGCGCCCTGGCCACAACTTCTGTTCGGTTGCTAAATCCATTGTTTTCGACGAAGACAATCAACGATCTGTTCAAGTCGTGTTTATTGCCTACACACGAAAAGATATAGGAGATTATTTGTATGGAGCTGGTGTGTTTCTATAACAATAAACATGCCATTTACTAGAGTTAAAATTAAAAAGAAGCACTAACATAATACACAATAATTCTACTCGTTTTCCTGATTCTGGACAAGTTCGTCCGTTTGAGATTCAGAGTATTGTTCCTCTTGATCAATCTGATTTTCGATAACAGTTTGATTCCCAAATGAATCAGATATTGCTTTATATACTGATTCTAAAATGCCTTTATGATGGTCTTCTGCCATGGCTTCCATCTTGTTAAAATATTCCTCAGCCTTGGCATCCAGTTCGGTAAAGTAGCGATTGAACTTTAACTCGATCGTCTCTTCTACTTGTTTGCACAATACATCTTTAAGACCTAAAAAAGGGGATTGAAACACCGCTTCTTTTTTACCTGTATTCCCAGTCGCAGCTGTTGCACGAGCAACATTAGAGCGGGACGAGACACTTCGATCGACGGATGCTCTCGAGTTCAGTAAACCATTTGAACTAGAAGTACGACCAGAAAACATGGAGGACGCAGGTTTCACATTTAAGCGAGGACTAATGGATGGTGCCTCCGAAGCTCTCGACGACGACGGAACAAAACTTGATATAAATGGATTAGTTCTTGCCATAACCGCACGTGTGGTAGGAGGTTCTATTTCCTCTTCCGCGTCGTCTTCTTCGATGAAGTCATCGTCGTCGTCCGCTGAATCGCTGCTTTCTTCCTTCTTGGGGTTCGATTTGGATCCTCGCTTTCTAAGTTCTCCGGATTCCGTAATGCTGCCATTCGTGCACATCAATTTTATATGTTCCACAACTTGAAGGGGCTTCCATTTGCTTTCTTGAGCGCCAAACACGGAATCGTTTGTTGAATAAGGAATTACTGAAACAACCAAATGCCGGAGGAGATCTCGCTTACTCCATCGGTGATTCTTGATTTGAACATATCCGAAAACATCGAATAAAGGATTACCTTTCTTCTTTGCATCAAGGCTTGATCGAGTACCGACTATACCATACTCGAATACTTCAGTATTCAGCTTTCTGTCGCAATCGAAGATTGTTAAACATAATTTCTGCACGGAATCCGAATCCATGACGCCTGTGAATATCCAGTTGTTCTTCATTGCTGGGGTAGGAGATGCAGTTGGTTGTCCCTTTGCTTTCCTTTTGGCAGACATTGTGGTGTGGTGTCAATTTCGTTTCTTATTGTGTCTGCGTTGTTGTTTTGCTGCTGCTGGTGAAAATTATGGACGTACTGACATACTAGATCTGCACACTACTAAATCTAAGCACAACAGGCTAAAATATTTTGTTCGTGTAACACCAGCCAATAACATAACAGCGCGTCATTACTCTACGTACGTAGCAACAACTACAATATTGTCAATAATCAATCTTACATCCTCAACTTGCAATCAGAATTGGCGGGCCAACTTGGATTTTCAGATGGTCATCAATTCTGCATAATCACGCAAAAATAAGAAAATTTTTCCTTCGTAACATCTTCTGTCCAACCATGCCATCCAACGTTTTTAAACATTTTCTAATCAGCATAAATGAATGCAACAGTATTATGGCAGAGAATATAAGGTATGCCATTCTCAGGGAAGTATTTTTTGGACATGTATCATTCGGAAGGGTGGGGACCAATTTACCTATCACAAATACTTTATTCTGTCTTTACGCGGTAGTTACTTTGATTACACCCACCACGGAAACCAGAGTATTCAATTTACTTTCCCTTTCCCAATCCGCGACAGTTGTACCTACAAATCCAGGTTTTACAAGCGACTTTATATCAAATTCCTTAATACCACTATTGATATATGGATCACTAGATATCCCGAGTGATAAATCATCTTCCGATTCGGTATCCGATAACATATCGGATGAAGAAAATATTGGGGAATCAGAAAACGTTGACCTTGAGAGAATCGTTGGAGATGAACATTTAATTGACGAACACCATCACAATCCCGAAGACAACCAACCAGACGATACTTCTGGAAGTGATTCGAGTGACATCCTTAGCGTTATCACCTTCTATAACCAAGGAACCGAGATGGCAAATGTCACTGCGCGAATTAATAGAGTGATGCAGGACGATCCAAATTCACATCAGGCGT
>ENA-UOYD01000239-UOYD01000239.1-marine-metagenome-genome-assembly--contig:-NODE-239-length-13333-cov-3.558917_pt1 | contig 13333 bp, 16 predicted proteins | sample MGYA00238169_ERZ767097 | MGnify/ENA primary metagenome ERZ767097 (study PRJEB28937, sample SAMN06267346) | marine metagenome | isolation source: Columbia River Estuary | place: USA:Columbia River Estuary... | reverse complement strand
AAAGAGGAACTCAACACCACCCTGGTGATAACGTATATATGGGAAAAGATCATACTTTACACGCAAAAGTGGATGGTTTGGTAAAGTTCCAAAAGAAAAAAGACAACAGATCTTATGTTTCTATTGAGCCATTTGAGGTTTAAGAAACAGATTTTTAAAAAATTGAAACTCCCAAGCTTATTGTTTGGGAGTTTTTTTATACTCATATTTTGTATCTTTGCAAACTATGTACTTTATATATAACATACTTATTTTAATAGTTGCTTTTAGTTTAAAAATAGTAGCCTTTTTAAATAAAAAAATAAACCTTTTTGTTGAAGGCAGATCTTTAACATTTTCAAAATTAACTGCTGCCATTTCAAAGGAAGATATGGTCATTTGGATGCATTGTGCCTCTTTGGGTGAATTTGAACAAGGAAGACCAATTATTGAAAAATTAAAAGTACAATACCCAACATATAAATTGGTAATTACTTTTTTTTCACCTTCCGGCTATGAAATTCGAAAAAATTATGAAGTTGCTGATGTTGTTTGTTATTTACCGCTGGATTCTAAAAAAAACGCAAAACAATTTTTAACGGTTGTTCATCCCTCATTTGCCATTTTTGTAAAATATGAATTTTGGCCCAACCTCCTAAAAGAACTTCAAAATAAACAAATTAAAACCATTTTAGTATCTGGTATTTTCAGAAAAGATCAGGTGTTTTTTAAATGGTACGGTGGTTGGATGCGAAAGTCATTAACGGCGTTTTCTCACTTTTTTGTACAAGATAAAAATTCGAAAGAATTATTAGAAAGCATTCATTTTCAAAATATTACCTTAAGTGGAGATACCCGTTTTGATCGTGTTTTTGAAATCACAAAACAAAACAACACACTCGATTTTATAGCTGAATTTAAAAGTAATTCCTATACACTTGTCGCTGGAAGTACCTGGAAAGAAGATGAAGATTTGTTAGTGGAATACATCAATAATAAAGCTTCAGAAAATGAAAAATTTATCATTGCTCCTCATAATATCAAAGCAAAAGAAATTGAAGAATTAAAAAATTCAATTGCTAAAAAAACTGTTTTATTTTCAGAAAAAGAAAATAAAAATCTAAAAGACTTTCAAGTTTTTATTATTGATACTGTTGGAATTTTAACCAAAATTTACAACTATGCAAACATTGCTTATGTTGGTGGTGGCTATACAAAATCTGGTATTCATAATGTATTAGAACCGGCTACTTTTGGAGTTCCAATTGTTATTGGTCCAAATTATCAAAAATTCAATGAAGCTATTGAATTGGTGCGAAATAAGGCTTGTTTTGTAGTTGATAATTCTCAAAAATTATCCGTACTTTTAGACGAATTTTACCAAGATAAACAAAAAAGGGATCTCGCAGGTAGCAATGCGCTTAATTACGTTATAAACAATACTGGTGCTACTTCAAAAATTTTAAATTTTATAAAATGATTAGAGAAAAATTAAATAACTATTATTCATTTGTGTTTGAAAAAGAATTGCTAGATGAAATTGAGCAAGTTGGCACGTATAAAAAATTGCGTGAAAATGAACTATTAGTAGATTTAGGTGATCAAATGAAAGGAATTCCTTTGTTATTAGATGGAGCAATAAAAATAGTTCGCGAAGATAAAAAAGGAGAAGAAATTTTGTTGTATTTTTTAGAAAAAGGTGACACCTGTGCAAGCTCTTTTGCAAGTGCTATTTCAAATGGTAAATGTGGTATCAGAGCAATTGCTGAAAAAGAAAGCGAAATTATATTTCTTCCAAAAGAAAAGTTAGATGAATGGATGGTAAAGTATAAGTCATGGAGAAATTTTATCATAGACAGTTACAATATTCGTCTAAATGAAATGATGGAAACTATTGATTCGTTGGCATTTATGAGAATGGATGAGCGTTTGTATAAATATTTAACAGACAGGGCTCAAATTATGCGTGAAACTTCATTAAATACAACGCATCAGGATATAGCTTACGATATGCACACTTCAAGAGTTGTAATTTCAAGATTGTTAAAACAATTGGAAAACGAGGGAAAAATTAAGTTGCATAGAAACAAAATTGAAATATTGAAATTTTAGCTTACGTAACAATTGTTACCAAACAGCATAATTTATACGATACTTTTATAAAACTAACTAATTAGATAAATTATGGATTTTATTTCTCAACCCTGGGCTTGGTATGTTGCCGGACCCATTATTGCATTTATTATGTTTTTGCTTTATTATTTTGGCGAACGCTTTGGTGTTTCTTCCAATTTAGAAACATTCTGTTCTATTGGAGGCGCTGGAAGGTTTGTCGATTATTTTAAAATCGACTGGAAACAAAATAGCTGGAATTTAATTTTTGTTGCTGGTGCAATTGCTGGCGGTTTTATTGCTTCACAGTGGTTATCCCCTAGCGATGTTGTTACATTAAATCCGCAAACAGTACAAGATTTAGCAGATATTGGTATTCAAAATGCAGGATCAACCTATCTGCCTGATGAAATTTTCAGTATTGATACTATGCTAACTTTAAAAGGATTTTTCATTTTACTAATTGCTGGTATTATGGTTGGCTTTGGTGCTCGCTGGGCAGGTGGCTGTACTTCAGGGCATGCCATTGTTGGATTGAGTAATTTAGAATTGCCATCATTAATTTCTGTTATCGGATTTTTTATTGGAGGTTTAGTTATGACTTGGTTAATTTTACCCTTATTATTTTAAATAGCAGCTTTATGAAATATATAAAATTTTTCTTGGTAGGAATTCTCTTCGGAATTGTAATGAGTAAAGCTGAAATAATTTCGTGGTACAGAATTTACGAAATGTTCAAATTTCAATCGTTTCATATGTATGGAATTATTGGTTCAGCAGTGTTGATAGGAATGATTAGCATGTTATTGTTCAGAAAAAAAGTAGTAAAAACATTTGAAGGTCAGGAAATTCACGTAACCCCTAAAAAGAAAGGATTGTATCGTAATCTTTTGGGGGGTATTTTATTTGGGTTAGGCTGGGCATTGGCTGGCGCTTGTCCTGGCCCTATGTTTGTGTTAATTGGTAAAGGAGTTGTATCAATATTAGTAGTAATTTTTGGTGCTACATTAGGCGCGTTTTTATATGGAACTTATAAAGATAAACTACCACATTAAAAACGTTTTGAATGAAAATACATGAAATAGTTGCAAATAATTTTAATGCTATTTTTGAACCTAAAATTCAGAAGGAATTATGTGATTATGGTATTTTAAAACATGCTCAACCCGATCAAATTATTTTAGAAATTAGAAACGAAATTCATTTTATTCCCATTTTGGTGTCGGGTGTTGCAAAAGTCATGCGGCGAGATGGTAAAGGAAATGGTATATTTTTGCATTATTTATCTAACAATCAGAGCAGTGCAATTGCAATTACCTATAGTTTAGAGGACAAAAAAAGTGAAATTAGAATCAAAGCTGAAAGTAATGTAACTTACATAGCGGTCCCTGCAAAAATTGTAAATTCGTGGTTTTTAAATTACAGTTCGTGGCGGTCCTATTATTTAAAATTGAATCAAAAGCAAACCTCATTTTTATTAGAAAGAATCAATGATCTTGCTTTTGAAAATTTAGAATTTCGGGTGTTGAAATATTTAGAATACACCAGTTTGGTTCATAATGATATCACAATAAGTAGAAAACATTTTGACATTGCTCGCGATTTAAAAGTTTCAAGAGAAGCCATTTCAAGAATCTTAAAAAAATTAGAACAAGAAGACCTTATAACTTTAGGAAGAAATAAAATAACACTCAATTAATGCAGTTAACAGACAAGTTTGGAAGAAAAATTTCGTATTTACGATTGGCGGTAACAGACCGTTGTAATTTGCGTTGCCAATATTGTATGCCCGCTCATGGAATTGATATTGTTGATAGAAAAGAATTGCTTTCATACAAAGAAATGTATCGTATTACCCGTGTACTTTCGGAACTGGGTGTAAATAAAGTGCGTTTAACTGGTGGTGAACCTTTTGTTCGAAAGGATTTTGTCAATTTTTTAGAGTCACTTTCTTTTAATGATAAATTAGAAGAAATCAATATTACTACCAATGGCGCTTTAATCGCAAACCATATTGATAAGTTAGAGGCACTAAATATCAATGCAATTAATTTAAGTATTGATAGTTTACAAAAAGAAAAGTTTGCAAAAATCACCCGTAGAGATGTTTTTGAAAATGTATATGATACTTTTGAGAAACTTGAAAAAAGTAATTTAAAATTAAAGTTAAATGTTGTTGTTCAATCGGGTTTTAATACCGATGAAATTATAGATTTTGTAGAGCTTTCAAAAAATAAAGATATTGCAGTTCGATTTATTGAAGAAATGCCTTTTAACGGAAAAGGTCAGCGAAATATGGAAGAGGTTTGGAATTACACCAAAATCATAAATCATATTCAACAAAATTATCCTGAAATTACTACACTCCCCGTAAAACAATCTTCTACTTCAAAAAACTTTAAAATTCCAAATTACAAAGGTACATTTGGTATTATTCCATCGTTTACGCGCACCATTTGCAACGATTGTAATCGCATTAGAATTACTGCAACAGGAATGTTTAAAAACTGTTTGTTTGATGGCGGTGTTTTTAATGTCCGAGATTTTATTAGAAATGGAGCCAGTGACGATGAATTGAAAGAATTGTTTATTTCTACAGTTCATAAAAAACCTGAAAACGGATTTATTGCTGAAGCTGCTCGTGGAAACGATGTTTCAGAAAGTATGTCTACTATTGGAGGGTAAGTCAACTAATAATTTACAATTGAAAAATAAAATTTCAGAGATTGAATTTATACAAAACTCACATAAAAATTTGCTGTATCAGTAGTATTCAAGAGGCCAACATGGCAATTGAAGCAGGTGCTTCGGCATTGGGTTTGGTTGGAAATATGCCAAGTGGTCCAGGTATTATTTCAGATGAATTGATTGCTGAAATAGCAGCCTTTACTCCAAAAAATATTGATACTTTTTTGTTGACAAGTGAAACCTCAACCGATAAAATTATTGAACATTATTCAAAAGTAAAAACAACTACCATTCAAATTGTTGATGCTTTAACTCAAGGAAATCATTTAGACCTAAAAAAAGCGTTTCCAAATGTTAAAATTGTACAGGTTTTACATGTTATTAATAAAAACTCAATTGCAGAAGCATTAGAAATCTCAAATTTTGTTGATAGCATTTTACTAGATAGCGGAAACCCTAATTTGGCAACCAAAGAATTGGGAGGAACTGGTAGAGTTCACAATTGGGAAATAAGTAAAAAAATAGTTGAAAAAGTTAAAATTCCTGTATTTTTAGCGGGTGGATTAAATCATACAAATGCTTTTAAAGCAATACAACAAGTGAAACCCTATGGATTAGATTTGTGCAGTGGGGTAAGAACCAATGGCCATTTGGACGCACAAAAATTAACTTCGTTTTTTACTGCAATAAACCACAACCAATGACTTTAACAACCGTAAAAGAAGCTTTAGCAATTATTTTAAACAATACCGAAGATTATGGTGTTGAAGAAATCGATTTTTTAAATTCCGTTGGAAGAATTTTAAAAGAAAACATTTTTGCAGATCGTGATTTCCCTCCTTTCAATCGTGTAAGCATGGATGGAATTGCAGTCGCTTCTGAAGCATTTAACAATGGACAAAGAACCTTCAAAATTGAAGGTGTACAAGCAGCTGGAAGTGCGCAATTAACGTTGCAAAATAAACAAAATTGTATTGAAGCAATGACTGGGGCAATGCTTCCAAATGGATGTGATGTTATTATACAATACGAATTATTAACTATTGAAAATGGCTTTGCTAAAGTAAATTTAGAAGAAGTAAAAGATTTTCAAAATGTACATTTAAAAGGCTTAGATAGAAAAGTTGGTGTCATTTTAATCCCACGAAACACCTTAATTTCTCCTGCAGAAATTGGTGTATTTGCAACTGTTGGAAAATCAAAAGTAAAAGTAGCAAAACAACCAAAAGTAATGATTGTTTCGACAGGAAATGAATTGGTTGAAGTTACTGAAACACCTGCCGAACATCAAATTAGAAGAAGCAATGCTTATACCTTAGTTTCATTATTAGAAAGATTACACATCAAAGCTGAAACATCTCATATTTTAGATGATAAACAAGTATTAAAATCGAAAATAAATACATTTCTAAATGAATATGATGTGTTGATTTTTAGCGGAGCAGTTTCCAAAGGAAAATTCGATTTTATTCCTGAAGTGTTGAACGAATTAGGTGTTAAAAAATTATTTCATCAAGTAAAACAACGCCCCGGTAAACCTTTTTGGTTTGGCACAAAAACTACTGCCAAAGATAAAAATAATAAAATAGTATTTGCTTTTCCTGGCAATCCGGTTTCAACATTTATAAGCTGCCTAAAGTATTTTAGGCCTTGGTATTTAAAATCTGTTGAATTGCATTTTGAAAACCAACAACAAGCAATACTTTCTGAAGATTTCTTTTTCAAACCCAATTTAACCTATTTTTTACAAGTAAAACTTCACCAAAAAGAAGGGAAATTATACGCTACACCAGCTGCTGGAAAAGGATCAGGTGATTTGGCCAATTTGATTGATGCCGATGCTTTTTTGGAATTACCCGATGATAAAACTGATTTCAAAAAAGGAACCGTTTTCCCTATACTTTTATACAGGTAAAATTTAAATAGATGTAATTTGGAATCGTACATTAGTCACCTCCTAAAAATGACTGCTTTATTTTTTAGGAAAACCCTTTAAATAGAATTTTAAAAAGTTGGCATGAAAATTATTTCAAATTTTTTAGTTTGTATTGTGATTTTTAACATGAGTGTTTTGAATGCGCAAACTATAAATAATCAAAATGATACATTGAATATTGCATCATTAACAACAATTAAAAAACAACGAACGATTTTACACAAAAGTATTGTGCCTTTGAGTTTAATTGGTATAGGTTTGGTTGTAAATAACAGTCAGTTTGAAAAAAATCTTGAAACTGATTTACGCAATTCCGTTGGAAATGATTATCAGACTCCAATTGACGATTATTTGCTTTTTGTTCCAATTGTTCAAATGTATGCGGCTGATGCTTTTGGAATGAAAGCTAAAAATGATTGGTTTGATCAAACAAAGTATTTAATCATTTCCAACGTTGTTTCAACTGGAATTTCAGAATTGCTAAAAGCTACAATAACTAAAACAAGGCCTGATGGCGACCCTTATTCTTTTCCTTCAGGACATTCCACAATTGCCTTTACAAATGCGGCAGTTTTACAAAATGAATTTCAGGAAACTTCAACGGTTTATGCCTACAGTGGTTATGCTTTTGCCGCTACTACCGGTGTTTTTAGAATGCTAAATAATAAACATTATGTTTCGGATGTTTTGGTTGGCGCTGGTATCGGAATTTTAGTAACACAATTGGTGTATCATTTTGAACCCTTAAAAAATTTCAACCCTTTTAAAAAATCAAAAAACATTTCCTTTTTTCCGCAGTATATAGAAAATACCTACGGATTTTATTTTAAATATGAGTTGTAACTTACAATTTCATCTTTTTATTTTAACTTTAATGTTTCAAATTAATCATAAAACCATAGAATAGTGAGCGAATTTTCTCATATCAATAAAAAAAATCAGCCGAAAATGGTCCATGTGGGTGATAAACAAATTACCAAGCGTCAGGCAACAGCAAAAGCAACCATGTTTTTAGGCGAAGAAATTATTGCTCATTTTAATAATGACGAATTGATTACCAAAAAAGGACCTGTTTTTCAAACCGCTATAATTGCTGGTATTCAAGGTGTTAAAAAAACTTCAGAATTGATACCTATGTGTCATCCTTTATTGATTAATGGTGTTGACATTGATATTGATATTGTTGATAATGAACATATTGAAATTTTTTGTACAGTTGCCATTGAAGGAAAAACTGGTGTGGAAATGGAAGCTTTGACAGGAGCTAATATAGCAGCTTTAACTGTGTACGATATGTGTAAAGCCATTTCGCAAAAAATGGTAATTAAAGAAGTGAAATTGATTGAAAAATCAGGTGGTAAAAGCGATATTCAGAATGGATAAACATCAAAAACACGCAAAACTAAAATTAAGAGATAACGATACTTTTGCACCCAATGAAATTGCAATTGTAGGTACGAAATGTGATGTAATTTCAAATTTAGTACAACAAGTTTCTGAAAAATTAACAAATTATAAATTGGCTTATTTTGATGCATCTCACAACGATAGTGTAGAACCTTTAAAATTGGAAACATTCATGTTTCATCATAAAGGAAGTGCTAAAATAAATGTAAATTCAGATGTTAACAAATTCAATCAACGCACTCAATTCTCACAACACGATTTTGTTTTTATCAATGGAAATCATTATCAAGGTGCCAAACAAATTTTAATTTTAGACAATCATAAAGAGGAGTCTGTTAAAAAAAGACTAGATCAATTAAATAATATACAGTTTGTTGTAAAACTAACAAAAGATTCAAAATATTTTGATTCTTTACTGGCTTATAATCAACAAATTAAGAACTTATTGTGTTATGAAATTGACGATATAGATAAAAGTTCAAAACACATTGAAAATTTAATCAAAGAAAAAATTGCACACATTCAAGGTTTGGTGTTGGCTGGAGGAAAAAGTACCAGAATGGGAACCGACAAAGGAACGCTTAATTTCTTTGGAAAAAATCAGCGAGATGTTGCTATAGAATTATTAAAAAAACACCATTTGAAAACCTACTTATCGGTTCGTGAAAATCAGGAAATTTCAATAGAAAATAAAATTACCGATAAATTGATTGGCTTAGGGCCATTTGGCGCAATTTGTTCAGCATTTCAAGAAAATCCAGATGTCGCTTGGTTGGTATTGGCCACCGACTTGCCTTTTGTTTCTGATGAAGTTATTCAATTGTTGTTAAAACACAGAAACCCGTCTAAAGCAGCAACTACAATTAAGGGGAAAAATAAAGATTTTCCAGAGCCTTTGATTACCATTTGGGAACCAAAAAGTTATCAGTTGTTACTAAATTATCTTGCACAAGGTTATTCTTGCCCGCGAAAAGTATTGATCAATTCTGATGTTGAAATTGTTGAAATTAATGATGATTTCATTAGAAATATCAATACACCGGAAGAATTTAAAAATGCTCACAAAGAAATAAATGGCTAATAATTTCATATTGTAAATGGCATTGCAATTGCATAATTATTAGAAAAATAGGATATTGGTAGTGAAATAGTTGTTTGGAATGAAATATTGTGTTAAGGCTCATTATAATATTATTTATGGCTTTGGAGATGTACAGTATTTTCAGTACCTTATAAGGTAGAAATATTCTATTCTATAAAAGAATAGAATTACTATTTAAACGAAAATGGATATTCAAAAATAAATCTATAATGGAAATTTCAAAATCGGAATATTTTAAACGCCAAACGACTTTGCCAGAAATTGGTGAGAAAGGACAGGAACTTTTGCAAAAAGCAAAAGTATTGGTAATTGGTTGTGGAGGTTTAGGAAGTCCAATTGCAATTTATTTGGCCACAAGTGGTATTGGAACTTTACATTTGGTTGATTTTGACAATGTTACTGTTTCAAACTTACACCGTCAAGTGTTTTTTAAAAAAGATGATGTTCAGCATTCAAAAGTAAGTGTATTGGCTTCTGAAATTCAAAAAAGAACACCTTTTACAAAGGTTTTAGTTACAAATGAAGCCGTTGATAAAAATTCAATTTTGTCGTTAATTTCACATTATGATATTGTTGTTGACGGAACAGATAATTTACAAATAAAATATTTAATTAATGATGCCTGTGTAGTTTCAAAAAAGCCTTTGGTTTATGGCTCTTTGTACAAGTATGACGGCTATGTAGCAACCTTTAATGTGTTAAATGGCGATGGAGATTATACCTGTAATTTGAGAGACGCATTTCCTACAATTGCTTCGGATATTCCCAATTGCGAAACTGCCGGAACTATGAATCCCATTGTTGGGATAATTGCTATGCTACAGGTAAACGAGGTGATTAAATTAATTACAAAAACAGGAAAATTACTCACAAATCAATTGCTGATTTATAATGTTTTGGAAAATTCTCAATTGAAAATGAAATTGAAGAAAAACAAATCCATAAATGTTGAAACTCTTTTTAAAAATTCAATTTATTTAGATGAGTCGTGTAAAACCCAAGATAGTTCTTTGTTAATCTCTTCTTCAGAATTGAATAAAAAATTAAATGACCCAACTATTGAAATTGTAAGTGTTTTAAACAATTTGGATGCCAGCATCCCTTTTAATGTGAATCAAAAAATACCTTATAAAGATTTTGATGTCAATAAATTTATACCTGATTTTAATAAAAATTATGTTATAATTTGTAACAGAGGAATAACCAGTTACGATGTAACGCTTAAAATAAAAACAAAATTTCCAAGTCTAAACGTTTTTAGTTTAGTTGAGGGAATTGACGGGTATGTTTAGCTATTGCATTTATTTAAGGATGTGAATTTACCCAAACTTCTCCATCTTCAAAATGCTCTTTTTTCCAAATAGGTACAGTTTCTTTTAAAGTGTCAATTGCAAATTCACATGCTTCAAAAGCTGCTTTTCTATGCGCTGATGACACTGCAATTATTACAGGAATCTCACCAATTTTCAACTCTCCAACGGCATGATGAATGGCTATTTTATGGATATCAAATTTTACCAAAGCAGTGTTTGCGATTTTTTGAATTTCTTTCAAAGCCATGGGCTCGTATGCACTAAAATCGAGCAAAGTAACCGTTTTGTTTTTTGTTGCATTTCTAACAGTTCCTATAAAAGTTACAATACCACCACAAGTAGCATCTTCAACAAAATGATAACAATCCTGAAAGTTCAAAGCTGCCGAACTTATTTTTACTGAAGTATTTTGTGTCATTTTTAATAAAATTCATGCAAAGTTAACAAATCAATCATGTACTTTTGCCCGTTCCTGAATAATATTAAAAAATAATGAAAAAAGTATTTAGAATAGTTAGCATTTTAGAAGGAGTTTCATATTTATTATTGCTTTTTATAGCAACACCTATAAAATATGCAGTTGGAAATGATGTTTTAGTGAAAATGCTAGGAATGCCTCACGGTCTTTTATTTTTAGTATACATTGCCTTGGCAATTATCTTAAAATATGAAATAAACTGGAAGTCAAAAACGTTTATAACTATTTTAGCTGCATCTTTAATTCCGTTTGGGACTTTCTATATTGATAAAAAATATCTTAGAGATTAACTTAATCGCATCCTTTAAAACCAGTTCTTCTTTTTGAAATAGTACAACATTCCTAAAAAAATTATAAACATTACAACCCAAACACCATAATAACCCCATTTATAATTCAATTCGGGCATGTTTACAAAATTCATCCCATATATCCCAGCGATAAAAGTTAAAGGAATAAAAACCAAAGAAATAACTGTTAATGTTTTCATTACCTGATTCATTCTATGTCCTTGAATCGAGAAAAATAAATTAATAGAACTCTCTAGTCTCAATTCAATTCTATCGCAACTATCTAAAAGTGTAAGACACAAATCTTTCAGTTCAAAATAATATTTAATGTGTTTTTGTTCTATAAAATTGAACTTTTCCCTTTCAATTCGTAATACAAATTCTTTGATTGGAATAATCGCTTTTTTTAACAATTGCAATTGTGATTTAAACTCTTCAATTTCATTTAAGACTGTAGGAGATGGATCTGAATTCAACTCTATAAGATTAAACTTATCGGAATGATTTTCAATATTTTCTATGGTTTTAAAATAATTATCCAAAATAGATTCTAACAATAAATAAAGCAAATAATCTACACTTCTTTCATGTAAAATGCCAATTTTTTCTCTTAATCGATGTCTTACATGTTCAAAATAATCGCTTTTTCTTTCTTGAAAAGAAACCAAGAAGTTTTTTCCAAGTACAAAACTCAATTGTTCTGATGAGATTTCATTCGTATTTGTGGGAAGCATTGATTTAATAGAAAAAAACCAATAATCATCATATTCTTGAAATTTCGGACGTTGATTAACATCTAAAATATCTTGTATTGCCAAATCATGAATTCCTACTTTTTTACAGATGGTGTTAACTGTTTCAACATCATGAATACCGTGAATATTCAGCCAATATTGCTTTGTTAAATCTGAAAAATTGTTGATTTCACCGTGTTTAATATTTGAAAGTTCAAGATGACCATCTTTGTTATAATCAAATAATTGGATTGCTATTTCTTTTTCGTGTTGAACGCCAGTAAAAACAAAGTTTGTCGGATTTTGTTTTTTTCTATTTAGTGATTTCTTACTCATATGCACGTTTTTAAAAGTCTAAAATTAGCCAAAATTTTTGCTTATCCACCACTAACTGGTGGAATTATTGCAACGACATCACCATCATTAAGAATTAAAACATCTTCCGCATAATCTTCATTTACAGCAATGGCAAATTCGTTTAAATTCTTTAAGGCCGGAAATTGACTTATTAATATATTTTTTAACTGATCTACTGTAGTTTTATCTCTTAAACTATATAAAATTGAATTTTTTCCAACCAGATCGGTGGTAATCCCAAAAAATAATAATTGAATCTCCATTTTGTTAAATATGTATACAAAAATAGAAGATTTAATTTTAATGGTTAGGTACATGTTTTTTAAAATTCACACTTGTGTGATATTGGTTACAAAAATCCTTTTTTCAATACCTAAATTTGATAATAATTCAAACTATTTTGTAAAAATGAAGTACGGTTTTATAATTGACAATCGGAAATGTATTGGTTGTCACGCTTGTACAACTGCCTGTAAATCTGAGCACGATGTTGCGGTTGGAGTAAACAGAACGTATGTTAAACAAGTAGAAAAAGGAGAATTTCCAGATACTCGTAGAATTTTTTCGGTAATGCGTTGTAACCATTGTACAGATGCACCTTGTGTGGAAATTTGTCCAGTTGAGGCATTGTATACACGTGAAGATGGTATTGTGGATTTTGATAATAACAGATGTATTGGTTGTAAATCATGTATGCAAGCGTGTCCTTATGATGCATTGTATATAGACCCGGACAATAATACAGCCGCAAAATGTAATTATTGTGCGCATAGAGTAGATGTTGGTAGAGAACCAGCCTGTGTTTCGGTTTGCCCAGAACACGCCATTATTGCTGGTGATATGCACAACCCAACTACTGAAATTTCTCAATTACTGGCTCGTCAGGCAGTAAAAGTTAGAAAACCTGAAAAGGGAACCAATCCAAATTTATTTTATA
>ENA-UOYD01000238-UOYD01000238.1-marine-metagenome-genome-assembly--contig:-NODE-238-length-13368-cov-3.816116_pt1 | contig 13368 bp, 13 predicted proteins | sample MGYA00238169_ERZ767097 | MGnify/ENA primary metagenome ERZ767097 (study PRJEB28937, sample SAMN06267346) | marine metagenome | isolation source: Columbia River Estuary | place: USA:Columbia River Estuary... | reverse complement strand
GATGGAATTGGCTTGGTCACCATTGGCGAGGCTGCGCAAAAAGCGGCTGATGATGCACTTGCCCGTACCGACTTCATTGTAAAACACATACAGCAGCCCATTCTGTTGGTAGTTGGGATGAAAGGCCAGCCCCAGCAGCCCGTGCGAGATACGCTGTCCAAAGGGTGTGGTTTTTGCGAACTCTGCGTCCGTGTGGATCTGGTTAAAATCACCGGAAAGACCGGCGAAGGTGGCAATATCATGCTCTGTGACCGTGCGTCCCGCTGAATTCATTTTTTGGCCGGGTTGAAAATCTTCAAAAAATAAACCATCATGGCAAACGTGCCGATGCAATTGTTAAAGGCATGCTGCAACATAGCCGAAGCAGCAACAGTGTAAAAGAACAAGCAGATATTAACGCTTTGGCAGATGAATATTTGCGATTAGCCTACCATGGATTACGGGCAAAAGACAAATCATTTAATGCAACAATGATTACTGATTTTGATGAAAGTGTTGGTAATGTTGAGATTATACCACAAGATATTGGAAGAGTGATTCTTAATTTAATCACGAATGCCTTTTATGTGGTTGATGAAAAAAAGAAATCTGGCGTAAAGAATTATGTACCAACAGTGACTGTTAGTACTAAGAACCGAGATAAAAATATTGAAATACAGGTTACTGATAATGGCAACGGCATTCCTGAAAATATTTTAAACAAAATTTTCGAACCCTTTTTTACCACCAAACCAACGGGTAAAGGAACGGGTCTGGGCTTAAGTATGAGTTACGATATTATCAATCAGAGTCATGGAGGCAACCTTGCGGTTAAAACAAAACAAGGATTAGGAACCACATTTACAATAACATTACCAAATAATAAAAAATGAAATGAGCTTAACAATTATCAATATAACCAAGATGTTTAATGGCGAATTACATTTGACCTTAAAAAAATAAATATTAAGAAATGAAAATATTAGTAGTAGACGACGAACACGATGTGAAAACACTATTTCAACAACGTTTTAGAAGAGAAATTAAAAGCGGAGATATGACCTTTGTATTTGCCTTTTCAGGTGAAGAGGCCATAAAATATTTAAACGAAAATAAACAAGAAGCCGTTCTCATTCTTTCTGATATTAATATGCCAGGCATGAGCGGATTAGATTTACTGGAACATATCAAACAAAAATTTCAAGCACCGCCCCCAGTGGTTATGATGATAACGGCTTACGGTGATGAAGAGAATTTTAATACAGCCAAAAGATTAGGAGCTGACGACTTTTTAACCAAACCTTTGGATTTTAATTTATTAAAAGACAAATTAAAAACATTAACCTAATGGCAAAGATACTAGTAGTTGATGATGAAACCGATTTAGAAGTTTTAATAAAACAAAAATTTAGAAAACAAATTCGTGAACAAGAATATGAATTCTTTTTTGCAATTAACGGTTTAGACGCCTTAATAAAAGTGTCTGAACAACCTGATTTAGACATAGTTTTAAGTGATATTAATATGCCTGAAATGGATGGTTTAACATTGCTTTCAAAACTGAATGAAATTAGACCTCTTCTAAGATCGGTCATGGTGTCTGCATATGGTGATATGGATAATATCCGCACCGCTATGAATCGGGGTGCTTTTGACTTTATCACCAAACCCATAAATTTTGAAGACTTGTCCATCACCATGGAAAAGACTTTAAAACATTCGCGTCAAATTAAGGAAACCCTAAAAGCCATAAAAGAAAATAATATTTTAAAAATGTATGTCGATGAAAATGTTTTGAATTTTATGGATAACAGAGAATTTGAAACCACTATCATGGCAAATGAAACTATTAATGCCACCGTTTTATTTATTGATGTCTGTGGTTTTACAAAGATAAGTGAAACAGCTCCTCCTGATACGGTTGTAAAAATGATAAACACCTATTTTGATGTGATGGTTAAGGAGATTATGGCACAAGAAGGATTTATTGATAAATTTATTGGTGACGCCATTATGGCTGTTTTTAAAGGAGATTTTCACTTAGACCGTGCCATTGATGCCGCATTAGCAGCCAGAAAAAAAATAAATAGCTTACCAGATTTAGACGGAACCCAGCAATTTAGACCAAAAGTGTCAATAGGTATAAAAAGTGGAGAAATGATTTCCGGAAATATAGGATCTGCCAGTTTAAAAAGATTAGATTATACAGTCATTGGAGATACCGTAAATACAGCGGCAAGATTACAGGATATTGCTAAAGAAAACCAAATCATTATTTGTGAAGCTTGTTACGAAAAAGTAAAAGAAGCCTTTAACTGTGAAAAAATAGGAAGTATTAGTTTAAAAAATAAATCAAAACCTGTTACTATCTATAACGTTATTGATTAAACAGACTATTACATTATTATTAAACTATCTAATTAATAGATTAGAATAAAAAAAGCCAACTTAAAAAGTTGGCTTTTTTTATATTACAATTTGGATTATCCTCCAAAGTCATCAAATCTGATATTCTCATCCGGCATACCAAAATCTTCTCCCATTTTTTGAACCGCCTGGTTCATTAATGGTGGTCCACAGAAATATAATTCAATATCTTCCGGAGTTTCGTGATGTTTTAAATAATTATCAATCACACAGTTGTGAATAAACCCAACAAATCCGTCTCCAGGAGCATCTATATTTTCTTTTACTTTCCAATTATCTTCTGGCATAGGCTCAGAAAGTGCTAAATAGAATTTAAAATTTGGAAAATCTTTTTCTAATTTATGAAAGTGATCTAAATAGAATAATTCACGTTTAGAACGTCCACCATACCAATAAGTTACTTTTCTACCTGTTTTTAAGGTTCTGAAAAGGTGATATAAGTGAGAACGCATGGGTGCCATACCTGCACCACCACCAACATATAACATCTCAGATTCTGATTCATTTATAAAGAACTCTCCATAAGGACCAGAAATAGTTACTTTGTCTCCAGGTTTTTGATTGAATATGTATGACGATGCAATCCCTGGATTGACATCCATCCAGCCCCCTTTAGCTCTATCAAAAGGAGGGGTTGCAATACGTACATTCAACATGATTTCTCTTCCTTCAGCTGGATAAGAGGCCATAGAATAGGCTCTTTCAACTGTTTCAGTATTTTTCATCACTAGGGGCCAAAGTTTAAATTTGTCCCATTCTGCCTGAAATTTATCCGGAGTTTCATGTTCTTCAGGATGAGCTGTGATATCCATATCAGCAAACTTCACTTCACAAGGTGGTATTTCAATTTGAATATATCCACCAGCCTTATAGTTCATCTCTTCAGGAATTTCAACAACAAACTCCTTAATAAAAGACGCTACATTATAATTACGTACTACCGTTCCTTGCCATTTTTTAATTCCAAAAACTTCCTCAGGAATGGTAATATTCATGTCCTGTTTTACTTTTACCTGACAGGCTAAACGTGCTCCGTGCTGTAATTCCATTCTGGTAAAATGAGGTGTTTCTGTAGGTAAAGCTTCTCCTCCACCTGATAACACATGGCATTCGCATTGAATACATGTTCCACCACCACCACATGCTGATGGCAAAAATATTTTTTGTCCTCCTAATGTTGATAATAAAGAACTACCTGAAGCTACTTCAATTTCCTTTTCACCATTGATGGTAATCTTTACAGGACCTGATGGTGATAGTTTCTGTTTTACAACCAATAGTAAAACTACCAATAACAAAGTAATAATTAAAAATGCTGCTACCGTTGCTACTACTGTTCCTAATGTACCTGCTGCTAATATCATGTTACTCATTTACTTTTATGTTGTTAGCTAACACTTTTTCATTCTCCTTTTTTTCTTCAGCCTTTTTATTCTCTATTGAAGGAGTTGTGTTAATTTCTTCTTTTGGCATGACTGTTTTTTGCTCTTCTTGAGGTTCTTCATCACCACCAGTTAACATACCTCCAAAGCTCATAAAACCAATAGCCATTAAACCTGTAATGATAAATGTGATCCCTAAGCCTCTTAATGGTGCAGGAACATTTGAATATCTTATTTTTTCACGAATAGCTGCAATAGAAAGAATCGCTAAAAACCAACCTATACCCGAACCAATTCCATAAACTGTAGCTAAACCTAATGTTGGTATCTCTCTAGATTGCATGAACAATGAGCCACCTAAAATAGCACAGTTAACAGCAATAAGTGGCAAGAAAATACCCAATGAATTGTATAATGATGGTGAAAATTTCTCCACTACAATTTCAACTAATTGTACCATAGTTGCTATGGTAGCAATAAACATGATAAATGACAAGAAACTTAAATCATATTCAGCGTACTCTGCACCTAACCAAACTAAAGCACCTGGTTGTAACAAATATTGATCAAGTAACCAGTTTAAAGGTACTGTGATTGCCAATACAAATATAACTGCGGCACCAAGACCAACAGCTGTGGATACTTTTTTAGATACAGCAAGGTATGAACACATTCCTAAGAATGTAGCAAACACCATGTTATCTATAAATATTGATTTTAAAAATAATTCTAAATGTTCCATATATTTTAATTTTTAGTTTTGGACTTTAGTGATTAATCATTCACCTAACCTATAAACTAATTTTAATGATCTTCTATTAATGCTTTATTTCTGCTACGTTGTACCCAAATAATCATCCCTACCACAATCAATGCCATTGGAGATAATAACATAAATCCGTTATTTTCGTATCCTAAAGCATATAATCCTGTCTTCTCAATGGGGTCTCCTAAAACTTGAATTCCTAATAGAGTTCCAGAACCTAACAACTCTCTAAAAAACCCAACTATAACTAGAATTAAACCATATCCTGCAGCATTTCCTATGCCATCAAGAAATGAACGCCAAGGGCCATTCGCTAAAGCAAATGCTTCAAAGCGCCCCATGATAATACAGTTTGTAATAATTAACCCCACAAATACCGATAGGGTTTTACTCAACTGATATGAATATGCTTTTAAGATTAAATCAACTATAATTACTAAAGCAGCAACAACAACCAATTGAACAATAATTCTAATTTTTGAAGGAATGATATTTCTCATCAAAGAAATCACCACGTTTCCTATGGCTAAAACAGCCAATACTGAAATAGCCATAACTATTGATGCCTCTAATTCAGCCGTAATTGCTAAAGCGGAGCATATACCAAGTACCTGAATGGTAATTGGGTTATTATCTGCTAACGGATCTAATATTAATTTACTATCTTTTTTTGATAATAGTCCCATATTCTAATTCTTTAAAGTGGTTAGGTAAGGAATGTACATTTTTAAATCTTTCTTTATCATAGCCGTAACACCATTACCAGTAATAGTAGCACCTGCTAAAGCATCAATCTCATAATCATCCTTTATTTGATTTGTTGGGTCATTATTTCCTTTAGCAACCGCAATTCCTTTAAACGACTCACCACTCATGATTTGTTCACCTTTAAAATCATCCATAAAAAATCGTTGATTGATGTTTGCCCCAAGTCCAGGTGTTTCTCCTTTATGATCAAAATAAACGCCATCAACTATTAAGTTTTTGTCTAAAGCAACATATCCCCAGATAGCATCCCAAAGTCCTTTTCCTCTCATTGGAATAATGTAGAAGGTTTCACCATCTTTCTCTCCGACAAATAAGGGTAATTTTCTTGTATAACCAGGATTTGACGCTTTTGACTCTTCCTTTTTGATATCTATTAAGTAAGGTTCTATACCATTATTAGCAGCCATGTATTCTTGTCTGTTAAGAGCACTTACCTTTCCATTTTCAATTTGAATTACTAACTGTTCTTTTATATATTTTGAAAACTCAACAGCTACTTTATCGGTAGGTATAAAATTAACACTACTCTCATCATTTTCATTGACTCCCATAGCGTATAAGATATTCTGTTGAATTTCCAAACGCTTATTTTCAGTGATTTTTGGTTTTAATGATTCTGCTGCAAAAGCTAATACAGTCCCCACTATTACCACCATTGCAATTGCAAATAATATAGTGTATGAATTTTTATCAGTTCTTTTTTCCATTATTAAGCCGTTTTAACTTTTAGACGCTTAAGTCGTTTTTTAATATTTCCTTGAACCACATAATGGTCAATAGTTGGCGCGAACACGTTCATTAATAAAATAGCCAACATCACACCTTCTGGATACGCCGGATTGAATACGCGGATTAAAATAGACAGTAATCCTATTAAAAATCCATACACCCATTTACCTCTATTGGTTTGAGACGCCGTAACAGGATCAGTAGCCATATAAACAGTACCAAAAGCAAAACCACCAATTATTAAATGTTCCCAATAAGGCGTACTCATTAAAGTATAAAACTTACTTCCCTGAGCAATGACGTTAGCATCAACAAGACTATTAAAGATTAATCCCATGACGATGGCTCCAATTACTGAAGACAACATAATTCTCCAGCTTCCAATTTTTGCGAAGATTAAAAATAGTCCTCCAATTAAAATTAATACGGTCGATGTTTCACCAATTGAGCCAGGTATAAAACCATAAAACATATCCATAACAGAATAACTTAAATGCTTTCCTTGAGCTAATCCTCCTAAAATAGTTTCACCAGAAATGGCATCCACTTTACCAACGCTTTCTACAGCGCCTTGAACCCATACTTTATCACCACTCATCCATGTTGGATAAGCGAAGAATAAAAAAGCCCTGATTGTTAAAGCAGGATTTAATATATTCATTCCAGTTCCACCAAACACCTCTTTACCAATAACAACTCCAAATGCTACAGCAACTGCAAGCATCCATAATGGAATGTCAATTGGAACAATTAATGGCACTAACATACCAGTTACTAAATACCCTTCTTCTACTTCGTGGTTTTTAATGGTTGCAAATAAAAATTCTATTCCTAAACCAACACCATAAGACACTATAACCAAAGGAATAATTTTCCAGAAGCCTAATGAAAAGTTAGCGATGGTCCAGAATTGGCTGCTAAAAAACCCTCCAGCAACTGCCTCAATTTCTCCGGCTGCTAAATAATGTTGATATCCCGCATTAAACATTCCAAAAATCAAACATGGAATCATCGCCAGAATAACCGTATTCATGGTACGTTTTAAATCATCAGCCGCTTTTATATGAGTTCCGTTGTGAGTGGTTTCGTTTGGCAAATATAAAAAGGTATGAAGCGCACCAAACGCCGGAGCTAACTTGGTACCTTTGTACTTTTCTTTTAATTTGTGTAATTTATTTTTTAAACCCATTATCCTATTTCTTTAAGCATTACGTCTAATCCTTTTCTAATAATATCCTGATGTGGTTGTTTAGACACGCATACAAATTCTGTTAAAGCAAAATCTTCAGGAGCCACTTCATACATTCCTAAAGCTTCCATTTCATCTAAGTCATTATACATACAAGCTTTTAATATCTGCATTGGAAAAATATCCAATGGAAACACTTCCTCATAATTACCTGTAGTTACAAAAGCACGATGTTCCCCATTGGTATTGGTGTTTAAATCGTATTTTTTATTTGGAAACAACCAAGAAAAGGTTAAAGCTCTTGTAGTTGACACTTTATTAAATACAGGTGCCGTCCATCCAAAAAATTCATAATCATCTCCTTCAGGAATAACTGTAATTGTGTTACTGTAAAAATCTAAAGAACCATCAGGTTTCACTTGTTTTCCTGATAAAATATTTCCTGAAATAATGCGCACATGAGCCTCTTTTTCAATACCGTGATCATAAAGCATGGTTGCAAGTTCACAACCCAATTTAGTTACAAAGTATCTTGGTTTTTTAATGGGAGAACCAACTAAAGCTACTATACGCTCTGCATTAAATTTTCCAGTTAATAATAATTCACCAATAATTACTAAGTCATGTGGATTAACCGTCCAAACAACCTCTCCCTTATTAACAGGATCAATTCTATTAATTTGGGTTCCAACGTTTCCTGAAGGATGCGGACCAGATACTTTATGCAAAGTAATACCTGATAAACCAGACATAGGCGAGTTAGAATTGCTTCCAACTGATACATGTACTTTACCCTTAGTTAATTTACCCAAAGCTGTGACTGCCGCTTGTAATTCTTTTTCTTTACCCTTTAAGGTATAATCATAATCAGCTACTAAAGGCGCCGACGCGTATGCCGATATAAAAACAGCTTTAGGTTCTTTTGTTGGATTTGCAATAACATCATAAGGACGTTGCTTAATAAATGGCCAACATCCAGAAGCTAAAAGAAGTGATTTCACTTCTTCAGATTTTGCAGTTTCCAAATTAAGAACAGGGTGTTCTAAATAAGAATCAGATTTATCCGCTTGAATTTTAATTGATAAAATTTTGCGCTTTTCACCACGAACAATTTCTGTAATCTCCCCAGAAACCGGAGAAACAAACTTTATGCTTTCATTGAATTTGTCATAAAAAACAGGAGATCCTGCTTTTACTTTTGCTCCAACTTTAGAAATTAATTTAGGTATTACGCCGTGAAAATCTTGAGGTCTTAAAGTATAAAAGTTGCTGATTACTGCCTTTTCAGAGGTTTTTTCAGCTTCACCTTTTAATTTAATGTCTAGACCTTTTTTAATACGAATGTCGTTTGACATATTTTGATTTATTGAGATTAGTTGTCTAAAAACGTGGCAAATTTACAAATTAAAAATGCAGATTTCATAATAATTAACAGAGAAATTTAAACCCTTATTTAGAACAGCAGTTTTAGGTATAAAATTTGATTATATTTACAAAAAATAGGCTCATTGATGAGAAATATATCATATATACTTTCCTTTTTTGTCTTGATGATTCAAACCATTAATGGACAAGTAGCAGAAGTAAATCCTCCAGATTTTATTAAAACAATTAATTTTAAAGGTGATACTAATGAAAGTCAATTACCAGTTTTAAAACTTGGTGATTACGTAGATTTAGAATTTGATGCCCTTAATGGCGATGAAGATGATTATTATTACACGATTGATTACTATAACTTTGACTGGACGCCGTCTGTTTTAGTGAAATCTGAATATTTAGATGGCATAGATAACCAACGTATCAGAACATATGAGAATTCTTTTAATACGTATCAAATTTATTCTCATTACAAACTTACTATTCCTAACGAGCAAACTAAACAGCTTAAAATCTCAGGAAATTATATGATTAACGTTTTCAACGAGGATAATGAACTTGTTTTTTCCAGAAAATTTATGATTTATGAAAGTTTGTCAAGTATAGGCGTTAACCTTAAACGCTCTAGAGATATTGCTTTTATAGAATCTAAACAACGTGTTGAAATAGCTCTCGTACCGAATGGTATTCAACTAATCAATCCAAAAGTAAACGTAAAAATTATTGTTGTTCAAAATAATAATTTGAATACAGCCATTACCAATCTCAAACCGCAATACACCATTGGTAGTCAACTTATCTATAAATATGATGAAGAAGCCTCTTTCTGGGGAGGTAATGAATATCTATATTTTGAAAATAAAGATGTACGTGGTGCAAATTCAGGCATACAAAGAATTGATTTGGAAGACTTATATCATAATTATTTATTTGCCAATTATTCAAGGGCTAATAAACCCTATACATATAACCCTGATATCAACGGAAACTATATAATCAATAACATGGATGCTGAAGATCCAAATATTGAAGCTGATTATGTTTGGATTCATTTTTCTTTATTATCAAATAATGCATTAGAAGGCAAAAACATTCATGTCTATGGGAATTTTAATAATTATGCCATAGATAACAGTAACAAAATGATTTATGATGTTTATGGCAAAGTGTTCAAGTGCTCGATGCTTTTGAAACAAGGTTTCTACAACTATAAATATGTAGTTATTGAAAATAACAACCAATTAAATGAAGGCGCTGTTAGTGGTAATTTTTATCAAACTGAAAATAATTACAAAGTGATTGCCTACTACAGAGATTTAGGCAAGCGATATGACAGGATAATTGGGTTTGGAGAAGGATCCTCGGTAAATATATCCAATTAATCGGTTTAATGAATATTAATTGACAATGAGCCAAAAAAATTCTTATTTTTGCCACTTATATACATTGTATATCAGGAGATAATATGGTTCAACAAGTAACAAGAGGCATAAAAATTTCAGTAGAAACTAGTTTCGAAGGCTCATTTTATAAAAATTATAAAATACAGTATGCTTTTGGATACAAAGTAACTATTGAAAACCAAAGCAAAGATTCTGTTCAACTTAATGCGCGTCATTGGAAAATTTATGACGCCTTAAATAATATTGAAATTGTTTCTGGTGAAGGCGTTATTGGTAAAAAACCCGTTTTAAAACCTGGTGAATCTCACACTTATAGTTCAGGCTGTCTGTTAACAGCTCCATTTGGTGCTATGTGTGGATATTATAGTATGATTAACTTTACTACTACCAAAAAGTTTAAGGTGACTATACCAACTTTTAAACTAAGCGCACCATTTGCAATAAACTAATTTATCCCTTTCTATTAAAACGGTACACTTTTCCATGTTGTTCAATATGGAAAAAATGACAGTTTGAATGATGCAAAAAATTAAAATCTTCATGGTATTTAAACGATGTTTCATTAATTGCAAATACATCATGAACATCAATATTTCCATAAGGTGATATTCTCCTAAAAACATATTCAAAACGGTGATTTGTAGGATGCAATTCAAACCATGCACCTGCTCCAACACCTCCCAACCATTGTGCATTACCATGAATTCCATCAACTAGTTTAGCTTCTAAATTCCCTATATTGTTTGGGGTAAAATATTTTAACCTATCCCGAAAATATTTAATGTTTTCCTTTTTTATTGTTGAAGTAAAACCTGTGATCTCTCCTTGTGCTGAAACTTCATGAATCCTATTTCCAGTATTTGCTATAACAACATTTCCAACAGTACTTGGGGTAAATAAAGTTGACCTAATCAATCGTTTTTTTATACTATTATTATTAGTTGAAGCTATTAAAGTAGTTGTTACAAAACGGGAACAATTACTAGCTTTTTTATTAAAAACCCCATATCGCACAAAATAAGATTCTTGCAACGATGAAATATAATCTTTAGCTTTTCTATAATCAATCTCATCACATACAGATGCAACCATTTTACCTTCACCATGGGTGAGTTTTGGGTTGGTAGCTAAAAACTTTAGTATTTCATTTAAGTTTTTAATTTTTCCTGCGACGATTTTAGCAGTCAAAGGAAAGTCTAACTCATGATCTGTAATTTTACTCCTTACTCTTCCATACGGACTTGGAATAATATATCGCCCAAAATCAAAATATTCTAATATCCCAGTATCATTATTAATTAGTACTATTGCTGCATGACCAGCTTTAACATAATTCTTTTTTCCTATCCCAAAAAAACTTAAATACGGAGAGAACCACTCATCAGAAACCCTTACAATAGTTTCTGGATATGCTAATGTTAAGATGATTCCAGTATTATCCATTTATAATTTGAGGACTGTTGAATGCTGAATTGGTAGCTATATTATCCTGAAGGTTTTCATAATGCATTTCAAGTATATCCGATTTTTTTTTAACCTGAGTAATACTGGTTGTTTTTACAAAACCTCTATCCATGATGACACCAAAGTCTTTATTATCCTTTCCAGCCGTTTTATGAAATTGCAATAATGTGACTGCATTTAAATCATGTTCTTTTTTAAAAGATTCAAACCATTGACTTCTTTCAAGTTTCATAGAGGTATCATACAGGGTTGAAGACGACCAGATTTTTGATTCAAGAGGCAATTTAGAAAAATGCCTTGTTGTGCCATCCCAAACCAATTCGTAAAACTTTAGATGCACATCCCATTCAACAATAACCATAGTAAATGGCTCAATTTCATTTAAATCGTAGGATTCAATTGTTTTAATAATTCCTTCAGAAGCTAGAAAATCTTTTGCAATAATACCTCTGCTTAACCTATAATCTGGTTTTCTTTTGTGTAGTTCAAATCCGCCATTAAGCACGCAAACCAATCGATTTTTTTCACTTACACCAATCCAGGTGCCTCCTGAGATTTCATCTTTTGGAAATAACATTTTTATACCGTTATAAGAATAAACTTTTGGAGCTAATGATATCCTGTATGGAGCCTCATCCCTATTTGATGTTAGTACAAAATCATTGTTGCTTTTTGGAAATATTGTAACTGTACACATAAAGTTTGTAGTCTGTAAACCGTTTTGCAACTTACAAAAAATAATCAAATTTTAACTTGGTTTTAATAGCTATCCATTTTAGCTATCGTTAAAAAATTCGTAAATTTGTTTCTGAATTTTTTATTAAAAAAACAATAAATCACACAAAAGACATGGGAAACGGATTTTTTAATGTACCAACTGCTATAAATGAACCAATAAAATCTTATGCTCCGGGTACTGCGGAACGAGAAAGCGTTTTAGCGACTTATAAAAAAATGTATAAAGAACAAGTTGATATTCCTTTTTATATCGGTGGCAAAGAATACAGAACGGGTAACACAGTAAATATTCACCCCCCTCATGACAATAAACATTGTGTTGGAAAATATCATACTGCAGATAAAGAACATATTGAACTTGCCATTAAAAAAGCGGCAGAAGCAAGAGTGAAATGGTCCGCTACCAGTTGGGAACACCGTGCGGCTATTTTCTTAAAGGCTGCTGATTTATTGGCAGGACCTTTCAGATACAGAATGAATGCTGCAACAATGATGGCGCAATCAAAAAACGTATTTCAAGCGGAAATTGATTCGGCATGTGAATTGATAGATTTTATACGTTTTAACGTTCAGTTTATGACTGAAATTTATAGCAATCAACCCATTTCTTCCGAAGGTGTTTGGAACAGAATGGAATACAGACCCTTAGAAGGATTTGTTTATGCCATTACCCCTTTTAATTTTACGGCTATTGCAGGCAATCTTCCTTCAGCACCAGCCATGATGGGTAACGTAGTTATTTGGAAACCTGCAGCATCACAAGTATATTCAGCTTATGTAATTATGGAATTATTTAAAGCTGCCGGATTGCCTGATGGTGTTATAAACATGGTAACTGGTAACTCTGGAATGATTACAGATACTATTTTAGCTCATAAAGATTTTGCGGGCGTACACTTTACCGGATCTACGCCTGTATTTAATAGCTTCTGGGAAACCATTGGTAAAAACATCAATCATTATAAATCTTACCCTAGAATAGTTGGTGAAACAGGAGGGAAAGATTTTATTTGGGCACATCCAACAGCAAATGCTCAAGAGGTTGCAACTGCTATTTCAAGAGGTGCCTTTGAGTATCAAGGTCAGAAATGTTCAGCAGCATCTCGCGCATACATTCCAAAAAGTTTATGGGGAGATATTAAA
>ENA-UOYD01000236-UOYD01000236.1-marine-metagenome-genome-assembly--contig:-NODE-236-length-13448-cov-4.876898_pt1 | contig 13448 bp, 17 predicted proteins | sample MGYA00238169_ERZ767097 | MGnify/ENA primary metagenome ERZ767097 (study PRJEB28937, sample SAMN06267346) | marine metagenome | isolation source: Columbia River Estuary | place: USA:Columbia River Estuary... | reverse complement strand
GATTAAGGTCCAGTTCGACGTAGGTTACGACGCTGTGCATTATGGCATTCCCTTCAAATTAAAACTGACGTCCATCATCCCGTTCGAGCGTGAATTTACCGGGCGCGTATCGCCCTCGATCCAACAATAATTTACCTCCGCCGGATAATCGACCGGCCTCCACGCAAAAAAACAAGGCTCTCGGCTTGCGATCCACGGGTCCAGATATGCGCGATACCAGTCAGGCGTTAGATTTTGCAGGGTGACTTCTGTCGATCTCGTTTCCCCGCGCAAAATGCGCCCGAGATATTCGCCATTTTCAGACATTGCCGAGACTTCGATCCGGTTTCGCCCGTAGGTGATCGGCGTATGTCCGACATAGATATTCCGCTGCAACCTGATCGACAAACCGGCGCGCATGACCGCTATTTTCGGCGCTGTTGTCGCGCCTGCTATCGTTATGGTGATTGTAGTCGGCGATGCCTCTGCCGTTAAAAACATAGTTGATTGCGAGTCGATAACCGTCGCCGGGATAATCGTCGCGCCGTCATATTTTATTGTAACCGTCGCGCCTGCTAAATTGTGTCGCGCAATGCCGATATAGTCGACCGGGACGCCACCGGCTGTAATTGTGATTGTCTGCGTCGCTGTGCTGCTCGCTTGCCAGAAAAACGCCGTCGAGTCGTTAAATATATTCGACAAAGGTCCGGCGGCGGTTTCGCTAGTTACCGTGGCGTTTACTGTGTTTGCGATATTTTGCCAACCGACCACGCCCGCGTTTCCTGATAATAAAACGCCCTCAACTGTCATATTAGAACCACCTTACCGCCGTCGGCCTGATAATCTCGGATTTTTTCGACTAGCGAGGCGACCGTCGCGCCTGTAAATAGACTGTCAGGATTCAGGCCCTCGACTGCCAAAACTTGACCGCCACCACCACCGCCACCACCACCACCACCACCGGCTCCGCCTGCCGCCGTTGGTATTGATACCGCCGGAGCCGCTCCGCCCGTCGATTTGCCGCCCTGCGTTTGTGCGTTTAGATCGCGGATCATTACGCCTGTCGCTAGTAGTGACGCACCGGCAAAAGCTGCGCCTAAAACTGGGCCGCCGATCTTTGCGCCTGCTTTATAACTCGAGATCGCCGCCGTTTTGCCGTCCATAATTGCCGAGGCTATCGCCGCCGCTTTGCCAATTTGAAACATTCGTTTAGATCCGCTTTTCATCATGGCTTCGGATGCAATGTTTACATGGTTTTGAACGGCTTTAATATTCGCCGCTTTTAGCGCCGCGATTCGTTCCTGCTCTTTCCGGGCGTCGTCTGCAATTTTCGCCATTATCGCGTGGTGTTTGTCCCACGCCTGCGCCTGCAACAACCATATATTATTTTGCTTATCTGCTGCGGCCTGTTCGTTACCGGCCATTATTTCCCGGTGTTTATCCCATGCCTCGGCCTGTAGTCTTAGCTGTTCGTTTTTGAAAGTAGATGCCGCCTCGTCCTGCGCGGCCATGATTTCGTAGTGCTTGGCCCATGCCTCGGCCTGCAATAATAAAATTGCGTTTTCGTCCGCGACGTCCTGTTCGCTAATGGCTGCCGTCGATGTTGATCCCGCTGCCGCATCTATTTGCGGAATGGTTATTGTATTATTTCTTGCCGTGACCGTCGCGTCTGCCGCCTCCTGCGCCGCCTCCTGCGCCTCCGCAACAAAGGCCGCCAGTTCTGTGCTAGGCATTGGAGCCATTAAGAGGTCGTGCATTTCGCCTTGCATTTCTGTGAATTTGGCCGTCGCTTGGTTTGCCGTGGCCTCCATAGTCGCCGCGAACCCGGTCTGTCCGACTATGATTTTAGAAATATCGACCCCCGGAATGGAGTTCATTATGTCGATTAGGTTGTTTGTTTTGACCTGTATGCCTTGGTTTAATTTGTCGAACCCCTGCACGATCTCATTAAATACGACCGCCGTCCCTGCATTTAAACCCCAGAATACAAGTTCTAAACCTTTAACGACTACCTGCACACCGCGAATAGCGTTTGCGACGTAGCCCGCGCCGGTAATCGCCATTTTAAATGCCTTGTCTATTGCTGTTTGCATTCCGCCTGATTCGATAGCAGTGTCGAGAAAATAATCCGCGACCGCGCCGAGGACGGGCGCGAGGCTGATAGCCAGTCGGTCGGTTACGGTTTTGATCGATGCGTTAATCTCGTCGAATTGCGTCCCGGCCTGCGCTAATTGTTCGACTTCAATCGCCGACAATGCGATCCCTAATTGATCGGCCCGCGATGCCATTTGTGCCATTTGCTCGCCGTTGTTTTTCAATAGCGGCAAAAGCATAGTGGCGTCGGAGGCTATGCCCTCCATGTAAAATGTCATGTCAGCCTGAGACAAATTAGCTTTTTCAAGGCTCGAGACGTAAAGCTGCAAGGCGTCCGGCCCTGCTAGGTTTTTAAATTGGTCTTTGGTTACGCCGATATTTGGAGCGATATTCTCGAAAAAGTCGGCCATTGGGCCGGCTCCGGTCTGCATGAAGTCGCCGATTTTGTCGTTTACATCGAGAAAAATCGAGGATAGTTTGTCCTGTTCAATGCCGACGCTTTTCGCGGCGAATGCCATTCTCTGAAACTTGTCGACCGAGGTCCCGGCGGCGGCTGATAGGTTTTGCAATTCGCGCGCGGATTCGCTCGACGCTTTTACAAGGGCGACCGAGGCGACGGCTGCGGCGGAGGCTGCGGCTGCTCCCCACTTTGCGGCGTCGTTTATTCCTGCTCTTAGATTTTTTCCGAATTTGTCGAGGCTTTTAACGCCGTCGTTTAGCGCGGCCTTTAGTGGCCCGACGTCTCCGCCTACTATTACGCCTATATTTGCGTCTTTGATAGCCATTTTTTAGTCCAGTAAGTCGTAGAGTTCAACCCAAATGTCAGAGCGAAAACTCTCGGGCGATTTTAGTCGAGCGAGCCACCAAAACTCCGCAGGATCAAGCCGCCAAAACTCTGACGGCGGTAATTCCCATGACCCCACGGCTATGCTATACGCCGACTCAACTAGACCTTTTTTCGGGCCGCTGCTTTCTTCTGTGGGCTTTTTTTTTGGTCTGGCTGATACGACGACGGCGGGATCATAAGCATTAATAGGCCCGTTACGGCCTCGCCTGCATTCGATCCGCCACTCGTACCGAATAGACCGGCGTAAACCTGCTCGTCCGTTACGCGACAACCTGCGAACCGGAGCGCGGCAGCATAGGCCCGCGATAATTTGCCGAGCGGCGCGCCATTGTCCCGGGTCAATTCCTGCAAACTGATACAGTCCTCGATAACCGCGATCAAGCGCATAATGCTCTCGGCTTTGACGACGTACTCCTCGTCGTTATAGGTCAGCGTAATGTTTTTAAACATTATGGCAACCACGATTCGGCGATGGTGCCGCTAGACTGCAAGCTGCCCGAGAATGTAACGGCGTCGTTGTACGTTCCGCTTTCTTCAAGGCTCGCTAAAATGAATTTACCGATCAATGTCGAACCGTCGGGAAATTCTACAGTGAGCGCCGAGTAACTAATGTCGGTCATAGATGCGGCCTTTTCTTTTAGCGCGCTGTCTTTTGAAATGCCATCGAAAGAAATGTCGATAGACTTCTGTCCCGGTACTGACATGAGCGTCCGCCATCCTGACGAATCATCCGTCGAAATATCAATAACTTCTGAGTTAATCGAGATTGATTTGGTTTTGATCGACGCGATTACGACCGAGCCGTCCTTTAGCTTGAGGTTGCGACCTGCTGATTCTGCCATTTTTAAATCCTCTATAATTTCTCAATAAGACACGAAAAGGTTTGGACCCCGTGCCGTCGTCGACCGTCGCTGTCTACAAAAGTCTCGGCAGATTCTAGGTCTATTGTCACAAAATTATAACCCTGTATGGTTAAAATTGCACGTTCGAGCGCGTCCTCTATTGCGCCCTGCATTTCTTTGATCTCTTTTTTACCGCGATATTCGGACCAAGTATGCACCACTACGGCCACCCTCCGCCCGAGTACTGTATCTGTCGAGCGGTCCGTCGCCACGTCGTCGCCGATTACGATGTATGGATATGCTGCGCCCTGCGGCACATCGTCATACACCGGAGCCGAGAGCGTCGCCGCATCGAGCGCGGTTTTAATTGCTGTTTGTGTCGCTGTGGAAAATCCCATTTATAGCCCCTTTTTAGCGCGTTTTTTTAGTTCACGCTTTATGGCCGCCTCGAGTTTTCGAGAAAATTGCTCCGCCGCGATTTGGTCGATATTGCTAAAAATTAACTCGCGCGCGGGCATTAAAAAAGGTCTAGCCGGCTGCGGATTTTTGCCGCCTGTTCCATGCTCAATAAAGCGCCAATAAAACCCGGCGTCCTCGAAAACAACCTGCGAAACGGGCGCGTCAGGCGGCGACTTTTTCCGCTTTGTTTTAATGCTTTTCTTTAAATTTCCAGTAGTTCGCGGGACGTTCTTTTTTGCCTCTTTGGTAATCTCGCCCGCTATTCCGTGGACGGTCGCGCGCAGTAGGTTACGCGCATGGCGCGGGACCATTTGCTGCAATGTCGCCAGTGTATCGTCGAGGCCTGAGACTTCCATCGCCGGGATCATTGCGGAGGCCCTGCCAGAACAAAGTCGGACGCTACGACCGTCGGTTTAGTCTGGTGTTTGGCAGATAACAACGTCCCAGAGAATGTTATGGCGTTATCATAGGTCCCCGTTTCCTCTAAATCGGTCAGAATAAAACTCCCGACAAAATTAGAACCGTCTGAAAACTCGATCTTTAAATCAGGGATACTAATGTCAGTCATCGACATAACTTTCTTTTTTAAAATATTGTCGGACGATATGCCATCAAAAGTAATGCTCAACGACTTCTGACCCATTACTGAGGATAATGTCCGCCACCCTGCCGAGTCTGCTGTGGTAATGTCCACGACGCCTTTATCCATCAAGACCTTTTTGGTCCTAATGGCTGCGATTATCGTCGGCCCAATTTTTAACCGTAGCTTTCGACCTGTTGATTCTGCCACATTTAACCCCCGTTATTGAGCGACGCCACGCTCTGCCAGTATCTCAAGATATGCGGCGCGGTTGCCCTCGTCGTTTATCGAGCGGATATTGTAATCGACGCCTGCGAACCTGATTAAATCAGTCTGCAAAATGCCTGATAAATAACGTATCACAAAAGAATATTGCGCCGCAGCTTGGATTTGATCGCCTTGCTGCGATTCCCTGCCCGGCCCCGCGCGAACCCGCGCCGATACCACGGCAAAATCCGCCCACGTTTCCGCGCTGCCGCCCATGCCGTCGTCGACTAGCGTCAGGCGGCGCAGTGTGATTCTCTGATCTAATTCTCCGGGTCTTGCAATCATTTAATGGTACTCCACAAAACGGGCCGATATTGAAAACGCGCCGTTTACTGTCCCGCCGGGTGAAACTTCAAAGGTCAAAGCGTCGCCCGGGTGTATTTTAATGCCCGTTCCCCTGACGTCGGTCCGACGATCTCCGCCGGCTTTGATAACTGTCGCCGGGCCACGTTGTCCGCCGGTAACTGTCCCGCCCATATTATACTCGACCACGCTGTTAACGCTATCGACCGAGGTCCAAGTGGTCCCCGAGAGCGTCGCGTTTTTGGTGCCGTATACTGCGACCGTTTTATTCAGTGTCGAGTCGAAAGTAACGACCGCTAATTCGACCAAAATATGGTTAGATTTGCCGTTGTATGTCGCTTTATTTCTGATCGTGAATATATTTGTATTTGTCGGACTTGCCGCCACCGTCGCGTCCAGTTTTGTGACTGCGAACCACCGATCAGCGTTCGACGTCTCTTTCGGGCCTGCGACCGATCCGCCGCGCCATGATCCCGTAAACATTTTGAGACTAGCACCCGTCCCGGCTGTTCGTTCTATAACGCCGGCGATAGGGAGGTTTGGATTCTCGAGGTGTGTTTCTGTGGCGACGTTTGTAAAAACTTCTTTATGCGCCATGCGCCAGACGGTCCCGACTTTGACCTCTAAAATTAGCGGCAAAAACCCATGCCACCCGTAGGAAAGCCGGTAAAGGTTTGCTTTCTGTGGGATTACCAGATAACCGCTTTCGCCCGTTCCGTCCATTTTGTCGACGTTAAAATCGGTTTGTTTTATAAAATTTACGTTTCCGCCCTCGATAAACCACACACCAAAATCGAGGCCCTTGTATCCGGCGCACCATGCGTCCGCCGCATTTTTAAACCCGGCGTACTGGTTGACGTTCGCCGCCGGCGTCGCAAAAATCCAACTAATCTCCGCAAAGCATTCATGCCCGGCGCGGTATCTGATCGCGTCTTTGGATTCTAGCGTCGCGGAACCGATGCCGGGACCGGTTTCCATTGTCGCTGTAGATTTAAAGGTCCCTTTCGCGCCCGTCCCTGTCACGCTGCCGCCGTTTTTGACGTCGTGGGTCGATATGCCATATTGAAAATTAATCGAAATATCATCATCTTTAAAGCCGACGTGCTGCTCGCCGGTGATCGAATACATACCCTCGCGGCCCCCGTGATCCGTCATTCCGACAGGCGCGTTTTCGAGATAGTGCAAAAAGTCAATATTGTCGCCGTCCTGATCGACTACCGTAGTCGAATGGCTAAACATTTCGTCGATCTTTGCTTTTAATCCTCTGCCGAGCCGTTTCTGTGTCATAGTCCAAGCCCTACGCGGTACGGCTGCATTAACATCAATGCTGCGGGATTCTGCGCGACACTAGCGCCTACAATCGTCGTGGCTCTTACCTCGAAAATATCGGTTAAATAGAGCAACATCGCCTGCCGTGCGCCCGCAAATTCTAGCGGAGCGCCTGCGGTAATTTCTACGCGGACCGTTCCGATTGAGACGTCGGTCGGCCAATCCACCGCCGGCAAAATCTCCAAGCCGTCCGAGCGTAAAGTCGCGCCCGTTAGTGTCTGCTCGGTGTTGTTGCTGTCTAAATAGCTGATCGCCACCAATGCGCTAACGTCAGGCACCGGGAGCCGTAAAGGTTTGGAGCCTGCCGGAAAATAATCGAAAATTAGCGCCGCTGTGGTCCCTGCAAAGAACCGGCCGCAATACCGCTCGACCGCATCGCGCGCGGCAGAAATAGCGGCTGTGATAAATGTATCATCGTCTGCCGTTTCGACCCTGAGGTGCGCTTTCGCCTCCGCTAGGGTGATCGGCTCGACTGTTGGCGCTACTGTCCTGATCGCGGTTAAATACTGCATTAAATCGCCCATCCTGTTTGTTGTGGCCGTGGTTGGCCGTGGTAACAAACGACTGCGGCCTGCTGTTTTTGGTCCGGCGGCGTCCACTTATAACTAGCAAACTTCGCCGGAAAAATCTCCTGAAATAGATCGACCGTCTTTTTCTGGTCAAAAATGTATGCCTGATCGCCCCACTTATTAGCCGTATTATAGCGCGCCGGCGTCGAGTCTGTAAAATTATCGAGAATAAACCTGTGATCTCCTGACCAAGCCATAACACCGGACCCATAAGCGCCCGGCGCCCATCCTTTCGGTTTAAATTCGCGGAGCATTGTAAATTCGTGCGGATATGCTGCGATTTTGTCCAAATTGCCGCCGATAACAGTGTCGAGGTCAAAATAAAGGACCGGCCCGCGCAGTCGGAACAGTTCGATTTTAGACCACCATCCCGGCAGGTCGTTTATTAGCGGGATCGTTTCGCATAAATCGAGATCGAGGTCCGTCAGGCATACAAATTTATACGGTATCGAGAGATTAGCCGCGACCCCATCGCGCAGGCGCTCGACGTATTCCGGCCCATAGTCGCCGCCGGACTTTAAAACACATGCAACCGTCAGCATATTTCCGTCGTCCATATTAAATTTTGCGCCTCTTTTTCCGCCACATGGTAGCCCAACGGCTCCAAGATTGCCGCCTGTTGGTCCTGTGCTGCCGGTGTTAGCGCCTCGGTTATCAACAGTGGCCGCCATAGCGTCAGGATAGTGAACGCCCCGGCTAATGCCTCGCATTCATGGCCCTCCACGTCGATTTTAATCGCGGCGACCGGTGTCGATAGGTCGATCATGTCGTCGAGTCGCTCTAGCTTCGCGGGAATTTGTTTGTCTGTCGTTTTTGCAAGCGATCCGCCGCTCGATATTTTTGTGCTGTTTACCGATAACATTCCGGACCCTGATCGGTCCGACGCTGCGATCCTGTGCGCGTCAATTCCCGCGACCTCGTTCGCCTCGATATTTTCTAGCAAGCGATTAAAACATGCGGGATTAGGCTCGAACGCCACCACCCGGCGGCCATTTTTTGCGGCAATTATTGAATATAATCCGGTGTAAGCGCCCAAATCAATATAAACGCCAAACCCTGCGCCCTGCCATGCCGCGACGCATTTCGCCTCAAATTCCCTGCCCGTCATGCGCCTATGCTGCAAAACCATGTCGCCGTCGGCGATCAGGTTTATACCGTGGATTAATTCCATATTTTATCAACCGTCGACCGTTTAAAGCATTTTAGCGCGGTATGCCGCGAGGCGTTAATAACTTCGACCCCCTGCTGTTCTAGGTCGATTGCTAACTGCGAAAAGTCATGCGCCCACCGTTCGGAGCCGACGGCGTTAGCTAGCCCGTTTTCGTGGTCCCCATGCCAATGACTGCCGCGCGCTGTCGTCATGTCGAACCCTAGTAAAACAATACGCGCCGCGCCCATTTGGAAAGCCAGTTGCACCGCCTGATAGCCTGAATTGGTGCCGGGATAAATAAAACCCGGATCGAGACACAAGCCGCGCCCCGATTTAAACCCGATATGATTCAAACCAAAACGCAATGCGGCGTCCCGGTCTATTGTCCAGACTTCCGCCCCGCTTTTTTGCGCTTTTTCGTAGTGTCTGGCGAGGTAGCTGCAATCGCATCCGTAGTTGATTTCGCCGGCTGTGATTTCATAGGATCGGTTGACGGTAATAATTCGGCTGTTGGCTCTGGCGATACTGGCGTCGGCTTTCGTGGCGCTCGGCCCGCTTGCGATAATTGTGACGGTTTCGCCTCTAAAACGCCCGAGGCTAACGGTTTTTTTTCATATACTGGCTCGCAAAAACCTGCGGCGGCCATTTGCCCGATCATGTGGTCGGTGTCCTCGAATTTGTCGCCCGGCGAGATATTGCCGTGCCGTGGACTTGAAAACGCTTTTATAGCTTTGGCGAACATAATAAACCCCCAAAATAAAAAGGGCCGCGAATGCGACCCTCTTTTGTATCAATGCCGCGATTAAATTACCGCGCGGATCACTGACGCCGGCGCGAATACGGTAAAGGCTCCGCGTTCTTCGGCTCGAACAGTCAAAAGACCGTTTTGCACGTCGGTGTCGTTCTGGTCGAAAATCTCAACCGTAGCGGCCTGACGATCCCACCACATTGACGAGTCAAGGCTAGACGCCAACAACGTGCCCGCAGGTACGCTATTAGACATAATCACCGGTAGACCCCACAAGGTCGGCACAAGGCCGTCATTCAGATAACCGAATGCACCCTCACCGCCGACATAGGCATTAGTGGACGTCTTGCTGCGCTCCAGTGTTCCAAAATCCGCAGGATTCATTAAGAAATAATCCGGTGAATAGTCGGCACCGATAATCGCGTATTTCGCGCGGTTAGCGGTATCGAACGCGGTTAGGTCCAAAGTCGTAGCCGCCAACAAGGTGCTGTTGTCGGTGTGAGTCATGCCCTTTAGGTTGGGTGCCGTGCCATTGCCTGCGACGATTTGCTGCTCGCGGCGTAGGTCCAAACCGTAGCGCATACGGGTGTCGATATACGACTGCAAGGCCGGCGCATCATCAAGTACCTGCTTAGATACTTTAATGAAATGGCTGATCGTGCGGACCGCTGTATCCACAGGCTCGAAAGTAAGCGCCGATTCTGCTCGCGCTGCGCCCTCTGCTGCCTCTGCTGCGCTGTTGGTGAATGCCAACTCGCGTGTGTAGTGGACTTGGTTAGAAGTGGTCATGCCACGGCGAACGACGTCCATAACTCGTAAAGCGCGGGTCGCACCTGAAACGATGCCGCCCATCGTGTCCAAGGGCACAATGTCGTTTGTCGGATTTGAGGTCGTTTCGCCGAGGATGGTGTTTTTAATTTCCATCTTGGCTTTCGACGTCTCGCCGGCTTTGAACGACTTAAAGGCGTCGCTGTTCACAAACTGTGAACCCATCGAGGTGCGGGCCTGACGTTCGTCAGCTTTAACGCCGCGCTGCTCGATAGACAATAAGCTGTCGCCCATTTTTGCAAGCTGCTTTTTAACGCCGTCGTGGTCTTCCGCCATAGATTTCAAATCGGCTTTTACGCCCTTTGAGACTTCGCCGGTCGCCTTTAGTTCTGCCTCGTAGCGGTCGAATTTTTCGCCTAGTGCTTTTTCATGCGTTTCTAAAACGCCTTTGATCTCGTTAATATCCATTTTTAAATCCTCAAATTTTTATAGAGTTTTCCGAACAGGTCTTTTACTTGGTCCGCCTCGGCGTCGCGCCGGGTTAGGGACTTGACGCGCGAGATAATTGTCGTCGCGTCGGTCTTTGAGAACCGGCCTGCATCGCGCAGAATGGACTCGATTTCTTTTAATGCGGTCGCGTCTTCTAGCGCCGCTTTAACCCCAGAGACGCGGGCCGCGTTGTCCGCCGGCTCCTCGACTACTGAGATTTCATATAATTCGATTTCTTTTAAAACGCGCAGGACTCCGCGCTGTTCAAAGTCTTTCACAGCATAGCCGATTGACAGACCAGATACTGCGCCATGCTTCAAAAGCGCCGCGACGTCGGTCGCTTTGCTGTGGCCCGGCGTCAATTCGCCTTTTACGAAAAGACCTTTTTCGTCCTCTCGAATTTCTGTCCATTTGCCGATCACGTCGCCGAAGTGATTCCATCTTAATTGAATGGGACGGTCGCGGGCGTCGAGTGTTTTCGCATAAGCGCCCGGCTCGATTGTGTCGCCGTATGAGTCGACGCCACCGAAAACCGACGCGTATCCCTCAAAAACATTAGGGTCAGTATTGGCGAATTTGACGCCAGTTAATGCAAGGCTGATTTGCTTGTGCTGCATGGCTTTTCCCCGTCCGGATCGCTTTTCTGTTGTGAAATAGCGTTCTATTGCTTCAAAAGTTTCTGCCGGCCTGCCTGACTCCGCCGCCCTTGTCGTGCATTCGTCTTGCGTCGCGTCCAAGTGGTGAAACACCGCGCCGGCGGTTTTGTATCTTTCAAGGTCGCCCGGTTTTGGGCTTGTGTGGATTACCCAAGACCCCGCGTCCGGATTGTCTATTGCATAATCTATCGCGGCCTGTCTTGCCTTAAATGCTGCGGATTTAATGTGGCCGACCGCCGCGTGGGATTTATTGCTGCCTAACGCTAGAGATAATTTATCATAGTCGACAACTATATCGCCCTCTGCTCGCTCTTTATCGACAAACGTCGATTTTCCGGAGCATGGCGCGCCCGTCACTATGTTTATACTCATGCCCTATTCCACATCGCTATCGTCCTCGAGACTTTCGTCGTCTGCCGGGACTAATGTCCCGTTTAGGTAGATTTTATCACCACCGGCGAGAGATTGCATCCCCTCGGCGCGCCGCGCCTCGTTCGGCGTTAGTTGTCCGGAGTTAATCGCCTTTGAATTTGCGTCGAGTCTGGTCGCACGATCCGCCCGGAGTAGGCTGTCGAAATTGAATTCTATGTCTATGGCGTCCCAATCTTCGCGCGGGATTAGGTGCCGTTTTATTGAGGACTCGAACCGCTCGAGATATGGCCGCAGGTTTACTTTATAAAAGCCGTCCATGATCTGTTGAATACCAGACCCCCAAGTCGTCGACGATGCTGTGTCATTAATCAGGACCGACGGAACGCCCATAAAACGCGCAATATCTTCGACCTGATAACGCCGGGTTTCTAATAGCTGCATGTCGGCAGGCGAGAGCGCGATCTGCTCATAGGTCATGCCGGCTTCAAGCACAAAGAGGTTGTCAGGGTTTCCGTCCCGCATCGTTTTAAAATTCTCGCGGATCGCTGCGCGCTGTGGCTCGCTTAAAACTTTGTCGATCATTAACAGGCCGGCAGGTTTGCCACCGTTAGCCGATAAGCTGCTCATGCGTTTATTGACGTCAAGCGCGACGCCAATCGAATTACTGGCGAATGATAAAGTCGATAAACCGACCACGCCGTTGCCGAATGTTTTGACGTGCCAGATCGAGGACGGAGCATAGACGCGGACGCTATCGCCAGAGCGATAGACATAAGACAAACTACCGTCGGCCAAAATATCGACGGCCATCTGCGACGCCATAAGCGGTATCAGAGAAATAATTGAGCCGGCGGCGTTTCGCTCGATTGCACAATAGCAATTACCCCATGTGACAAGGTTGACCGCTAGTGCCTCAAAAAATTCTGTCCGGGTCTGGTATCTGTTCGGCTGATAATTTAAAAGCCGCCATAATCCGTAATTTGGGTCATGCTCTCGGCTGCCGTTCTTTGGGTCTGTTCTGATCGCTTGGATAGGCATTGACCCGATCAATTCAGCGATCAATCGGACCGACGCGAAAAAAGCGGAGATCGTCATCGCCTTGTCGAATGTCACCGAGGCGGAGGCGTTGGCGGAAAGGCCGATTTGTTTGCCTGCCTCGACTTTTGGGCCGGCTCCTGAAAACCACGAAAGAGGATTGAACCATGCCATACTAGAACCCCGTCATTAGCGGCGAGTTTATCGCGTCGTCTAGCGACTGCGTATCCTGCGCCATAATTCGATTAAAAGCCATTAACTCGGCCACCACGCCGTCGATTTTGTTTTCTGGCCGTTCGCCCGACTTTCTCGGGTATACGTTTTCTTTGGCGTCCGCCTTTGCGACGACGTTCGACAACATCCATGTGTAAACAGGGTCGCCGTTATGCCGTACACGTCTGGACCTTATCAGGCCGTCCAGTTGCTTCATTGGCTCCGAAAAGTTTAAAACCGTCGGTCGCATTTCTACCACCGGGACGCCCTCCGCCATTAACTCTGTTACAAGCATGGTCGCTTGAAACGGATCGTAGCATAACTCTTGCACGTCATACAGTTTACACCATTCCAGTAAATCCGTCTTAATTTCCCTAAAATCTATAATCTCGCCGTCGGTAATCGTTAACCACCCGTCGCGCATCCATCCCGCGTAATGCTCGCCTGTGCCGTTTTCGATTGCGGCCTCGGGTAAATAGTATTTCCCGAAAACTATAAAATCATTATCCCCGCGCGGGAATATGATCCGGATCGCTGCAATGTCTACTTTGCTCGCCAAGTCCATGCCGATAAAGCAAGGCTCGCCGACTAATTGGTCGAGGCTGATCGTGTCATCCTTTGACTGATTCCACCGCTCGATATTATAAAACGCGTCGCGCGCGCCCACCCATTGATTGAGGTGTTTTGTTTTATAAACAGACTGCTTTCGGCTGTTGTTTTTTGCCTCATGCAAGCGGGCGAGTAAAAA
>ENA-UOYD01000230-UOYD01000230.1-marine-metagenome-genome-assembly--contig:-NODE-230-length-13781-cov-3.969279_pt1 | contig 13781 bp, 12 predicted proteins | sample MGYA00238169_ERZ767097 | MGnify/ENA primary metagenome ERZ767097 (study PRJEB28937, sample SAMN06267346) | marine metagenome | isolation source: Columbia River Estuary | place: USA:Columbia River Estuary... | reverse complement strand
AAATTACAAGACAACGTGTTCGCCCAGAAATGAACATTAAAACTCAGGAAGAAAACCCTGATGATATCATTAATGGTTCTGAGGTAGACGCACCCATAGGAATTGTACCAAAAATAACGCATGACCTAGAACAACTATTTAAAAAAGACTATAAAAAGCTGACTTTAAACACACATCCTTTTATAGCAGCCTTTTTAACTAAAGGTTTTCCATCAACACGTTCAAAATGGTTTTTTGAACACAAAAAATGGGTTAAAGTTTTACCAAGAGATGCTTACACATATTTAGAATATCATTTTTTCGATAAAAATGGTAAACAAATTAAATAATTAAAAAAGCCCAACTTCTATAAGTTGGGCTTTTTTGTTTTAATAAAGTTTTATTCTTAAATGTAATTGGGCTTTACACTATATCTTTTCTGGCAGGTTCAGTTAACGTGTTTGCATATAAAATGTAGCATGTTTATATATGCTGTTTTTCTCATAAAAACTAAGATAGAAGTTGTTAGCTAAAGTGTTTTTCCTTGAAAAGCTGTAAAAAGAAATGCTCGACTTCAATTAGCTTTTTGTTTTCCTTCTGCATTATACATTTTCAAAATGATTTTTTACAAAGGCATCCTTTTCATTATCCGTCATTTTATCTACTGGCTCAATGTCAATTTTTATATCCTTAAAATGCAAATCTTTATTCAAGTAATTGTGTAGTTCTACTTTTGCGTTTGTAGGTCCAAATAAAAGTACATGGTTATATTTTAAAATTTCAGATCCAATTTTTTTATAAAATTTTTCATGCATTTGCTGTCTTTTATTATGCATAAGAATTTCGCTTTTACTCAAGGCTTCTTCCTTTGTTTCTGAAGTAAATTTTGAGACAATAGAGCGACTTTCATTTTTTGAATTTATATTAATTAAATGAGCTGTTGAATGATCCATCCAGATACCCAAGTTGTTTTTTGTTTCCATTTTTATAAATATTAATGTTTTTGGATTCTTCCAAGAATGGTTTCTATAGCAGTTTTTATTTTGTCTATTGCACCTGATACGGCAAGATCTATGGTGTTTGCCTGATTAGTAATAGCAATGGGTTGTCTACCTTCAAGTCTGGCTTCTATTAGACACGAGACATCATTAAATCCGTCCTTTTTTCCATTCTCATCTTTCAAGTGAACCTCTATTCTGGTAATATGAGATTCAAACCTTTGTAATGCTTCGGCAATTTGAGAAGTAAAAAAATCGATGCTTCTTTTTTCTCCAGTAATGGTTTTGTCTGTATTTATTTGGATTGTCATATTTTACAGTTTTTTAATGCTCTTTTGCATATGTTTCTAATAAGTTGTTTAGGGAATCTAGATAGCCCTTTAGTTCTTTGTTATTTACTCCTTTTTCCGTGCTGGACAGGAAGCTTCTAGGTATTTCATTCATGTATTTAATTAGTTCTGGATATTCCTCCTGAATTTTTAAGGTAGTCAATCGGATATTTTCGTTAAGGTCATTTTGAGATTCCATTTTCTATAAGTTTTATAAAATTAAAAGTATCTTTAATTTAAAGTTGTTTTTAATAAATGCTGTACTGAATTAACCATTTATGGCATGTTGTTTGACAGCTGTTTTTTGGTGATTTACCTCTTGATGATACGTTGCTGCTTCTAGGTGTGTTTTTGCGGTAGCCTGTAAATATGAAGCTGCTTTTCTGTGATTTTTAATCCCTTTTTTTTGTCTATGGGATCCTAAATTTCTCTTTTTTAATATTTGTTCCAGTATTTTTCATTTTTGTTATTTCTTGTTTTGTTGTTTTTTTATGGTTGACTCATCAATATCAAACTGGTTAGTTTGTTGGTTAATATTTCCAGTCGGATTTGTTGGATGAGTCTGTTCTTTTGTTCTTTTGAATTTCTTTCTATCTTTAATCATTCCCATACTTGTTGTTTTAATTGTTCATAGATAGTATACAAGATTAATACTGAAACTTTATTAATATTGTCTTAAAATCAAGAGATTAATTTTAACTTAACCATTGGCAGACCTTTTTAAGGTTAAGTTCGGCTAAATTTTTAATTTGAAGGCTTGGCTGTAAGGTGTAATTATTTTGTCGTTTTAATACATAGCTGTTTAGAATTATATAGCTTTTATGTAGGACGGGGCAACATTATAGCTGACTATTATGATATGAAATCGTTTTAATGTTTTATATCAGACGTTAAACGAAGTAAGCCGATTTTTAGAATAAAGTCACATAGAAGCCTAAGCTAATAGGCTCCTTTATTTGACATAAACTCTCATAAAAATTAGATTTCGGACTATTCCAAAATCTAAGGAGCCGGATTAGGAATCACGGCATGAACTGCATTAATTTGAGATAATACCTCATCACTTAAAGTGACATTGATGCTTTCAATATTCTCTTTTAATTGCTCCATTTTGGTGGCTCCAATAATATTACTGGTTACAAAAGGCTGTTGGTTTACAAATGCTAATGACATTTGAGCCAAGCTCATGTTATTATCTTCTGCAATTTTCAAATAACGTCTGGTGGCTTCTGTAGATTGTTCACTACTATATCTGGCGAACCTTGGAAACAGGGTTAACCTTGCATCTTCCCCTGCAGTACCTTTAATATATTTCCCGGAAAGTACTCCAAATGCCATTGGTGAATATGCCAATAAACCTATGTTTTCTCTTAATGAAACCTCAGCCATATCACCTTCAAAAACTCTGTTTATTAATGAATAGGCGTTTTGAATAGTACACATTCTAGGCAAATCATGAGTTCTAGATTCTTCCATATAACGCATGGCACCCCAGGCTTTTTCATTAGACATGCCTATGTGGCGTATTTTTCCTGCTTTAATCATCTCCTCTAAAGCGTGCAGTACTTCATTAAAATTGTCTTTCCATTCATCATCAGGGTTATGTTTATAATCTCTAATTCCAAAAGTGTTAGTAAGCCTTTCCGGCCAATGGATTTGATACAAATCAATATAATCAGTCTGTAATCGTTTTAATTCAGCATCTAAAGCAACAGTAATAGCATTCAAACTTAAACCTGTCGTTCTTATATGTGCCGTATAATCACTTGGGCGACCAACAATTTTACTTGCTAAAACAACTTTCTCTCTATTTCCTGTCTTTTTAAACCAGGATCCGATAATCTTACTCGTTCTACCTTGTGTTTCCGGGCTTGCAGGAACAGGATACATTTCTGCGGTGTCAAAAAAATTAATCCCCTGATTAATAGCATAGTCCATTTGTTCATGACCTTCAGCCTCAGTATTTTGATTGCCCCAGGTCATGGTGCCTAAGCATATTTTACTAACTTTTATATTGGTATTTGGAAGGGTTGTATATTTCATTTTAAGTTTAATAGATCGATTCTCTTTTAGATACTTAGATTTTTAGATAAAACGTTAAAGATAAAAAACCTTTCAAAGTTATTACCGCTTTGAAAGGTTTTAAAATTATGTTATTAAAATAAATATTGTAATTGAATCGTCATTGCAAGGAGTGAGCGACGAAGCAATCTGTTTGTTATATTGACTTTAAAGATAAAATCATGAGATTACTTCGTGCCTCGCAATGACGGGTTTTTAATTATCTTTTAGCAACTTAGATAGTTCATCTAACTTCGGGGTTAAAATCACTTCAATCCGTCTGTTTTTTGCCTTGCCTTCTGGTGTACTATTAGTGGCCACAGGCGCATATTCTCCACGACCAGCAGCCGTTAAATTTTCCGGGTTAATAGCCGCATTTTCTCTTAAAATATTTACAATGGCTGTGGCACGTTTGGTAGATAAATCCCAGTTTCCACTTAACTGAGCATTGCCTTGATACGGCACATTATCTGTATGCCCTTCTATGAGCACTGCAATGTCCGGGTTTTGTCCTAATACACTTCCTAATTGCTGCACAGCTCTTCTTCCTTCAGTTCCAACAGCCCAGCTTCCTGAACTAAATAGTAACTTGTTTTCCATAGAAACATAGACTTTTCCATCACGTTGTTCAACGGTCAATCCTTTGCCTTCAAAATCTGTCAAAGCTCTTGAAATGGCGTCTTTTAAGGCTGTCATTGCGGCATCTTTATCAGCAATCACTTTTTCAAGTTCAGCAACTCTATTAGAACGATCTTCCAATGCTTTTTTAAGGCTTTCTAATCTGGCATTTTCAGCAGCCAAGGCCTGTTCCTTAGCTTCCAATTGTGCTAATAATTCTCTGTTTTTTTTGGAATTAGCCGCAATGGCTGCAGAACTGTTCTTTTCTAAGGCATCATATGATGCTTTTAAATTATCTAAACTCGCTTTAGCAACATCATATTCGCTTTGAAGTCTGTCGCGCTCAGCAACAGTGGCATCATATGCTGACTGTAGTTGTTTTAGTTCATTTTCTGCGGCAGTTTTGGCGCTTAAAAGGGCCTCGTTATCATCAGAAAGTTTTCTATTCTCTTGTTTTAAGTCGGTATACTTATTTTCTAATTCCTTATAAACTTTTGGAGACACACAAGAGGCTACAAAGGCTATAGTTACAAATACTAATGAAAGTTTTTTTATCATTTTTTAAAATTTTGTTAGGTTTATTTTGCTATTTCAACTAAAATGGGGCAGTGGTCACTATGCACTGCATCAGACAATATAACGGCTCTTTTGATTTTTTCTTGTAATGGTTTTGAAACCATGGCATAATCTAAGCGCCAACCTTTATTATTAGCCCTAGAATTAGCACGATAACTCCACCATGTATAGTTATGAGGCTCTTTGTTTAAATGCCTGAAGGAGTCAATAAAACCGTTACCAATAAAACAGCCAATCCATTCGCGCTCTACTGGTAAAAACCCAGAAGTATTACTCAATCCTTTCGGGTTATGAATATCAATTTCTTCATGGCATATATTGTAATCACCACAAATAATTAAATTTGGAATTTCCTTTTTAAGTGAATTAATATACTCCTGGAACATATCCATATATTCCAGTTTATGGTCCAGTCTATCATCATTAGTCCCTGACGGCAAGTACAAGCTCATCACAGAAAAACCATCAAAATCGGCTCTAATATTTCTACCCTCAAAATCCATAGAAGCAATGCCAGTACCATATTCTACATGATTTGGCTCTGTTTTACTCAAAATAGCCACACCACTGTATCCTTTCTTTTGTGCACTAAACCAATAGTTGTATTTGTAACCAGCTTCAGCAAAAATATCCAAATCCAATTGCTCTTTTAAGGCTTTGATTTCCTGTAAGCAAACAACATCTGGATTGGCACTTTTTAACCAATCTATAAACCCTTTATTGATTGCAGCTCTGATGCCGTTGACGTTATATGATATTATCTTCATGTAATAGAATAAGAATTTTAGCTAAAATAAATAATGCGTTACTTTTACACTATTATTTTATAGCACATTTAACGAAAACTATTAACAAAATATTTTAAGCTATTTTTAGTTTAAGTATCAGATGAAATTTATAGCCTTTCTATTTATCTTTTTTATTGGCTTTTGTGCTATTGGCCAAAACCTGAATTCCAACTATAGAACTAAAAAAGTTGCTGTAAATGATTCTATTATTATTGATAGTGTGAGCATCAATTCGAGTTATTTTTTCATTAAAAGAAAAGATTATACGGCAATTGATTCATCATTCTATACCATTGATTTTCCAAAAGCTATTATAGTCTTTAAAAAGCCCGTTGAAACTGATTCTATTATTATAAATTATTTGAGATTCCCGGAATTTTTAACCAAAACCTATAAGCAATTAGACGAGAAAATTATTGTTGAAAACAATGATAATCTACAAACGCTCTACAAACTTTCACAAAGCAATCAAGACTCTGATTTTATCCCTTTTGATGGCTTAACAACTTCCGGAAGTATATCTCGTGGGGTCACTATTGGAAATAATCAAAATTCGGTTTTAAACAGTGAATTAGATCTTCAGATTACTGGTAAGCTCAATGATAAAGTATCGCTGAGAGCTTCTATACAAGATGCCAATATTCCTTTGCAAGAAAGTGGTTATTCACAAAGATTAGATGAATTTGATCAGGTGTTTATTGAATTAATGAGTGACAAATGGAATATACGCGCTGGAGACATTGATTTAATAAATACCAGGTCTTATTTTGGCAATTTCTCTAAACGGGTGCAGGGCTTATTGTTAAATGTGAATTTTGATAAAGAGGATACCAAAACAAATTTGTTTGCGGCAGGTGCTTTGGTTAGAGGGCAGTTTACACGCAGTCAGTTCAAGGCTCAAGAAGGCAATCAAGGTCCATACAAATTACAAGGTCAAAATGGCGAACTATATGTACTCATAGTTTCTGGAAGTGAAACGGTTTTTGTTAATGGTATTGCCCTAAGACGCGGTGAAGATGCCGATTATATTATTGATTATAACGCTGGTGAAATTATATTTAACTCCACATTTCCTATAACCAGTGAAATGCGTATTACGGTAGATTATCAATATAGTGAACGTAATTATTCACGTTTAGTGGCCTACGGAGGAGGAAGACTTGAAAGTAAAAAACTATCTATAGGCGTTTCTGTATATTCTGAAAATGATGCCAAAAACCAGCCATTACAACAAAACTTATCGCAAGAACAAGTAGAAATACTTTCAAATGCTGGTAATGACACCTCATTAATGGTGTCACCTTCTGATGTTTTAGACACCTATAGTGATAATCGCATTTTATATAAAAAAGAATTAATCAATGGCTTTGAGGCTTTTGTGTTTTCAAACAACCCGGATGATGAATTGTACCGGGTTACATTCAGTGCCGTTGGCGCCAATCAAGGCAATTATGTTTTAAGCAGTATTAATGCTATTAGTAAAATCTACGAATATGTTGAGCCAATTTTAGGCATTCCACAAGGTAATTTTGCGCCAATAGTTCAGCTTATTGCACCAAAAAAACTTCAAATGGCCATTATTAATGGAAGCTATAATCCCTCTGAAAAAACCGCTATCGATTTTGAAGTAGCAGGAAGCAAAAATGATCAAAACTTATTTTCTAGCATTGATGATGAAAATAATGATGGTTTTGCCAGCAAACTTAAAATATCTCAAAGCGTCATTAAAAATGATAGTATTTGGAGCTTAAATGCTGTTGCAGATATTGATTATATTCAAAAGAATTTTAAAACGATAGAACGACTCTATAACGCTGAATTTTCGCGAGACTGGAATATTGAAAAACCACTTGGTAATCAAGAACTTTTTAAAACGGGCTTGCAATTATTTCATCCGGAAAAAGGGATTGCGTCTTATCAGTTTGAACATTTAGGCTATTCAGAAAACTTTACAGGAAACAGGCATGTTGCAAATATTAATCTGCTATTAAACAAATTTAATATTGTTTCCTATTCTAGTTTTTTAAACGCAACATCAGATTTAAATACGTCCACTTTTTTAAGATCATTCAACAGAATAACTTACGGCATGAACAAGAGCTGGATAGGCACAAAAATAGCCATTGAGGATAATGAACAAAAAGACATAAACACCTCAGCATTGACCCCCTTAAGTCAAAAATTTAAATCATATGAAGTTTTTTACGGTCTTGGAGATAGCACACATATATTTGCCGAAGTTGGTTATAAAAACAGAGTAAACGACAGTATAAGAAACAATGAATTACAAAAGGTAAATACCTCAAACACCTTTTATTTAGATTCCAGACTTATTCAAAACACCAACACCAACTTATCTATCTATATTAATTACAGAACCCTTAAAAATACTGACCAAGCCATTGATGATGAACAATCAATCAATTCCAGAATGCAATACAACCAAAAGTTTATTAAACAACTTATCCAATGGAATACTGTATTTGAAACCAACTCTGGCGCCATTGCGCAACAGGATTTTACCTATGTTGAAGTAGAACCGGGACAAGGCACCTTCACATGGATTGATTATAACAACAACGGCATTCAAGAGTTGGAAGAGTTTGAAATTGCCCAATTTCAAGATCAGGGAAAATATATAAGAGTGTTACTTCCTAATCAGGTTTTTGTAAAAACACATCAAAACAGACTGAGTCAAACACTCACTATAAATCCACAACAATGGTCAGTTAGTGAAAAGAAGTCTGAAAGTTTTTGGTCGCATTTTTATAATCAAACCAGTTATTTAATTGATAGAAAGATAAAACGTGATGGTAACAATTTTAATATTAATCCATTTGAATCAGACGCAAAAAATCAATTAGGATTGCAATTAAATTTAAGAAATGTGTTGTTTTTTAATAGAGGTAAGCAGCATTATACCGCCTCATATACCTATTTATCAAATAAATCTCAAAATGTTTTATCTATTGGATTTATTAAGAATTATTTAAAAAGTCATCAACTCAATTTTAATCATAAAATTGAAGAATCCTGGCTGGTTGACTTACTTGCTTCTTTTGACAATAACGAAAGTGCCAGTGAAAATTATTCAACCAAAAACTATAACTTTAATAAAGAACGGTTTAATCCAAAACTGTCTTATTTATTTAATGATAATACGCGTTTTGATGTGTTCTATCAATACGCCTCAACCAACAACACCATTGGCAATTTAGAGTCTTTAAAACAACAAAAATACGGGGCTTCTTTTACCTTTTCCGGCAGTCAAAAAGGGGCCATAAATGGTGAATTTAATTATTTCTCAAACAACTTTATTGGAAACCCAAATGCGCCTGTTTCCTATCAAATGCTTGAAGGTTTGCAACCAGGTAAAAACTTTACATGGAGTTTACTGGCACAAAAAAAACTAACCAAGTTTTTAGATTTGAACCTTAGCTATTTTGGAAGAAAAACTGAAACCAGTAAAACCATACATACAGGAACCATCCAGTTAAAAGCTTACTTCTAAAAATTTAAAGTATCAATCTTGTTAAAAACCGCCATAATTAATTTTACAGATTCCTTATAAAATTCTGGTTGAATATTTTCATAATCGTCATTTGGCGTATGATAGTCTTCATGGTCATCAACACCAAAGTATAAAAACGGCACTCCCTTTTTATGAAATGAAGCGTGATCAGAAGAATAGACCCAATTTTCAAGGCCATCTTCACCATCATGGCCTACCAGCATCTTTACCTGTTCGGGTTGATCAAAATTTGTAATGACTTGCTTTAGTGTTTCATTAAATCTTGTGCCGACCGCAAACAATGTATTTGTTTCACTTCGGCTAATCATATCCATATTAAGATTAAGCATGATTTTATTTAACGAAACAATAGAATTATTTACAAAATATTTTGACCCTTCAAGACCTAATTCTTCTGCATCAAAAGCCGCCAAAACTACTGAGTGTTTTGGTGGATTATTTTGAAAATATTCAGCAAAACTAATTAAAGCACCTATTCCAGAAGCATCATCATCTGCGCCATTATATATCTCGCCATTTTTAATGCCTTCATGATCATAATGAGCACTAATAACAATGTATCTTTCCGGGTTATCTGTTCCTTTAATCAGGCCTAAGATATTAGTGCCATTATAATTTTTTCTCTTAGTAAAAAAAGAGAATCTCTGCTCATAAGTTGTGTTTAAAGGCAACACATTGTAAATATGAAATTGATTGATAATATATTCTTTTGCTTTGTCCGCTCCTTTAGTCCCAGTGCGTCTTCCTTCAAAAGCATCAGAAGATAAAGTTCTGATGTTTTGTAGCAAAGAATCCTCATTAAAAATCGCTATGAACTCCTTTTGTTTTAGTGCATTCTGACTAAAACAAAGCGTATAAAATAAAATGAAGAAAAGAGTGGATAAATTACATTTGTTAAGCATTAAGCTCAATATTTAGATAGGCTAATCTAACTAAAAAAACCATCAAAACGCATTAACAAATGTTAATTTAAATTGGCTTTCATCAGCTCTCTATTCATACGAGCAATGTTATCTAAAGAAATGCCTTTAGGGCATTCTATCTCACACGCGCCCGTATTTGTACAGTTACCAAAACCTTCTAAATCCATTTGAGCTACCATGTTTCTTACACGATCTGCAGCTTCAATTTGTCCTTGTGGCAATAACGCATATTGAGACACTTTAGCACCTACAAATAACATGGCAGAAGAGTTTTTACACGTTGCTACGCAAGCCCCACAACCAATGCACGTGGCAGCATCCATAGCAGTATCAGCAGCATGTTTTGAAATTAAAGTACCATTGGCATCTTGTGTATTTCCTGATGTATTTACAGAAATAAAACCACCGGCTTGTTGAATGCGATCAAAGGCACTTCTATCTACTATTAAATCCTTAATTACCGGAAAAGCCGATGCACGCCATGGTTCAATATAAATGGTGTCTCCATCTTTAAAACTTCTCATATGCAATTGACAAACCGTTATGCTAGTATCTGGTCCGTGAGCACGTCCATTAATATACATTGAGCACATACCACAAATACCTTCACGACAATCATGATCAAAGGCTATAGGTTCTTCGTTTTTATCTATAAGATCTTGATTTAATACATCAAGCATTTCAAGAAAAGACATATCTGAAGAAACATCATCAACCTTATAATCAACAAGTTTTCCTTTATCGCTCGCGCTCTTTTGACGCCAAATTTTTAATGTTAATTTCATAACTAATCTGTTATTTGTAACTTCTTTCTTTTACTTCAATATTTTCGTATTCTAATGCTTCTTTATGCAAAACGGCATCTTTAGGTTCCCCTTTATATTCCCAAGCAGAAACATATTGGAATTCTTTCCTGCGCATTGCTTCGCCTTCAGGTGTTTGATATTCATCTCTAAAATGACCTCCAGCTGATTCTTCTCTTTGTAAAGCATCTTTAGCAAATAACTCTCCTAATTCTAAGAAATCAGCAACACGGCCCGCTTTAGCAAGTTCTTCATTATATTCATTGGCTCCACCCGGAACTTTAACATCTTTCCAGAACTCTTTTCTCAATTCAGCTATTTCAGTAATAGCCTCTTTTAAATCCTTTTCATTTCTTGCCATTCCACATTTATTCCACATTATTTTACCCAATTTTTTATGGAAATAATCTACAGAATGCGTTCCCTTATTATTGACTAAGGCATCAAGAGTGGCTTTAACCTGTTTTTCCGCTTCTTCAAATTCTTTTGAATCCGTTGAAATTTTTCCGGTACGAATATCATGAGACAAGTAATCTCCAATAGTATAAGGCAATACAAAATAACCATCAGCAAGTCCCTGCATTAATGCTGAAGCCCCAAGTCTGTTAGCGCCATGATCTGAGAAATTCGCCTCTCCAATAGCATATAATCCAGGCACTGTAGTCATTAAATTGTAATCTACCCAGGTACCTCCCATGGTATAGTGTACTGCTGGATAAATCATCATTGGGGTTTCGTATGGATTCTGATCTACGATTTTTTCATACATCTGAAATAAGTTACCATACTTTGCTTTAATAATATCTTTACCTAATTTGGTAACAACCACTTTATCATTTTCATCTAAACCTTTAACATGTGCTTGTTCCGCTCCATATCGTTGAATGGCCGCTGCAAAATCTAAATAAACTGCTTCTCCTGTTTTATTAACGCCATAGCCCGCATCACAACGCTCTTTAGCTGCTCTTGAGGCCACATCTCGTGGTACCAAATTTCCAAAAGCAGGATAACGACGTTCTAAATAATAATCGCGGTTTTCTTCAGCTATTTCAACTGGTTTTAATTTGCCTTCTCTAATGGCTAAAACATCTTCCATGTTTTTAGGCACCCAAATTCTACCATCATTTCTTAAGGATTCGGACATCAGTGTTAATTTAGACTGATGGTCTCCTGAAACCGGGATACAGGTTGGGTGAATTTGTGTAAAACAAGGATTCGCAAAAAAGGCACCTTTTTTGTGTGCTTTCCATGAAGCTGTAACGTTACTTCCCATAGCATAAGTTGACAAGTAAAAAGCATTACCATATCCACCTGTTGCCAATACTACCGCATGTGCTGAATGCCGTTCAATTTCTCCTGTTACCAGATTTCGAGCAATAATTCCCCTTGCTTTGCCATCAACAATAACAACATCTAACATTTCATGGCGATTGTACATTTTAATTTTACCACGACCTATTTGACGATTCATTGCTGAATAAGCACCCAACAATAATTGTTGTCCTGTTTGTCCTTTTGCATAAAAAGTTCTAGAAACTAATACCCCACCAAATGAGCGATTGTCTAACAATCCGCCATAATCGCGTGCAAAAGGTACGCCTTGTGCCACACATTGGTCAATGATATTGGTTGAAACTTCTGCCAAACGATATACGTTGGCTTCACGAGAACGGTAATCGCCTCCTTTTACAGTATCATAAAATAAACGGTATGTTGAATCTCCATCCCCTTGATAATTCTTGGCGGCATTGATACCTCCTTGAGCTGCAATAGAATGTGCTCTCCTTGGGGAATCTTGAAAACAAAATGATTTTACATTATAACCAAGCTCTGCTAAACTTGCAGCAGCAGATCCTCCTGCTAAACCAGTACCAACTATGATAACATCAATAAGACGTTTATTAGCTGGATTTACCAGATTGATTTTATCTTTATAGGTTGTCCATTTATCTTTAATTGGACCTTCTGGTACTCTTGAATTTAAAGCCATGCGTATTTAAGATTAATGGTTAAAATGATGATAAAGTGCAATAAAAATAAATCCTAGAGGAATTATAATTGAATAGGCTTTACCTATTGATTGTAAGGTTTTCTTTCTGCCCGCAGAAATTCCAAGAGACTGGAATGCTGAGGTAAATCCATGAGCCAAATGAAGCCCAAGCAATATAAATGCAACAACATAAATAGCAACGCGAACCGGACTTATAAACTTCTCTTTAAGCTCTTCATAATAACGATACCCCGAATCTAAATTGTCTGGATCTATAAGCCCTGTCATATCGCCACCAACATATTTAATCGTGATTTCATGCACCCAAAAATCATAGAAGTGAAGACCTAAAAATGCCAGTATAACAACACCGCTTAAAACCATATTTCTGCTCATCCATGTTGAGTTTGCAGAACCATTGTTCTTAGCATATTTCACACCTTGTGCTTTTTTGTTTCTTATTTCTAGTATAAATCCCAAGACAAAATGGAATACGACACCAAAAATTAAAACTGGTTGCATCATAAATTGCACCAGCCAATTTGTTCCCATAAAATGCGAAGCCTCATTAAATGTATCTGCACTAAAAACAGATAATAAATTTATGGAAACGTGCATTACTAAGAAAAACATTAGAAAGAAAGCTGAAAGCGCCATGGCTACCTTTCTTCCAATCGAAGATTTAAAAAATCCGCTCATTTTTTTGAAGATATTTAGATACGTACAAAAATACACTTCAATAACATTATAGACAAAAACAAAGACACTTAAATATCTATTTGGAATGAATTTAAATAATTTGTGTTTAACAAAACAAAAAGGTGCTTTTAAAAGCACCTTTTCTATTCATTTTTGGGAGAAAGAATATTATTCCAAAATTAATTTTTTGGTTACAAAAGCATTATCAGAATGAATATTAACCAGATACATCCCTTTTGCCATTCCTGTTAAATTAATAGTACTTGTTTCTGAAGCTCCCGAAAGGTTCATTTGAAAAATCAATCTGCCACTCATATCATAAATTGTCGCTTTTTGTAAATTGACATTTAAATTATTTTTGATATAAAATGTCCCATTTGATGGGTTTGGATAAATCTTCACACCATCCTTTAATATGTCATCCTCTACACCTAAACTGCAGTCTCCGGCATAATCAGTCATCGGGTCCAGAAAATCACAAATAG
>ENA-UOYD01000228-UOYD01000228.1-marine-metagenome-genome-assembly--contig:-NODE-228-length-13873-cov-20.945781_pt1 | contig 13873 bp, 16 predicted proteins | sample MGYA00238169_ERZ767097 | MGnify/ENA primary metagenome ERZ767097 (study PRJEB28937, sample SAMN06267346) | marine metagenome | isolation source: Columbia River Estuary | place: USA:Columbia River... | reverse complement strand
ACTGACTTTGTGATAAGAGTTACTGGGTTTCTAGCTGACGAGCCTTGAGCACCACTTGGCTCAAACGTAGCGTAAGGATTCTGCATGTAAGTATAGTATATACTTATCATGTTTGACCTGTGCATTGATATCTCGGTTACTTGAGCACTTCGTGCAAACCTACCCGTTCTATAATTCAACTTCGGTGACCCCATGTTGCGCTTTATTTGGTCATGTAGTCTAGCGTTTATTAGGTTTTTAATCTGTAAGGCACTAGAGAATTGACCAGTTCTTACATTCCTGATAGGAGACTTCCTACTTCTTCCATGAGTGCCTTTAAAAGGAGTAACTTTGGTTTTACTTCCTGAGGACCCTTTTACAGACTTAGAGGCCGAGGATTTAGTATTGAACTTAGGGTTCTTGCCAGTCAAAGCACCTATAACAATTGTACCTAGCATGTCTTCAATAGATGGTGAGGACTTCAATTCGCCTGCCCTACTAGCAATAGCGTCCATCGCTAGTTTTCCTAGTTTTTTCTCTTCATGTCCTAAACTATGTCTATTGATGCCTACTGATTGAGCCATAGTTAGTACGAAGTTCCCCGATATACCCTCTAAAGAACCAGATTTCTCTGCTTTTAAAGTGTACACTCTATCATGAGCTTTTTTAACTTCTTTAAGTTGTCTTCTCAGTTGAATAAGAGCAGGACTAGAGCCTTGGGCCTTTTCTATTACGCTAAGGGCTCTTTCTGTTATACTAGCAAATCTAGCGGAGGGGGAGTTATCCGTGGCATAGCTGCCTGCACTAATATGGCCTATATCTAAACCTTTTCTTGACCTGGTATCAATAGTGTCTAAGCCAGAAGACGCCAATCTTATAAAATGAGCTTTCCCGCTAGCAGTAAGGCTACCGCCTTCCGTCGCCTCCATCTTCCTTACCCTCAATTCGAAACCAACACGGATTACGTTAAGGGTATTCTTTAGTGCATTATACGAAGGAGCGACAATTAAAAAATCTGTCTTGAGATCGTTATTTGAGTATATAACAGTATTAAAGCGGGATGTTTTTAACAAATTGTTAACTTTTTCCATGCTAGTTACTGTCGGTATTTTGCTCGCTTTAGCTGCGTTTTTATACTGAGTATATAACCTATCATATGCACCCTTGGATATTTTATCATCGTCCTTTAGATTATTACCAAGTGCCCTATCGTTAAATAGACTTTTGTGGACATGAAAAACGTGTACATCTTTGTCCATCACTTGTCGTGTTGAGTTGATGTTAGTAGGCTTTTTGCCTTTACCATCCCAATCACCTATGTCCTTCTCGGTTTGCTCAACGATATCATTAAGTATTTTAACTAGTGCATGTGTACTCATTAGCCTGGTACTCTATATAAAGATAGTACCCTTTTGATATGTGGAGGCATTTCGGAACCGTTAGTAGCAGAACTATTATCAATACTCTGTCCTGCCATACCTCTAACAGGGTTTTGCTCACGTTTGTTATAGTAAGTAACTAAGTCAAAAATTGCAAGCTTAATATCCGCTGGTAGTGTTGCGTACCCGCCATCATACGTTGCGCGTATAGGCTTTGATCTAGAAGTAGTTGTATCAGCTAAAGATACGGAATTAAATATCTCTACAGTACCATTATCTTCATCTAGTTCATAATCTGTATCTGGAATCGCTACCCAAGTACTTGTAGAGCTAGAAAAGAACTCAAGAGTAGTTAATGCTCTAATTGGAAAATTATCTAGAAAAGCCATTGTGCCTAAAAGTTCAAATGTTTTGTTTGTGTAGGTTATTGGCGCCAGTTCTCTACTGATGTAATTTTCTACCAACTCACTTACCAAGTCTATTAGAATAGTAAGTCGTCCGTCGTGAGTCGGGCTACTTATAGCGTAGTACCCTTTATATTCTTCTAGTGTTATTAATGCCATTAGGTACCTCATTACTTGGGCTTATTTTTGTACCCTTTAGGGAAAGAAACAAAAATAAACCCGGGGCATAAGCCCCGAGTTGATTAGAAGTGTTAAGCTGCTGCGTAAGTAGCTACTGCAACACCTTTGTCAGCGATAATGCTGTTGAAACCAAGACGCTGAGTCGAAGCGATAAGACGACGCTGGCTTTCTACAGAATATTCACTTTGTACAGTAAATCCGCGTAAACGTGGCACTAAGAAGTTAGTGGTGTTAACAAGGACTGCGTAAGTTGCACTTACGGCCTTAGCAGGCATCTGAGTTGAGATCATAACAGGGATACCGTAAACAGCACCAACTTGACCAGTTAGCTTAGTAGCCAAATTGCCTACTTCGTTAACGTTCTGGAACTCAGTATCTTCTAGAAGATCCCAGTAAGCATCTTGAGAAACAATAATCTTCAAGTTGTTAAGCTTCAAGCCCCACTGAGCCAAACCACGACGAGTCTGTAGCAACATCTTAGCAGTTACTTTAACAGTACCGTCTGCCTTAGCAGTAGTAGTGTTAACAGAAGTACCACCAGTAGCAAGAGCACGAGTAATCAAACCAGTAGGGTTGTTTGCAGAACCACTACCTGATAAGAATGCTAGGTCAATCGCGTCAGAGTGAGCTTCAACCAATTGATCGCGCAATAAAGGCAAGATTGGGATGATAGCATCTTCTTCAGTTTCATCAGTGATGAATGACTTACCAGCAAGCTTGAAAGTTTGCAAGATGATCTCTGTAAGACTCTTAGTCAATTCAGGACCAGTTGTCGCTGCAGCACCATAGTTAGCAGGATCTACCCAACCAGCTGATGTAGCGTTAGGGTTGATTGGCAATACTTGTGTAGCAGAAGTTAGTTGAACTTCGCGGAACAAAGGCTGAACAGTAAGCATTTTCTTCATGTCTTCATACAAGCTAGAAGTAACTTCCTGCTCATACTTATCAGAAGAAACCTGACCAGAAGAAGAGGAGTTAACAGCTTTTGCCATGTTAGTACCAAGCTTAGTACCGAACAAGTCTTTGCTGCATACTTTTGCAAGTAAGAAAGCGTCAGTCATGTCGTTCATGTTATATGAGCCAGCAGCGTGCTTATGCTCATCAAATTCCATCTTGTTACCGCGAGCAGCAAGGATAGACTTAATTTCGTCGTTTTTAGCGATGATTTGATCTTGTAGCTCAGCGATTGCTTTAGCGCCTGCTTCAGCACTAACTTTCATACGCGCTTCTAGGTCAGCTACTAGGTTTTCAGTCTGTGATTTAACCACAACTGAGATTCGAGCCGTGTCAGCTTTTTCTTTAGCTTCAGCGTCAGCTTTAACTTTAGCTTCTGCTGCAAGTTTAGCTGCGGATGCTGCAATAGCGGCGTCGATTGTTTTTTGTAATTCTTTCGGATCCATTGAAAATTCCTCGGTTTCTAAGTCCTTAGTGGACATAATTGGTTTAGTGTAATCAGCTTTAAAAGTTTCTAGTTCGTCATCGGAGTCAAAAGACTTAGAGATTCGGAAAGTACTTTCTTGGTTCATAGGTACGGATACTACTGAGATTTCGTGCAGTTCTAAATCTTTAATCACGAAAATATCTGTAGCGGAGTCATAATCTGCATCTAGCACTCTAAAACCTACAGAGAAGGCTTGTAAGACCTCATCTTTAATAAGGTCGTATACTTGACCTGCAGCTTTTGAAATCTTAGCAGTAATGTGTAACCCTTTATCGGTTACTTGATGCGATATCATTTTTCCTACCGGATGACTGTGGTCATGGTAAGCTAAAATAATTGGGTTTTTTAAGTAGTTAGGCAAGGCGCTTTTAGTGCCCCAAGCTTCTTGTACTATAACATCCCCTGCTCTGTCTTTGTCTGTAGTGTTGGCGAATCCTTCAATAATTAGGTCGCCTTCTTCATTTACAGCCTTAGAGAGAAACATGGAATCTAGTTTAAGTAGTTTCTTGTTCATCGTTTTCTCTTATTAACAGGTTCTGGTGCAGGTTCTGGTGCAGGAGCAGCAGGTTTTTCAACCTTCACTGTTTTCTGCATATGTGCTTTAAGTATTACTAGCATTGCTTCGTAAGACTTGAATTCTTTTCTGATAGCCTGCCTAGAGAAGGGTGCGGCTGAATGCGCGCTGTACTCATGACATTCCATAGAAATATCTTTGTCTTTGAAGAAACCAGCTAGCTCATCTAGCATTTGTGTTGACATTAAACGCCCTCGTCTTCGGTTGCAGGCTTTCCGCCTTCTTGCCCAGATACGCCAGTAGCGCTTCCGGCAATGTTTGCAGGTATGCGTATTTCAGTAAGTTCTGGCATATCTGGTAATTCTGGTAATCGTAAAGCCTTTCGAGCCTCTGCGCCAGTCATTATACCATTATTAACTAAACCAGAGTAGTACGCGGCTTCATCTTTCAATTCCGGACGTAGTACCTTAACTTCCGAAATATCCTCTTTTATGTCATAAGTGAAAAACGCTTCAAGCGCTGCAACATACTTATTAACTAAAGGTATAACTGTTACATTGTAGAACAGTTTTAAATTTGGAGATATGTTAGCATTGTTACCAGAGTTAAGCAGTACTGGAGGTACTCCTAACGCCTTAAGTATTCTTTCTTCATGGGTTGTTACACCAGAAGAAAAATCTAACTCTTGGAAGTTGCCAGGGTTGATTGAGTCCAACTCCAGTCCACCGTCTAAGATGACAGGCTTGCGACCACCACTTTTAGGGTTGTACTTCTGGGTCCATACAGCTACCATTCTATCTTTAATTCTTTGACTAAGTACGTCTTTAGTTTTTAAAACCAATCCAGGAACTGCTCCGTTGTTGAAGAAGTTCTCTTGGTAATCTAACATACTGTTTAAAATATTGATGCTCTTTATTGATGCTCGAAGTCTTGAATCACCACGATAGATAGAAGATGCCGAGTTATCTTTGATGTGGATGATTTCGTTGTAAGTATACTTAACTTTCCCATCATACATATAAGAGTCTACAAAAGTCTTCTTATGCGGTATAATCTCAACTCTAGAAGCAGGAAGTACAAATAAGAACTCACCGTCAAAATACAGAAAAGCGTTACCATCCATGAGCATATCCATGAAGATAGATGATCTAAAAGCGTTAATATCTTGATAAGGGTTAGGTCTTGAATTTAGTAATAAAGCAATTTTCTTTTGCTTTATTGAACCAGCTAGTCCAGTAAAACCAAGTTTTTCTTTTACGTCATACTTGATAGCACTAGCACTGTCAACAATCAGATCCACACCACGACGTACTACTTCTATGTCTTTGTACGCTTGCGCGAACTTGTAAGGGTGTTTAGTAGTTACTACCGAGGTACCTTCAGCGCTCGCTATTTCTTCCTGAGCAGGGTTGAGCTTAGTCATCCCGTACTTCTCTAAATCTTTCTCAAACTGCACATCTTCTGCAGTACGAGTGTCTCTTGAAAATAAAGCCATCTATCTTTCTCCTAGGCTACGTGCTTTAATCTTTGTTTTTCCACCCAACGTGGCTGCTTTTCGGCAGTACTAAGCTTAGGATTCTTACCGTATACTTGATGCAATTTGGCGTGATGCGCTTTGCATAATGTAACACAAGCATTAATCATTTCATCCCAATGGTCTTCGATGAATCGGTCACGTACTAGAAGAATATCTTCGGCAGTTTCAACTACCAATTTATTCTTAGCAATCCAGACTTTATACATCTCAGCTACTGAGTGATAATGATGGAACTCTAAGGTCTGCGTGGAAGCGCAGATATGGCACTCAGTTCCCTTAGGGTACTGAGACTTGATGCGATCTCGGATGTACTTTACTGGCATTCTTAACAATTCTGCCACGCGATTACCTCCGTACTTCCGCTTTTTTAATTATTGTGTTTGGCAAGGAAGGCTTAAGTTGCTAAGTGCCTTCCTGTCCCTATTTATTTTATTATACTTTATTTAAACCATTATACTAAAAAATACCAAAAATGTCAAGCTTAGTTTTAAAAAGAACAAAGGCCCAATATAATTAACCGGCGGTATAAGAGTATAGAGCGTAACGGATCGCGTCTGCAAGGTGGCAGGCAGCATTATGTATAGGCTTCTCTTTAGTTAGGGTCGATCTGTCATCCCACTGGTACTGATCAAAAGAATACAAACTTTTAACGCAACTAGAGTCAACAATAAGTTTATCATTCTCTACAAGGCCAGCTACGAAACCTATGCCGTCAAGCACGGACTTCTTTGCGCCGATAGTAGAAATGTCATAATCCATAGCCCAATCGTGCCGCGTCTGTGCAGCAGCAGCGTCAATGAACATCATGTCAATCTCATACTGGTACTCAAGTTTCTTCACCAAGGCAGCCTGCTCAGAGGTCTTCATTTCACTATCTTCAAACTCATTGAGTAAGTAGTACATATCCTCCTTAGGATCGTACGCGAAGATTACAAACGCTGTAGGGTCTTTAAATCCAATATCAATACCCGCAAACTTGTCCATACGTCTAGTATCTAAATTAGATAGGTCGCGTACACATGAATCTTTCAAGTCCCAAATACGTCCCTCGAATGAGGAGAAGTCAGCATAGTACTCTTGTCTAAACTCGGCGTTTGACATACTAAGCCTAGCTTGTTCGATATCTCTTGCGTTGGCTCTAGGATTCTCTTGCCAATCAGAATGGATTGACACCCAATCATCAAAGTTTCTATCGTTACTAAAACCGCGCTGATAGAACTCGTGGAAGTAGTTGTGCATACCACGTGGGGTAGATATAAATATAGCCTTGGAGTTAAGTTTGTCCAAGGTCGGTCGCAATTGGATGTTGAACGCGTCCTTACCCTCATCAGATAGTGCCGCTTCGTCAAACAGAATAAAATCGTACGATCTACCAACTACTGAGTCGGCCTGCGATACAGAACCCATTCTAATAGAACTATCATTACTTAGTACAATTACCTTATCTTTCTGGTTGTTCTTTGTTACTTCTAAATCAAACTTGGCTATAAGCTGACGCTGTAGTTCCCATGAGATAGTAGTAAGTGAATAGTTTGGGGACATTAGTAGGATATTACATCCAGGTACCAAAGCTATTAACTGCGCTAGTATATTTCCTATATACGTTTTTCCTGTACGTCTAGATAGACATGCAGTTACAAAACGATACTTAGGATTGTTGATAGCATTTATTAGTGCTATTTGCGGTCTAATAGCTTCGATACCCAGTAAATCCATATAGTTTTTTACTGAGAGTTTTATGAAACGTTCGTCAACAGGGAACTCCTGTAGGAAATCCGTCTCAACGTCAGGTCTGCTTACTGTTAACATAATTTCTTCTTATTGGTTAGGTGCTGTCTGTAATTCATGCCCATGTGCTAGGGCTAGAAAACTGGCATTTCCCGTAGTTAAGTCATCTTGTACGACTAATTGTATCTCTTCGTTAAAGTTACCATTAACTCTTAAAACCACACCTCTATTATCTTGTCCAGAGAACACAATATCAGCTGTGAAGGCATAATTAGTGTTTCCACCTTTAGGGTCTAAAAACCCGTAGAAACGGGTATGCCTAATGACTTCCTCGTTGCTCTTAAAGCTAGCAATGTTTCTATACTCACCAAATCTATCCTTAGTTCGTAGTAGTATCCCGTTGGTCAGATTAGTCCTACCACCAAAGGTAGAGAAATCCATAACCGCAGCGGACTGCCAAGCAAAGTATATTGCTGTAAAATCCCCTGCTTGTCCTGCTTCTGGAGTAACGGAGAATATCACCGGTGTAACAGACCCGTCAACTAGTAGGTTTTCTGTACTAACTGTTATGCTAGTGCCAGTGGTAATGTAAATGTGGTTAACTAAAGTATCAAGTGTGAGCCTGTCAGTTCCAACCCCACCACCATCGAGTGTTATAGAGAGTACCTTAGCTTGCATGAATGTTACAGTGTTGGTCAATTCTATTGTGTCACCAACTATAATAGTATGTCCTGTCACATCTACTGTACGGGAGTCAACTACTGTGTTAGCAGCTAAGGTAGCAGTACTTTTACGTCTTAAAAACGGCACAGATAGTACCGGAGTCGTTTGATCTTGCAGGTAGACGCCTAGGCCGATGTTACCGTCTAGGCTAGTCTCAAAAGAGGAAGCCAGTGGTACTGGACTTCCTACTGTAGGTAGTTTTGGGTGTGACACTAGATATCCTCCTTAGATATCAAGCCCCAACCTATTTCTGGCTACAATGTAGTCACGTACAAAGCCGGAGCGTACTATTTCTCTTTCGGTAAATCCGATTATACTGAAACTGTTAATAGACTCTAAGATTTTAACGAACTGGTGAAAGCCGCTTCTATCTCTAGACTTAACTAGGTCAGTCTGGTCTCCATCTCCACAAATAATTAGTTTGGAGTCCATACCAATTCTGGTAACGATTGAATCTAGTTCGTGCGCTGTTAACGATTGGCACTCATCTACTACTATCACTGCGTTATTAAAGGTTAACCCTCTAATGTATGATGTAGTAATAAACCTAATTTTTCCGAGCCTTTTCAAACTGTTATATGATTTCTTAAACGGAAACAACTCGTCACAGATCGCTCTGTAGGGCTGTTCATATACTTCCGTCTTTTCTTCTTCTGTTCCAGGTAAGAAACCAATGTCTCTCACAGGTACAGCGGACCTTACTATAATAATTTGCTCAACCTCTGAATCTTTGTCGAGTACATCTCTAAGCGCTAAGTACAATGCTAGAAAAGTCTTTCCCGTTCCTGCACAGCCAAATAATGACAAGTGCTGCCCACACATATATTCCTGCATGGCATACCTTTGTACTCCATTCTTGGGGTACACGTTAGGTAGGTCCTTTGAGTGGAAGGAGATCTTCTCTATGCTTCTATCCATTCCTTTTAAATAGGTTGTTTCTTCAGCTCTTCTTTTCTGCATTATCAAGTCCTAATAGTTGTCCCATTAGTTGACCATATTTGCTTCCGTCCAAACCATTGTTTTGGATATTTACTGTTGTGCCTTGGCTGGCCGGCTGTTTAGCTTTGATCAACTGGGCTTCTGCTTTCATGGATTCTACTTGCATTCTTAGCTCTTCCATACGCATCTTATGAGCTAAGGCAAGTAATTCGGATATGTCTTTAGACGATGAGACTTCCGCTTCGTTCATCTCTTCTAGTTTTTGTGTGATGATATTATCTAGCGTACTAGCTAATGTATTACGGTTGCGGTAGCCGGAATCCATGAAGACAGCGTTGATGTACTGTTTCACTAAAGGGCTCTCTAACTGGTCACAGACCATATGTTGTGGCAGCCCTAATTCCCTAGCGGTTGCCGAAAGATTGTTAGTAACGAGGTAAGAGTTAGCCACTTCGAGGCCCTCCGGAGAGATTCTCTCAAGCTCAACAACTCCTTCGGTTACGGGTATTAGTTCTGTCATGTTGTTCCTTTATTCTGGTGCTAGGGTGTCTGTCCCTAAATCTGGAAAGCTCATCGATGGGTCTACGTAGGATCCATCTGGCTTACGTATTTCAAAGTGGAAATGTTGTGTAATTCCTGGGTATATTGTGGTAAGGTCTTGACTATACCCGATAGACATGCCAGGTGTTATATTATCACCTACCTTAACTAGTGGTGAAATATAGAAATAACGGAACGCAGTTCCGTCGAAGCAGATTTCAACGTACCTAAGATGACCCTTCACTGGGTCTGCTGGACTATAAGGATAGCCAATCTTAGTTACCTTGCCAAGAGTGAAACTCTTGACCTGTGTCCCTGTCTCGACAATAAGGTCCACACCGTTGTGTATTCTGTGACTCCTAGGAGCACCGAACCATCCAGCACCATGAGAATCCTGACCTCGGGTGCGTAAGCTTTTAATGTATTCAGTAATTGTCATAGTATGCCTTAAACGTAGAAGCTAGGAGATTTCTGCTTAGTAGCCATATTCGTGGACTGGTAGTGCAAATCCATAGTGTGGATAAACAAGCTACCGCCAGTAATACTTGGCAATGTAGTTAATCTTAATGCTCCCTTAACTACGCCGTCCACCTCTAAATCATTTCGGTTCATTAGAGTTGCTGTTGCAGTGGCACCAGACATAACTACTTCATCAATTCTATGTCGGTACCGTGGAGTAGTAGCTATGTCAGTCGTTGCGTATGTGACTGGTATAAGCTTCTCAGCAGGGAAGTTGGCTTGATTGTGTCCTTTTGCATACATATGGTAGATACTAAATACAGCATTGCCAGATATTGCAGTACCAGTGTGACTCCAGTGAACATGGAAGTAAATATCAGTTCCAGGAACGTAGTCGTGAGGGATGTGGAATATGAAATCACACACATCGTTAGCTGCAAAAGCGTACTCGCCTGAAACACCACCATTGTATATTATGCGGCTAGGAGAACCAGCACCCGAAGCTTTAGGGTTTACTGCTCCAATAATATCACGCCACCCGTAAGAAGGTGCCGCAAGGTCAACTTGAATACCTTTACCGCTTGTTTTAGGTACTACAATGTCTTCTGAAAATGATGCTTTACCAGTGAACGTTGGCGCTGCTTTCGGCGCTTTCAAATCTAAAGCGGTCTGTTGAGGCGTTGAAACGGGCAGCGTCGTTGAGTCAAACGTGTCCAGTAAGTCAGCGTCTAACAAAGAACCAGAGCCCGTCGCTAGAGGGGCTCCAATCGGTTTTAATATAGTAGGCATTTAGCTACTCCTTATGAATTCTGTGTAACCACTAACTGATAGTGAGTAGCAGTTGTTATGCCCGCTGGTACAGCTTTAACCATCTCAACGTTTGCTAGGAAGCTAGCGAAGGTATTTACAGTAGGTGCAGGAAACACACCGTCAGTAATATCTACGTACTTGCCGTGGTTTACTAGTTTTGCCGTTATAGTGACAGTACCGGCACCCGGTACTACTTCAGTGGCAGGGCCAACAGTGGGGTCGGCGTCGAAGTACTTAATTGCTATGAAGGAGTTTGGTAGTTCCCAGTTTGTTGCTAATTCTATAGTAGCTGCAACAGCGGCTACTTCACTAAATATTTCAGGTGTTCTCATGGTTTCCGCCTATTTACGAAGTTACTCGGTTTGTAAGTAATAAAATTTATTTCTTTTACAATAGTATCATAATTTTAGTACAATGTCAATAAATTATTACAGTTTGTCAAACACGGGGCGGGGCTATCTGGTCAAAAATGGTCAGTACTTTTTCAATTTTGGTTCTGCTTGGTTAAATTTTGGTTCTGTTTGGTTCAGCTTGGTTCAGCTTGGTTCAATCCGCGGCGTCGTTTTTGGTTCTGCTTGGTTAAATTTTGGTTAAATTTTGGTTCAGCTTGGTTCAGCTTGGTTCAATCCGCGTCAACTCGGCGTCCTTTTCGTTTTTGATCATTTTTCCCAATGAATAACAGTAGACTCCAACTGCTTCAGCTTGGTTCAATCCGTGTCAACTCGGCGTCCTTTTCGTTTTTGATCATTTTTCCCAATGGTTTACATGGAGATGGGCGCAGAAACAGGTATATTAGCAATGTCTAATATCCCCCCTCCCTGTAAAGAATTGTGTACACAAAAACCTGGCATGGTTCTTGCTTATGAAAACCTGGCATGGTTCTTGCCTGTAAAAAACTGGCATGGTTCTTGCCTGTAAAAATAAATGAAAATAAATGTGAAAAAGGGTTGTACATTATCCAGAATACTGTAGAATGTATTTTGTGGAAGGGAATTGTCCCGACCCTAAACGGCTAACAGCCAAGAGAGATTATCATGACTAAGACTACAGGTACGGCTGCTAAGGCAGCAAAAGCAGTAAACTATTCCGACGCGGATATGGCTACTATGACTAGCATGTACACTGGCAAGGACAACGCCACTGAAGTGAAAGCAATCGCTGCCAAGCTAGGCAAGAGCGCAGCTTCAGTCCGCGCAAAGGTTGCAAGCATGGGCTTGTACGTTAAAGCTGAAAAAGCTAAATCAGGTAAGCGTGTAGGCAAGAAAGCTGAAATCGTTGAACGCATCGCGTCAATGGTTACACTATCTGAAGCTGACCAAGAAGGTCTAGGCAAGGCAACGGCTGCTCCACTCGCTCGCATCCTAGCACAACTTACCGCTAATAGCGAAAAGTAATCCCAAAGGGGGGCGAAAGCCTCCCACGTTTTTAGGTTTTTATTATGAATAAGATTTTAGATTATATCCCTTGGATTGGAATGGGGTTACTACAGTTTAACTCAATCCCTGCCATTATTTCAGCCGTAGAAAATGGCACTTCAACGCCTATCGCTACTGTTGTTTTAACCCTAGCAGGTTTATCCTGTTATATGTTACGCGCTGTTATAGACCGTAGCAAGCTTTACATCACTAGCAACATCATCGGTATAACTGGTAACGGTATACTATTGGCGTGTATCTTGTAACTCAATCCCAAATGAGAATCGTTCTCATTTGGCGGCGCCATTTTATCACACTACTAGAGTGAATGCAAGCGTATTACGAAAATAAATTCGTTTATTTTCGTATTTTTTGTATGCCTATCTATACAATCTCTTTACACAATCTTTACAAATAAAAGTGAAATAAACTGTTGACCTAGCTTTTTATACGTGTTATCATAAATCGCGCGGAGCGCAGCTCGCGCCAAAATTTTGATACGGAAAAAGCAGAATGTCAAGGCTTTTACGAAAATAAATCCGTTTATTTCCAGGATTTTTGTACGTCTACCTGTACAGGCTCTTTACAATTCCTTTACATTAAAAGGTTGTATTCTTTGTCATATTTGCTATTATGTATATACGGATTAGGAAATAACAACCAATTAGGAGATCGACATGAAATATCTAGCCATCTTTGCACTAGCCATAGCCTTAAGTGTTTCCCACCTTGGAAGCGTTGCCGCCTCTGACTTGGAAAATTCACAAAGCCGTAATGACGCAGCTATCGCGTTAGCGTTGGGGGAATAAGATTATGTATAGCTTAATCGGTGGCATGGTTTCAGGTATGATGGCAATAGCTACAGGTAATTTGGTCTGGGCTATGTTACTAGGATTTTTTACTGTGGCAGCTATCACTGCCGATTGGATGAGAGGCTAAGATTATGAAATTTCCTGAGGACTTGCAAGATTGGAAGAAACAGCTAAAAGCTGAAATAAAGAGACGTGGGGAATAACATGGATAACTACAAATATATTTATAAACGCCCTATGGGGCTAATGTACAAATTATCTAAAAAAGAATTGCAGGAATTGCTACCCGATAGACAACTAAAATTTGCTACTGTTGAATTATATCTTACTGACAGACGTGCAGAGTTTATGTACTTGACTCCTACATGGGTTAAAATTGCCTACACTATGCTTTCCCCTATCAACCTGCTTTTTTACGGCTTGTCAAATATTGATAGCCTAAAGAATGACTGGCGTGATAAAATTCATTGTAAAGAAAGAGGCGCATTTTTATCTGATGTATACTGGCAAAAACATAGCCCTGAGCTACTCCAGAAAATTCAGGATTTTATTAAAATCAATAATAAGACTGGACACACGGAAAAAATTGACGTAAGAAAAGGTTAGCCAATCCCAAATGAGAATCGTTCTCATTTGGGCGCGCCAATTTTATCACACTACTAGAGTGAATGCAAGCGTATTACGCAAATAAATTTGCGTATTTTTGCGTTTTTTGTACGTCTAGGGATACACAATCTTTACAAATAAAAGTGAAATAAACTGTTGACCTTGGTTTCTATCCGTGGTATCATAAATCGCGCGGGGCGAAGCCCGCGCCAAAATTTTGAAACGGAAAAAACGGAATGTCAAGTTTTTTCCGAAAATAAATGCGTTATTTTTTGAGATTTTTGTAAGTCTAGGTTGACAGGCTCTTTACACTTCCTTTACATTCAAACGGTTGTACTCAGGCCAGAATACTGTAGAATGTATTTTGTGGAAGGGAATTACCCCGACCCGAAACGGCTAACAGCCAA
>ENA-UOYD01000227-UOYD01000227.1-marine-metagenome-genome-assembly--contig:-NODE-227-length-13885-cov-2.382966_pt1 | contig 13885 bp, 9 predicted proteins | sample MGYA00238169_ERZ767097 | MGnify/ENA primary metagenome ERZ767097 (study PRJEB28937, sample SAMN06267346) | marine metagenome | isolation source: Columbia River Estuary | place: USA:Columbia River Estuary... | reverse complement strand
CCATGGCCACGGGCACCAGTCCCGGATAGGCTACCCAGGTACCGTCGTGACCGTTGCCAGCCTCGCGCTCCTTGTCGGCCAGCACCTTGTTCAGGGCGTCCTGGTTGGCGTCGGGGTCGTTCTTGATCGGAATCTGGGCCGCCATGCCGCCCATGGCGAATGCACCACGACGATGGCAGGTCTTGATCAATAACAACGAGTAGGAATTCAGGAAATGTCGGGTCATACCCACTTCATGGCGATCGGGCATGACAAAGTCTGGTCGATTTCTGAAGCGCTTGATGAAGCTGAAAATATAATCCCAGCGACCACAATTCAGGCCCACGATGTATTCGCGCAGCTCGTAGAGGATCTCGTCCATCTCGAAAGCGGCCAGGATAGTCTCGATCAGCACGGTAACCTTAATGACGTTGCCCGGCAGACCCAGGGCCTGCTCCGAATATTTCAGCACGTCGGCCCACAAGCGGGCTTCCAGGTGATTTTCAAGCTTCGGCAGGTAGAAATATGGCCCCGTTCCCCTATCCAGCAATTTGGCTGCGTTGTGGAACAGGTAGAGACCGAAATCCACAAACGCACCAGGGACCAGCTCACCGTCCACCGTGATGTGCTTCTCATACAAATGCCAACCCCTGGGGCGGACGATGAGAGTCGCGGTCTTGTCCTTAAGGGCGTAGCTCTTGCCTTGGGGAGAAGTGAAGGCAATCGAGCGATCCGCCGCATCACGAAGATTCAGCTGGCCGTCGACAACATTTTCCCAGGTCTGGCTGAGAGAGTCCTCGCAATCGGCCATGAACACCTTGGCACCGGAATTCAGTGCGTTGATGATCATCTTGCGATCGGTGGGGCCGGTGATTTCCACACGGCGGTCCTGCAAATCTGCAGGCACCGAGGTTACCTTCCAGTCGCCTTCGCGAATGGCACGTGTCTCGGGTAAGAAGTCGGGAGTTTTGCCGGCATCCAGCTCAGCCTGGCGGGCAACCCTGGCCTTTAGCAGTTCATCAACCCGGGGGGCGAACCTGCGGTGGAGGTCGGTGATGAAGTCCAGCGCCTGCGGGGTAAGGATTTCATTGAACCCCTCTCCCTGTGCACCGAGAATTCTCAAACCTTCTGCCATGGCCCCTACTCCTTCGGGTTTTAAATGTAATGTTCGCGGGTCATTAACCGGATTTTGTGTCCATCGGGTGGATATATATTGCAGCGCACAATGATACGCTGTGACCCCGATACTAGCAAGGCAGGAGAATTGAGCAAGTAGTCCCTGCCCGGCCTGTTACCATTGCCGTCACGGCTGTTTTGAGTACGTTGTATGAGTCTGTTTTTGTTAAACAAACCATTTCAGGTTATGTGCCAGTTCACCGATAATTCCGGACGTAAGACCCTGTCTGACTACGTTGTTGCGCCCGGGGTTTACCCGGCGGGGCGACTGGACTACGACAGCGAGGGAATGGTCCTGCTTACCGATGATGGAAAGCTCAAGGCACGCATCTCCCATCCCGAACACGGCGTGAGCAAGCGATACCTTGCCCAGGTGGAAGGAACCATCACCCCCGAGGCGGCCCGGCAACTGGTCAACGGTGTCGATCTCAAGGATGGCCCTGCCAGGGCTGTCAGTGCCAGGGTAATGGAAGAACCGGAATGGCTTTGGGAGCGAGTACCGCCGATACGAGTACGCAAGAACATCCCTGCAAGCTGGCTGGAACTTGAGCTCAAGGAAGGCCGAAATCGCCAGGTGCGTCGAATGACCGCGGCGGTAGGCTTCCCTACCCTGCGCTTGATCCGTACCCATATCGGCACACTGGAGGTGGCAGGGCTGGCCCCGGGTCACTGCCGGGAACTGACCCCGGCCGAGATTACTACTGCCTTCGGCAAGATTCCCCGATCTAGGCGCCCGAGACCTGTCGGCAACCGGCGATAAGCATGGCCATTTCCAGGGCCTGCTCGTAGTTCAGTCGAGGATCGACCTGTGACTTGTAGGCCAGGCCCAGGTCACCATCAGCAAGCCCACGGGCGCCGCCGGTGCATTCGGTCACGTTCTCACCGGTAAGCTCGAAATGGACACCACCGAGGTGACTGCCGGCATCCTGGTGCACGGCAAAAGCCGACTGCAGTTCAGACAGGATATTTTCGAAGCGCCGGGTCTTGACCCCTGAGGCCGCAGTTTCGGTATTCCCGTGCATCGGGTCACACACCCACAGCACCGGACTGCCAGTAGCCTGAACCGCACTGATCATCTCAGGCAACTGCTCCTTGATCCTGGCCGCACCAAAGCGGTGAATCAGGACCAGGCGACCGGGTTCATTATCCGGGTTGAGCACAGAAATCAGGTCGTGCAGCCACTGGGCGGTCATGCCCGGACCCACCTTCACCCCAATCGGGTTGGCGATTCCTCGGAACAGTTCAACGTGAGCGCCATCCATGGTGGCGGTACGCATCCCGATCCACGGCATATGGGTGGACAGGTTGTACCAACGCTTCCGATGCTCCAGGTATCGGGTCTGGGCCTGCTCATAGGGCAGGTGCAGTCCCTCGTGACTGGCAAAAAAAGTCGCGTGGGAGCTTTGGTGAATTGGGCGACGGCTGATCGTCTCGAGAAAATCCAGCGAGTCACTGATAGAGCTGACGATGCGCTGGTATTCGGCTTTCTGGGGTGAATGCCCCAGGAAATCCAGGTCCCAGTACTCAGGATGGTGCAGGTCGGCAAAGCCACCATCCACCAGGGCGCGTACGAAATTCAAGGTCAGGGCAGACAGGCTGTAGCCCTTGATCATCAACTCGGGATCCGGGGTCCGGTCCTCGAGAGTGAAGCCCATGCGATTCACCAGGTCACCCCGGTAGCTGGGCAGGGACACCCCGTCCCGGGTCTCAGTGTCCGCCGAACGAGGCTTGGCATACTGACCTGCCATCCGCCCTACCCTGATGATGGGCATTTTCAGGCCATGCAGCAGCACAACACTCATCTGGAGCAGGATTTTCAGCTTGACCGCAATCAAGTCCGACTGGCAATCGTCAAAGTTCTCGGCGCAGTCGCCACCCTGGAGCAAAAACGCCTCGCCACGCTGGGCACGGGCGATATCGTCCTTGAGCTTTTCAACCTCCCATGAGGTCACCAGGGGCGGCAGACTACCAAGCCTGCGCAATACGTCCTGAACCTTCGCCTGGTCGGGATAAAGGGGTTGCTGTTCGGCCACCTTGCTTTGCCAGCTAGATGGACTCCATTCGGGGCTGTGCTTAATGCTAGACATGGCGGGGATGCTACCCCGTTCACACTCTCTAAGGAAGCATAGAAACAAGCTTTGTGAGATAATTACCGGCTACGATGGTGTCCACAATCTGGATGCCGGGACCAAAGACCATAGCAGGAGTAACACCAATGACCATCGCCAGCGCGATCGAGAAGTTCTGGATGTTCGAACATCTGGGCCTTGAAACTGAAAACCAGGGCACCTGGTCCGGCAGCCACGGCTGGTCCGGCAGTGCCGACGACGGCGTCGTCGAATCCTTGAGCCCCGCCTCTGGCAAGACCATTGGTAATGTCTACGCCGCCAGCCTCGATGACTATGAGAATGTCATGAGCTCTGCCGAGGAAGTGGCCAGAGAATGGCGTAAAGTGCCCGCCCCCCGTCGTGGCGAACTGGTACGCCTGTGCGCAGACGAATTGCGTAAGCACAAGGATGCCCTGGGCAGCCTGGTCGCCCTGGAAATGGGCAAGATCAAGGCCGAGGGTGATGGCGAAGTGCAGGAAATGATCGACGTTGCAGATTTCGCCGTCGGCCAGGCCCGCATGCTCTACGGCAAGACCATGCCGTCAGAGCGCCAGGACCATCGCATGTATGAACAGTGGCAGCCCCTGGGCGTCATCGGCGTGATTAGTGCCTTCAACTTCCCGGTCGCTGTATGGGCCTGGAACGCGTTCATCGCCGCAGTGTGCGGAAACGTGACCGTATGGAAGCCTTCGCACCAGACTCCCCTGTGCGCGGTCGCTGTACAGAATATCGTGAACAAGGTCATCGAAGAAAACGGCTTCCCGCCTGTCTTCCAGATGTTCCTGGATCACGACCACCTGCTGGCTGACAAGTTTGTGAACGACCCGCGGGTTGCCATGGTGTCCTTCACCGGCTCCACCCGCATCGGTCGCATCGTGGGCGGAAACCTTGCCAAGCGCATGGGTAAAGTAATTCTGGAACTGGGCGGCAACAACGCGATCATCGTGGACGAGTTTGCCAACCTGGGCCTGGCCATTCCTGCGATAGCTTTTGGCGCCGTCGGTACTGCCGGTCAGCGTTGCACCAGCACCCGCAGGGTACTGATCCACGAGTCACGTTTTGACGAACTCAAGGAAAAGCTGGTTGCTGCTTACAAGCAGGTTCGCATTGGCGATCCCCTGAAAGAAGGCACCCTGATGGGCCCGCTCATCGATGAGAAGTCAGTAGGCAACTACCTGGCCGCCGTCGAGGCTGCGCGTGCAGCCGGTGGCGAAGTCCTGTGTGGTGGCAAGCGCATCGAAGGCAACGGCTTCTTCGTCGAGCCGACCATCATCGTTGCCGAGAACCACTGGGACATCGTGCAGTCCGAAACCTTCGCCCCCATCGTGTATCTGATCAAGTACAGCACGCTGGACGAAGCCCTGGAACTGCATAACGACGTGCCCCAGGGCCTGTCCTCGGCAATCTTCACCGACAAGGTGCAGCACGCAGAGCGATTCCTGTCAGCGGCAGGTAGTGACTGCGGTATCGCCAACGTCAACATCGGTACTTCCGGTGCCGAGGTCGGTGGCGCTTTCGGTGGCGAGAAGGAAACCGGCGGTGGCCGCGAGTCCGGCTCCGACGCCTGGAAGGGTTACATGCGTCGCCAGACTTGCACCATCAACTGGGGTAGCGATTTGCCGCTGGCCCAGGGCATCAAATTCGACCTGTAACAACGCGTTCCAGGAAGAAACAAAAAGGGCGCAGGCAAAACCTGCGCCCTTTTTTTATTTCAGATCCAGGTGAGTGTCCGCTATCGGCCAGCAGGCAACATTCAAATGGCCTTGAAATCTAACCGGACATCCCGGATGGATTCAGATTCCCTCCCTGGATAGCCTGTGCATGTAACAGACAACCTATTCGGTCTTAAACTGGAACCACTGCCCATGTCCGAAACTCGCGTAAACGAGAAGAAACGTGGAATGGCTTTGGGTAGACCACTCGGACACCGTCTGAGCTTCGCGAAGACGCACTGACCAGATATACCGCGTATCGGGCTTGAGGGGCGTTTCAGGTTGCCACCGCGGTTCCGACAAATCCTCTACATAGGCAACGACACGCCCACGGGTGTATGACGGCATCAAGGCACCGCCAATTGCGTAGGATGCGGCTTCGTAGAGAACCAGGTCGTAACTGACCTCGGATTTCGGGCTCCCTTCCCAGCGAAACTCCGGCGTCAGATTGTTAACAACCGGGAATCCGGATGTGGTCACGTCTGGAGATATTGGTGTCACGCCGTCAAAACGCTCGGTGCAGCTAATCTCCCAGTCTTCATTGCAGGATCCACGAAAGCCCTGGAAGTTGCCGATGGGCTTGGGCACTTCCATCAACTGTTTGACATCGGCGGCGCTGCGATCCGGAAATCTTTCATCGTGCAGCGCCGCAATCTCATCAAACTTATCCTCAATACCGGGGATGAGAAAGACAATGTTTCCGCGAAACACTATCGAACCAATATATGTGCTAGTTCCAGCATCCGGCGACTGGAAGGTCGTGCCGATGCGACCGGTCCGCTGCCCGATATCGGTATCCCAGATGTAACCAAGCAACAGGTATTCACCGGTGGGAAGAGTCCAAAAGAATTTACCTTCCTTATCCAGTTTGTACGTTATTGCCTCGTTAGTCCCCGAAGGCAGGATGATGAGGTAGAAGTGATCATAACCAAAGAACCTGGAACCCCACTCCTGCTGTTTGCCATCCTCGTAAACTTCAATGCTTCCGAAGACAATGCTCGAATCGGCAGCCACCTGCTCGACATCTTTCATCGTCGGAGATGCCGCACAGCCCCAAAGCAGTAGCGCCGCAAGCAAAGTAATGCGAAGTGATTTGCTCATCTTTCCTCCTAAGCGGGACTTGATTGCCCGCAGTCGGCGGCAGTCAGGCGATCTTGGGTCCTTCGAAGCGAAGAAGCGTCTCGGAGGAAGCGAGGACCCCTGGCTTTGCGTCACCAGCTTTCGCTAGGTTTGCCTTTATCGCAGAGTCAATTGTCCTACGATTGCGAAAGCAGTCAATTCTGAGATGTGCCTATTGATGCCGGCTTTGGGTCATAGGCACAGAGGTGGTGAGATCAGAAAGAGTCCAGATGAATGTCCGCTATCGGCCAGAAGCGGTCACTCACGACCCGCTAATTCTGACTCGATCATATGGATGACAGTTTCCAATTTTCCCTTGAGGGTTCCGTAACTCCAGATCGCGTCGTTGTGATCATTGTGCTCTATCGAGATCATGCCGATGAATTTCTGATTCTGCAGCAGGTCGGTATGGTCTCGCATTGCATTGGTCGGTAGTGCAATAGGGTTGGGATAGTCACCCGTACCTGGCTGGCCTGTATAGGTGTTGTAGATTTGGGGCAGATACGCATGTTTACTGAAAAATGGAAACAGGTCAGTATCGAGGCGCCGCAATTCAAACTCTTCCACTCTGGCAGTGTTATCTAGCCAATAAGGCAATGCCGCCAGATGCTCGCTCAACTTTCTGTTTTTGATAAGAGAAAGCTTGCCGCTTTGAAGCAAACTCCCCAAAGCACCTGACGACAGATCGAGCCATCCTGTCCACAGTATGTCGCCGAGCAACCGGTCAAATTCTGCGGGCTCCAACTGAATCTTCCCTGCTGCAGCTTGGAGGATCGTGTTTGCCGATTCCCGCACCGCTTCGCGATAGGCGAGTTGCTCTTCCAGCGTGACGAGATTTGCTTCGAACTCTCGTTTCAGCGCCGTCAGTATCTCCGTTTCTTCAATGCTATCTGCGCGATCCTCCCACCAGGCATCTATTGCGAACGCGAGCAAGATACTCGCGACTACAGCGGCCGCTTCGATGGATATACGTTTCCATGGGATGTCTTTTGAGTCGGTCATTCTTAAGTTCAAGCCTCTGACGAACGGCTGGTTTGGGTCAAAAGGGGATGTTTGAATCAGTTTAGTACAAACTTGCTCGGGTGTCCGCTTCGGGTCGTAAGCAGACACCTGGACGGGTTAGAGGAGGTCCAAGTCAGTGACCGCTTTCGGCCAGGAGCGGACGGTCGAAAAGGCCCCAATTCAGCCTCTATTAATCCCGGTTCGGGTCCGGATTTTTAATTGCTTGCGGTATATCCCTATTTTTTCGTTAAAGGAAATCCTGTTATCTCGCTATTGGTTAATTATTCCTTAATGCGGAGACGCAGTATGAAAAACGGACTCTTGTCACTGCTCGCGATAACTTTACTAGCTTCAGGCTGCGGCGGCGGTGGCGGAGGCAGCTCGGTAGCCCCGCCTTCTATAACCAGCTTTACCGGTTCTGCCTCCTCCATAGAAGAGGGAGCAAGCCTGTCGCTGACGGCAGTGTTCACTGGCGGGACCGGGTCGATTAACAACGGAGTGGGTTCGGTCGTGTCGGGGGCAGCAGTCAGCGTTACACCGACCGCAACTACAACCTATATCTTGACTGTAAGGAACAGCGCCGGCACCTCGGTGACCAGATCGGTGAGCGTCAATGTTACCCCCGTCGATAGTGGATCAGGTTGGGTATCCGGATTGTTTCTGGATTACCCCAACTATGCAGATCTTTGCCAGTCTCCCCGAACTGGCACCGACCCCGAAACGGGTCAACCTTTCCCGGACATACAGGGGACGACGCTAGACGAAAATAATTACCTCCGGTCCTTTAGCAATGACACTTACCTCTGGTACCAGGAAATCGCAGACCGCGATCCTGGGCTCTACAGCGACCCCCTCGGTTATTTTGATTTGCTTAAAACAAACGCCATTACAGCCTCCGGACAATATAAGGACAAATTTCATTTCACCTACGATTCCTACGACTGGTATCAATTGTCCCAGTCAGGTGTATCTGGAGGATACGGAGCACAATGGGTGCTCTTGTCGACGACGCCGCCGCGTGAAATTGTGGTTGCCTATACTGAGCCATCATCTCCCGCTGAGGCTGTAGGCCTGACGCGCGGAGCTACAATCCTCACAGTCGACGGTGTAGACATAAACACCAATACGCAAGCGGGCGTCAACGCACTGAACGATGGCCTGTTTCCCGAATCACTAGGGGAAACCCATATTTTTACAATCAGGGATCAAGGCTCATCAACTACGCGTTCAATTACGATGACTTCGGCAAGTATTACTTCCGACCCAGTGCAAAATGTGAGGGTGCTGGATACTCTGTCCGGCAGAGTTGGCTACATTCAGTTCAATGACCACATCTTAACTGCAGAGGGAGAGCTGGTTGATGCCATCACTGAATTAGCATCCGGGGGTGGTGTCGACGATCTGGTCCTAGATGTTCGCTACAATGGCGGCGGCTACCTGTTCATTGCCAGCCAACTGGCATATATGATTGCGGGTCGAGCACAAACGGTCGGGCGCACGTTTGAACTAATGCAGTTCAATGACAAGTACCCTGGTATTAACCCTATTACCGGGCAAACTCTATCGCCAACCCCGTTCTATTCAACAACGTCTGGATACGACCGTTATCCAGCTAATCAGAGTCTCCCGTCCTTAAACCTGTCAAGGGTCTACGTTATTACCGGGTCAGGCACTTGCTCCGCCAGTGAGGCGATCATTAACGGCCTTAGAGGCGTTGATGTTGAAGTAATTCAGATTGGGTCAACAACTTGCGGAAAGCCGTACGGCTTTTATGCACAAGGCAATTGCGGCACAACCTATTTCACAATTCAGTTCCGCGGTGTAAATGAGAAAGGCTTTGGCGACTATACAGATGGCTTTTCAGCCTCGAATCAAGTTTTGGCCGGAACTCCCGTTCCCGGGTGCTCGGTGGCCGATGATTTCACCGCTGCTCTGGGTGATCCTTTAGAGTCCAGGCTGGCGACGGCGCTTAATTATCGCGCCACACAGGCCTGCCCAGCCCCGAGTGGCGTGACGCACCCGGGAGTCAGCAAGCCTGGCGCGCCGCTCAGTTCTGTAGATGGAGTCCTTCTAAAGTCGCCGTGGCTTATGAATCGAATTATGCGAAGGTGAATGCTATGACTACCTGCAAGGTGATTTTGGCTTGGAGCATCATGTCCTTGGTCTGGGGGTGTCAATCAATGGCCGCTAATGACGATGTAGCTGCCCGGATCGATCCTCCAACAATAGAAAGTAGATTAGAACTTCAGAGGCTCGTTAATGAAGTGCTTCGCACTCAGGTGATTCTGGCCGAAGATGCGCTCACGCATAGTAGCGTACTCACGATTGAGCGCAATCCAGCCCTGGGTATTCAAAGCCCAGCTGCCCAGGGCCGTAACATGGATACGCCAATCCAATTTCGACTCATGTTGAATAACAGCGCTTGTATACTCGTTGATCAAAGAGACGGTGCGCGTTATGCCTTGAAGGAAACAACGTGCGTTCCGGAGCAACTGTAACCACTTTTCAAGAGGACGATAGGCACATAATTTTATTGATTATGGTTCTGTTTTACGAGTGGATAGCGATGGCGTTATAGATTAGACCAGAACAAGGGGATACGACTGAGCCGAAACGGGAGGGGCAGGCCTGTGGAGGACGGATTAGTCTGGCAATTGCTGACCCCTTAAGTTGTTCAGTTCCGCTCGCCGTAACAAATCCGGCAATCTATGCCTGCTTGCGTCGAAAAAACCGAGTAACCGCACTGCGGTTGTCTTTTCTTTTGCCTGTCAGTGGCTGCTTTGGGTCGGAAGCGGACACCGGAAGGCGTTAGAGAGAATCCAGGTAGGCGACCGCTTTGTCTCAGAAGGGGAACTCAGGACTCGCGGCTTTTCTTGTCTGCCAGATGAGCCTTGATCATTTTGCCAAAACTTTTGTCCCTTGCACGCTTTTCCGCCAGTGTTGCACTATTAAACGCTTGCTCTCGTATCAGCTTCTGATAACTCGTCAGGCGACGTGCTTCTAGCTCTCCCTGGTCAATGGCATTCTGTACAGCACATCCGGGCTCGTTATCGTGCTGGCAATTTCCGAAACGACACTGTTCTGCCAGTGACGCGATATCGGCGAACGTGGCGTTCACACCTACGTCGCAGTGTGCCAACTGCAATTCACGCATGCCTGGTGTGTCCAGCAGCAGGCCACCCTGGGGAATCCGGTGAAGGGAACGTCCGGTAGTGACATGTCGGCCCTTGCTATCGTCCTCGCGAATTGCTCCGGTGGATTGAACAGTCTTGCCGAGCAGGGTATTTACCAGGGTAGACTTTCCAACCCCGGATGAGCCCATCAAAGCCACCGTATTACCGGTCTCACACCATGGCGAAAGCTTGTGGACTTCCTCTGCATCCAGGCAATTAATGGCCACCACCATCAGGCGTGAATCCAGGGCCTGAATCTGGCTGCAATAACTTTCCGGGTTATCACATAGGTCAGCTTTGGAAAGAACGATCACCGGCGCCGTTCCCGCTTCGTTTGCCAGGCTTAGATAACGCTCAATACGGTTCAGATTGAAGTCGTCATTCAGTGATGTAACGACAAACAGCGTATCCACATTAGCAGCGATGAGTTGCTCGCCCACTTTGCTACCCGGGGCTTTGCGGCGAAACAGGCTTTGCCGCTCCAGAAGCTTTTCGAATTTGCCCATGGGAGATAACACCAGCCAGTCTCCCACGGTTATTTCAGGCATATCCGGATGCAGGTCAAGCCCCCGTTCACCCGCTTTGCCCAACAGCTCAAGACGATTGCGATGCTGTGCAATCACCCTCGCCACCGGATAGTCCCACTGCTCCAGGCCCAGCTGCTGCTGGAAAAAAGGCCGCCAGCCCAATTGAGCGAGAGTCAAAGCATCTTGTTCCTCATTTGTCATGCTTACAGGTTACCAGCAACTGACTGATCTGTTGATTCGAGCATGCCGGCCTTTGGCCGACATCGAAACACGATGCCTGGTCTCAGATTGGTTCTACGTTGGGTCGTAAGCGGATATTCTGAAGGGGGCAGGGGACGGGCAGGCACCTGGTTATAAAGTGCCTGCCCATTAAGTATCGAACCTGCTAGCGCTTCATCTCGTATGCGTCGCGCTGGGAGTAGACTTGCTCTGTCCAAACCCGATTTGCACGTGCTGCATCCACTGCCGGTTTGCGGACCATTTTCAGGCACTGGGCCATCTGGGCCTCGGTGCTGCTTGGCTTGTTGTGCAGTTCCAGTGCGAACTGGGACATATCCCGTACCAGGCAGTCGAATATCTGATCCACTAGATCGCTGTCCACGTTCAGCAGTCGTGCGTTCTCGAGTATCAGCTGTGCATATACCACCAGGGCGAAGATCTCGCCGCCAGTGAGCAGGAAATCGATGTCTTTCATCTGCTCGGGTGTGGGTGAGGCGGTTGCCAACAAGCCCCGGTAAGTCAGTGCCTGTTCCAGGAACACTTTGACGTTGGGCTGATCGAAACCCTCGAAGGCCTGTTGCCAGTCGTGGAAGCGGATTTTGCTTAAGCCGTGGGTCGGTCCCTGGTTAAACAGGAAGTCATCATTGCGTGGCTCGTCCTGGGTGCCCACCGCCTCGTAGCTGTCCGGGTTGAAGAAGTAGTTGGGCATGAACTTCACTATGAGGGCAATGTTCACATGCACCGTGCCTTCAAGTTTCGGCAGGGCACGGATGTCCACCGCGGCCTGGGTGAAGTACATGTCCTTCTCAAATCCCTTGGCCGCGATCACGTCCCACATCAGGTTGATCACTTCCTCGCCCTGGCAGGTGACCTTCATCTTGGTCATGGGGTTAAACAGCAGGTAGCGACGATCCTCGGCTGAGGCGGTACGCATGTAGTCGGACGAACGCAGGGCGAAGAGCTTCATCGCCACCAGCCGGGCATAGGCATCGGTGAACAGGCGCTTCACATGGGGGAAATCAGTCACCGACATCTTGTACAGCTTGCGGTTGGCGGCGTGCCGGATGGCCTCGTAGAAAGCGTGCGTGCAGATGCCGATGGAGGCCCAGCCCAGGTTGTACTTGCCCACGTTGACGGTGTTCAGGGCCGCGTTCCAGGCCTCCTTGCCACGGTGCAGGATGTCTGCATCGGTCAGGGGGTAGTCGTTGAGCTTGTACTCGGAGACGTAGTTCTGGCTGGCCACCACATTTTTCACCAGTTCGTAATTTGGGTGATCAGACTTGGCGGCAAAGAACAGGTACTCGTCGCTACCGTCGAAACGTCCGAAGGTGGAGGTGATAGCCGCCTTGTTGCCATTGCCGATGTAGTACTTGCTTCCGTTAGCGGCGTATTCGCCTTCACCGGTCGATGAAACAATCATGTCGGTGGAGTAGATATCGGCGCCGTGGGTTTTCTCGGACAGCCCGAAAGCGAATATTCCACCTTCTTGCAGAGATTTGGCCGCATCCTGTTTGATTGCTTCGTTGTCACTCATCCAGATCGGGCCAAGGCCCAGCACGCTGACTTGCCAGGCATACCAGTAGGGCAGGCCGTAGAAGCCAAGAATCTCGGCAAATTCGCAGATGCGCCAGGTATCCCACCGTGAATCGTCGGCGCCGTAGCCGGAGGGCGTGCACATGGTGGCGAAGATCTTCTCTTCCTTCACGAACTCCAGGAATTCCGAGTACCACTGGCGGTCATAATAATCTTTTTGCAATTGGTCGTTGCCGCGGCTCTCGAAAAACTCGATGACTTTGGCCATGAGTTCACCGGTTTTGGCGTCGGAGTAGCGCGGACTGAGCTTGCCAGGGTTTAACAGGATCATCGTTACGGGCCTCTGCTTGGAATGTGAGGTTTGAGTCTACGCTGCAGTGCAGCGTGAGGGAATGGGTAAAAACCGGCTTTTCATGCTGGGCAGGGACTTCCGTTGCACGCCGACCCGCCGTCTGGTGCTACGGCAGTAAGTCGAAGGAAAAACTCAATTGCCTGCCCGCTTCGAGAATACGTCTTGCCTTTGGCTTACTCAGAAAGCCTCGCGGCTTTCTGGTGCTCCTCGGAGATTCTAAGTTCTTCTACCAGCCGGGCCTTGGTTGACTCCAGTTGCGTGATAGAGCTTTCCTTTGCCTCCCCATCCGTCTCGGCCAGGGCTTTGAGTTCGGCATCCACGATTTCTATGGACTTGCGAATTTTCTCGATCTGGGCGGCATCATCAGCCTTATCGAATATCACTGCCTCTGCCCGAGCTATCTCTTCTGCCGCTGCCTTGGGCGCTGGCGCTGGCGATGGGATGTAGTGCCTGTCATCGGGCACGGCACGGGTGTTCATGAAGTTTGGTGAGACGATCTCAATGCCGGCTTCATGCAGCGAGTCCAGCATGCGTCTTCTCAAGGTGGAGCGGGCCGAGATGAGACTGGTGACATCCTCGAGCAAGCCGGCGGCGCGGTAGGTCACCGAGAAGTCCCCGAGTTCACGTATGTGGACAAATCCGTCTTTAAGCCCGGCACGTTCGATAGCCTGGGTGAGGATTGCAGCGATCTGTACGTGTGAAACCTCGTAACCCAACGAAACCTCGGCGGTAATGATGGTGCCTGACGCACGCACGACCTGCATTGGCTGGGTCACCATATACAGATTTGGCACGGTCACCAGGTCACGGAATTCAGTTTGCACCTCGGTGTGCAAGAGGCCCATCTCGGTAATCCGTCCGGTGAGTTCCGCCACCGTGATGAAATCTCCTGGCCTGGCGCTCCTCACCGCTCTGAGCATAATGCCGGCCATGATGTTGCCGATAAACGTGGTCGATGACAGGGCGATAGCGGCGCTAAGTAATA
>ENA-UOYD01000220-UOYD01000220.1-marine-metagenome-genome-assembly--contig:-NODE-220-length-14101-cov-3.354678_pt1 | contig 14101 bp, 24 predicted proteins | sample MGYA00238169_ERZ767097 | MGnify/ENA primary metagenome ERZ767097 (study PRJEB28937, sample SAMN06267346) | marine metagenome | isolation source: Columbia River Estuary | place: USA:Columbia River Estuary... | reverse complement strand
TAGTATCATCTGAGAAAAGGGTATATAAAACAGCTATTGTTTTTGGAGATAATCACAGTCCTTGCTATGCTTGGAGTAATACTTTCAATAGAAACAACAGAAACATCTCAAGAGAAGATGGTAAAAAGTTATGTATCTGGGAGATAGAAAAATTAATTTCTTTTCATACAGACAGTTCAACACATATAGCTGGATATGCTGACTGGTTCCAAGTGGACGAAGTAGAACACATATCTGACTGGGTTAAATACCTAAAATAATTTAATTGCTCATATGAGCACGAATAATAAGAATAAATAACAATAAATAATAAAAACAATCAAGATGAAAAAATTTTTAAAAGCAACAGATTTACAATTAGTTAATGGTGGTTACTTATCTAACAAAGAAGAGTCTCCAGTTACAAATGAGGCTTTCGTTAAAGCACAAAAACACGCTGAGTACATTATTACTTTTGCAAAATTAGCTAAAGGTAAAACTTTTGTAGCTAAAAAAGCTGATAGTTTATCAGACTTAAAAGCGGAAGTGAGTAAAGCATTAGCTGCAAAGAAAACAGCTTATGTTGCAGTACCAACAAAACCAGGTATGAAAACTACTGATACTTTAGCAAAAGAAGCTATGGCATTCTTAGATTTCGGTAAAGACGTTAACAAAGCTAAGAAAATCAATGAGTTCTTATCTCAATTCGATGTATTAAAAGAATTTGAAGACTTCGGTTTATTCTTTGAAGACGGCATCGTTAAATTAAATAAAATCTATACTGTTAAAGATGTAGTAACTGCTGTTGAAGCGACTATTGATTTATTAGAAGATTAATATTTAATTACATACAATAACCAAAAGCCTCTCTATGATTAGGGAGGCTTTTTTATATGCCAAACATGAAAGAACAAATAGATTTAGCCATTGAATGGATAAAAAAACAGCCTATAAAAGGTTGTATTACAGGTAGTTGCTTATTAGATTACTTTGAAGGTCAAGATATTGATATCTTTGTTTACGACGAAAAATCTTTTACCAAGTTACTTTTTGCAATGTATCATAATGACATGTTCACCATCTTAGATCCTCTGGAAAAGTGGAAGTTTGAACAATACATTAATAAAAACGAATCGACTTTTTTTAAGTTCGGTTTGATTACTATTAAATTTAATTACAACACATGCATACCTATTAATATTATCTTAAAGAAACGATGTCAGGATATATTCTCTGTACTTTCTAGTTTTGATATGGATATTATATGTTTAGGGTATGACATTGAAACTAAACAGGAGTTAGATCTTACTGAAAACAAAGGCACTAAGGTAGCTACCTGGAATAAGTGGAATACGACATTTTATACTGAAGAGGTTTGGAAGATGAGTAGAATTTTAAGACAGCTAGAAAGATGTTTTAAATACCATAAAAGAGGATACAATACAGACCTGGTAATTGAAAAGTATATTGATATACTAGATAAATTAACAGTCTTTGAAAGTATCTTTAGTTCTACAAACTTTAACGAAAAATTAAAGATCACACAAGAAAATACTGTGATTGTTAAAAAGATATGTGAGCTTTGGCTAGAAACACATGAAATTGATGAGGATCAAATCGAATTATTAAGAACCAAAATTAAAGAGATATAAACATGGCACTAACACTTGATGAACTTCTAAATTCCTTAAAAAATCCTGCAGAATTTAATGGCAAGCTTGAAAATACAGCGGCTACTTGGGCACGAATAGGATCTAAAGACAGTTTTACTGAACTTGGGATGGAGAAGACAGAATTAAATGATTTTTTAACTGAGTGGGCAAAAGACAACCCATATAGCAATATATAATATGACAAACAAGGAAAAACTAGATAAGATAGAGAAATTTATCGATGAGAATAACCTTTCTTTTGAAGAAGGACGTAGAAATTCTGACAGTACTATACTATCCGGCTTTGCTTTATATGTAGGGCTAAAAACACTCCCTACACTAAAATTAGCTGTAGAGAATCGTTGTGATGATAGAGAATGGGGATGGGAGGAAGAGCTTGAAAGAGTATTTGAATATGCTAAAGATAACAACTATGAGTTGTATTGGGCTAGCGAGGATGCTAAAGATAGATATACATTCTAATGAAAAGTTTTTTATTAAAAGGTAAAGTACCCATTATTAAATGGAGTCATCTACCTGATAATACATTTTTTGAGGGAAAATTGCCAGAGGGTTACTCTTTGGCGATTATGCCTTCAGATGATTATATCATAGTAGATGTAGACAGACACGGTAAAGTTGACGGCTTCGACAATATACCGAAACATCTTGAAGCAGAATTATTAGCTACGTTACATTACGACACTAAGAATAATGGAAGACATTATTGGTTAAGAAATAACGGCGCAGGAATACTAGCTAATAAAGCATCTGGTCAAGGAATTGACTTAAGAGTTGCTTATAAGGGCTATGTAGTTTGGTATCCAAAGACAGATATCAGAGATAGATTAGACGAAATAAATAAAACTTCACCTGCAATGAATGTATGGCTGAAAGAATTATTTTCGTATTCAACCAAGAAAAAGTAAATATTAGCTATGCCAGATAAAAACAATAAGAAAGTACTACAAAGTATTTTAGCGAATCAAATAGCTTTAGATTTTAATGAGGCTATTAAGTATATACCTAGTAGGTATAAACATAAACTTAAACAGACACTTAATCTTACTATAAAAGAGTTACTTATAGCAGAGAAACTTGATTTTAATCCTATGATAGACAGTAATATAGGTAATCAATTTACTGATCTTTACGCAGCTTTAGCTGATGTAACAACCCTCATGACTAGAATCGGTATTGATGGATTCGGGGATATAGGTAATATATTATTAGCCTATGAAAAAAGCCCTAAAAGTATGAGAGGGTTAGCAGATAAACTTAATAAAAAAAGATAATGATACGTAAATATATTAATCTAGACCAAACTTTCGACCCTTTTAGTGTTGATGGTATGCTTGCACAAACAATTCAGTTCTCAAACTTTACATTTAAAGGAGGAGAGCCACATATAAAAATACTTATGCCTCATATGAGTGTAGAAATGAATAGGATTGAGGTATACATATCTCACAGAATTATGGATTATAGAGATCTTGGACTATTGGAGGTAGCAGTTGACGCACTTCGAGGTTTAGGATTTACAAAATTATTCCTTACACTTCCTTATTTCCCTGGAGCAAGACAAGATAGAAGAATGGTAGAGGGAGAGCCTTTTACTTCAGCTATATATGTTAAAGCACTATCTAAAATGAACTTTATAGAAATTGTTTCTATGGATTTACATTCAGATGTAGTGGCCGGCATGTTTGCTGTATTAGATTCACCTAGAAAATTTCATGACATATCTAACCATTTATTTGTTGATGAATGTCTTGTAGATATTGAGGGTAAGGACTCTGATGATACTGATGTAACAATCATATCTCCAGATGCTGGATCAAATAAGAAAATTAAAGCTTTAGGAATGCATTTATCAAATGATATGTATTCTTATCCTATCGTGAAATGTGATAAGACAAGAGATGTCTTGACAGGGGAAATCACAGGATTCGAAGTATACTCTGGTAACCTGAATGGTAGAGATGCTGTTATTGTAGATGATATCTGTGATGGTGGTGGAACATTCATAGGCTTAGCAGAAGAATTAAAAAAAAGAGGCGCAAAGAGAGTATTCTTAGTAGTAACACACGGTATATTCAGTAGAGGAATCAAAGTTCTTACTGATGTATTTGATGGTGTTTATTGTACTAATTCTTGTAGTTCTACTAAATATCACGAGGGAATAGTTTCCTCTAAGTTTCATATTATACCTTTAAAATATAGTTTATGATTTGTATAACAACTTTAGGATTACCCTTATCAGGGAAAACAACCTGGTTAAAGAAGTATTTAGAAACTACCGATAAAGTATTTGAATATATTTCTGCAGACGATTTAAAGGAATCACACCCTGAATATGATCCTGAAAATACGCAGGTTCTACATGAATGGAGTGTTGAGGAAGCAGAAATGCTAGTAAGAAATGCCTGTGCTAGAAAGGTTAATTTTATATTTGATTCTGGCTCTATTAATAATAAATATACAAAAAGAGTTTTAAACCATGTAAGATCTCAACATTATCAGATAGAGCTTGTACATATTAAAACTCCTTATCAAGTATGTTTGGAAAGAAATAAACTGCGTAAAAGGAAAGTTCCAGCAATAGCTATTACAGATAAAGCTCTTAAAGAGAATAGTCAATTTCATAAACTTAAAGAATTAGTTGATGAGGTTATAGTAATAGATTACTTTACTAATGAACATATTTTTATCGATATGGATGGTGTTATAGCCGCTCAAACTAATTTACCTATTGTAGATGGGTGTATTGACTTCGTTAATGGAGAAATACATAAATGGCAAGAGCCTGTAATGCCTATGATAGAGAAATTATTATTGCTACAGAAATGGGGCTATAAGCTATACATTTTATCCGCAATAGCTAACAGTGTTTGTCTTGATGATAAGAATGAATGGCTAGATAAGAACTTTAATATCGCTAAGGAGAATAGATACTTTGTAAATCAGGGTCGTCATAAAGCTGAGATGCTTGATAATGTTAGAAGAAAACTGAAGCTTGATAAAAGTCAAGTAGTCTTAATAGAGGATCTGCATTCTACTTTACAAAAGGTAGAGGAAAGAGGTATGAAACCTATGCACGTATCTGAATTTTTAACATATAATTTTAAAAAATTAAATTAATAAAAGAACAATACAAAGACGTATGACAAATATAAGATTTAATGATTATACAAATGATATAATCGCAGCACTTATGCTTAGTGATGGGTATAAAACTGGACACCATAATATGTACCCTCAGGGAACTGAAGAGGTATACAGTAATTTTACTCCTAGAAGTAATAGACATGCTCCAGAAGGATTTGATAGAGTATTATCTTTTGGACAACAGATGACCACACGAAAAATTGTAGTTCTGTTTGATAAAGGTTTCTTCAATTTACCTAAGCACGAGGTGTGTGGGTACATTAAAGAAGAATTCTCTATGTATTTAGGGTTTGAATATGACGTATCTCATTTTGAGCGTCTTCATGACCTTGGATACTTACCGTTAAGAATTAAGGCTTTACCTGAGGGTATGCTAGTACCATTAAATGTACCGGTATTAACCGTACGTAATACTAAGAAAGATTTCTTCTGGTTAACAAACTTTTTAGAAACAATCATCTCTGAGATGTTATGGAAACCGATGACGTCGGCAACTATAGCTTACTTATACAGACGTGATATTGAAAAATGGGCCCTAAAGACCGATCCTGCTAATGTAGGAGGTGTAAAATTTCAAGGACATGATTTCTCTATGAGAGGTATGGATTCTGTTTATGCTACAATGAGTAGTGGATTAGGTCATGCATTATCTTTCTTAGGTTCTGATAGTTTACCTGTTATACCTGCAGCTCGTATGTATTATGATGCTATAGGACCAGTAATTCATTCAGTAAATGCTACAGAGCATTCTGTAATGTGTGCTGGTGGAAATGCTCCTGGCCAAGAGCTGGCTACATTTAGATACTTAATGAAACAGTTCCCTAGTGGAATTCTTTCTATTGTGTCTGATACATGGGATCTATGGTATGTGGTTACTTATATACTAGTTCAATTGAAGGATGAGATTATAGAGAGAGGATCTGCTGGAGGAAAAATCGTTATTCGACCTGATTCTGGGGACCCTGTTGATATTATCTGCGGGGAATTATTTACCGATGAAGGAAAATATCTTGGTAGAAAAGATATGGTTGTTCTAGATGGCGATGATAGCCCACAAAATAAAGGATTAATAGAGCTGCTTTGGGATCTCTTTGGAGGAACTATTAATGAGCAGGGATACAAAGTATTAGACCCGTGTATTGGAGCTATCTATGGTGATGCTATTACTTTAGACAGACAGAAACAAATATGCGATCGTCTAGCTCAAAAAGGTTTTGCAAGTACTAATATCGTATTTGGAATAGGCTCATATACCTATCAATATAACACCAGAGATTCGTTTGGTTTTGCAATGAAAGCTACTCATGTATATTTAAGATTTGCTTGCAATAAGGATATTGGAGTATGTTATGAGAGTTGTGATGACACCTGTAAAGTAGGAAGAGAAATCTTTAAAGATCCAGCTACTGGAGATGGTAGAAAGAAGTCTGCTAAAGGATTGTTAGCTGTATTACCTTGCGCTGAGAAGGGGTGTAAATTATTAAATAACTGTACAGAAGAAGAAGAGACTGGGGGATTACTTCAGACTATCTTTGATGATGGTATTTTCTTTAACACTATTACTTTAATGGAGATTAGAAGTAAAGTAGATGAATTAGTATCAGAGTACTGTAATTAAACGCTTTCTAAATATATGCTAATACATTATGATAGCTTTTAGCACCCCTTGTTGTGATACCTCTACTTTAACTACAACTAATACTTCACCAACAAGCACGATAAGTGAGACTTATTACAGCTATCTGGAGTATAAAGAAGAGTACAAGTAGGATAATCCCGAATGGGTAGAGCCTTTATCACATAAACCACTAAAAGGGACCTTTAGACAATCTAGAGGTTCCTATGTTGGTATCTCCAAAAGCGCTAAAGGAAAAACCTCTAAACTTAATAGAAGAGGAAGAAAAAATAGATATTAATCATTAAAGAACAATAATTATGATGGCTTTTATATATGGCTCCCTTACATCTGATGGAATTCATGTTGATCCAGGAATTCAGCATAGTTTAGGGGTTTTAGATTACTTAGTGAGCTCTTTAGATAGTAGAGGGTACCAATTGATGTCATATAATACGGAAGGAATATTGGTAAAATATAAAGATCCTATACCAATGAGTCCTCCAACATCACCTCCACCTTTGCCTATTGATGAGGAGCCTACTATTATATACTTTAAGGAGGCTATAGTAGGACTGGAAGATCGTATTAATAATATACCAGTTCCATTTGATGAACCGGCTGCAATGCCTGAAGTAGAATCAAAATCATCTACAGGATTTTATTTATTATATGAATTCCTTCCTGAGAAACTTAAAGATGAATTAAAAATTTACATTAGAAAATAATATGGCTAAAATAGATATAGAATTTAATAAATTATGTGCTAAGATCCTTGAAGAGGGGAGAGAATACACAGATACAAGGAGAGATGTAACAAGGCTGCAAATACCTAGTTATACCTTTAGACATTCATTTAAAGATGGATTTCCTGCAATCACTAACAAGAAATTATACTGGAAAGGCATTGTAGCCGAAGCTTTATGGTTCTTGAGAGGAGATAATGATGTAGAATTTTTAAACAACCACGGAGTAAAGATTTGGAATAAGGATGCTTATAACTGGTATGTAAAGGGTTTCGAACCTGATACTGATCCTGAAGCTATATTGACCTTTGAAGAATTTGAAGAAAGAGGATTTGGTTCAGTAGGACAGAATTACTCTGTACAGTGGAGAAACTTTAATGGTGATACCGATCAGATAGCTAACCTTGTTAGGGATATGAAAGAAAACATCATGGGAAGTAGATTAAAGGTGAATGCCTGGAATCCTTCTGAGACTGATTTAACAGCTTTACCTCCTTGTCACTCTGAGTTTCAGATAGTTGGTATTCCTCTTACATCATATGAGAGAGAAACTTGGTTTGCAGATCGGTATGGGTTATCTGAATTAGAACAGCACGAAATGCATCCTAATCATACAGATGAACAGGTGCATACATCAATGGACAAGGAAGAAGTACCGAGGTTTGGTTTCGAATTACACTGGAATCAAAGAAGTGTTGATACTTTCTTAGGACTTCCATTCAATATTGCATCCTATGCCTTGATTGCAAAAGTATTAGAGGCACTCACAGGATATCCTGCATTAGGAATTGAAGGGACTCTTAAGTGTGTGCACTTTTATGATAATCAAATTGAAGCTGCCATAGAGCTGGTCTCTCGTGATCCAACTATGCACAGTAATTGCATACTTGAGATGCCTAACGTAGAGGATATAGAAGATGATTTAGATGAGATATTGGATGAATTCGATGTATCAGAGTTTAAATTGATTGGATATACTTCTGATAAAGGTATCAAAGTGGAAATGTTAGCGCCAAAAGAGCTCTAAACAAAGAATAAATTACTTACCTTTATATTATAAAACTTAATTTATGAAAAACAACTTAATTACTACTTATTACCCTTGTGGAACAACTCCTGACGGAATGCGTCAAGAATTCTACATTGTAAGAACAGAACTTCCAGATGTTAAACCATTATCTATAAAGCCTCCAAAAGGGAAATTTAAGGTAAAGAATAATTTTAAGCACAGGAATAAACAAGTGATTAAGACTAAAAGGGAATCTAAGGTGATTGCCGCTTCATTTTTTAAAAGAAAGAGTGATATATAGATAGCTTAACACATAATACATACCAATATGAAAAATAAAGTATTCCTAGGCGGCACATGTGGTGCTAGTACCTGGAGGGAAGAGCTTATTCCAATATTAGATACTGATACTTTGCATTTTAATCCTGTTGTAGAAGACTGGACAGCAGAATGTCAGGACTATGAAGAGGAACAAAAAGCGCTTCATTGTAATATCCATTTATATGTTATTACGAGCGAAATGCAAGGAGTATATTCTATCGCAGAAGTTATAAATAGCTCAAAAACACCTGGTAAACTTACTATTTTACATGTAATACCAAAAGGTTTTGAAGGTCACCAATTAAAGAGCTTAGATGCTGTAATTAATATGGTAAGAAACAATGGGGGAATAGCTTACACAGACTTTAGTGTTGAACGTACAGCTACAATTTTAAATCTTATCTCGTAATGAGCGTAATCTATAAATATCCTCTTGAAATTACTGATAGACAATCTATTGCAGTACAGGGATTTGAATCAATACTAAAAGTAGCTGAACAACATCATAATTTATATATGTGGTGTATTGTTAACCCTACTGCAGGTAGAACAACTCAATTATCTGTAGAGATAGTTGGTACAGGTAATCCTATGACTGATATACAGTCTAAAGATCACTTTGATAGCGTACTCATGAGTAACGGACTTGTGTGGCATATATTCATACCAAATTTAAAATAAATAATATGATAGTCGAATGGTATGAGTATACAGGATAAGGATGCGCACACTTATACCGGCCGACTATTATTTAAAATAATCTTATGTTAGGAAAAGCAATAGCATTGGCATCAAAAGCCTTTGAAGGATATAAAGACAAAGGAGGAAAACCTTACATTATGCATTGCCTTAGAGTAATGTTTTCTGTGCAACATTTAGGAGAAGAAGTAATGACAATAGCTGTATTGCACGATGTTATTGAAGATACTAAATATACTTTTAAAGATCTTAAAGAATTAGGATTTAATGAAGAGGTTATTAAAGTATTACGATTACTTACACACGATAAGGAGAAAGTTTCTTATGATGACTATATTAAAAAACTAGCTACTAACACTAAAGCTAGGAAAATTAAAATGGCCGATCTAATGGATAACTCCAATTTTACCAGATTAAAGGGTGTATCTAAGAGAGACTTTGACCGTATGGAGAAATACCAGCGTTCATATCTTTACTTGGAGAAAGTTTAGTTTATCCCAATTATTTTTATTACTTTTGATTTAAATCGCTTCTAGATCACCTTTTAGTCGACGATTTAAATATGAATTAATAAAATAACTACATGGATGAATTAAAATTAGTTTCCTTTGGAGATGCTATTGAGGCTCTTCACCTAGGAAAAAGAGTTGCCCGACAAGGGTGGAATGGAGCAGGATTATTTGTTTTTAAACAGGTACCAGCTCAAATTGATATGACAACAGTTCCTAAGATGCAAAGTCTTCCTGGAAATGTTAAGAAAGTATTGCTAGATCGTCACAATGATCTTGAAGGCGCTAGAAAACCTAGTGTTGACCCTATTTTCTTTAATCATATCACTTATGAAAATCAACTGGCTTTAGTATACCCAAACAACACTATCTATGGTTATTCTCCTTCTGGGAGTGATGCCTTAGCTGATGACTGGGTTATATTAGATACAGATGAAGAAATACTCCATACTTTCGAAGATCAAGCTATTATTAATACTTTCGGAGATGCTGTTAAAGCGTTGAAAGCAGGTAAATCGATAGCTCGTGATGGATGGAACGCTTCAGGTATGTTTGTTTATCTAGTTAAAGCAGCAGAATACAAGTCTTTAACCCAGGCTGCTATTGCTAAATTCGGTGACAAAACTCCCTACAGACAGTATATGGCCCTGAAAACCGCACAGAATGATGTCGCGACATGGTGTCCTAGTAGTACTGACGTTTTATCCACTGATTGGGTAATCCTTTAATCTTATAGGCTCGGCATACTCTGTCGGGCCTTTTTAATTTAAACTTTATGGCAAACGTAAGAATATTGTATATGAACAAACAAATGGTTCATAAACTAACTATAATGAAATATTTTATAGATATTGATTTTGCCGACATAAAATTATTTGATAAGGCAGTTGAGATGGGTTTTAAACCTGAGGACTGGCTACGGAAAAATCAACCTAATCAAATATTAATAGAGAAAATCAACTTAAAAGAAATAGAATCATGGGACTAAACTTAAAGAAGACATATATTAATGATGTAGTGTCTACAAAAGAATTTCACCTTGACCTTGAAAAAGACGTCAAAAAAATATATGTAATAGTAGATATAGATGAAGATGAGGTTATTACTGCTCAAGGATGTAATAATATGGATAAAAGAAAGTTCACAGCTGATGAACTATATATTCTACATCCAGGAGCAAATGTAAAGCAATATCTTATAGATAGACAGATTTATATAGATTCTTCTATACATAACTGGGGAACAGTAAGTAGTATTGGTAACACTAACTGTACTCTTTCTACTACTAACGAAACTATATCATTTTTGGACACTACTTCAAATACTGTAAAATATTTAGATGGGACTCAAGTTCTTGGTTTAGCATCAAATGAAACCGTTATACAATTACTATGGGCGCCACAAAAAGACATCACTGTCCATGAGCTGGCCCAATGTATACCATGGATTAATAACCCTTTTATAAATCCTGATAGCCCTGTAAGATATCAACCACATTTCAAACATTTTAAATTCGAAGACGATGAAGAATATGAACATTTATTTAGAGAAAGCTAAGAAGCCTATAGGATACATAGTATTATGGCAATTCTTTTGTGCTTTTCTTGGCATAATGGTAGCAGCTATAACAAAGTATGGATTAGCTAATGAGTGCTACAATAAAAATTTAACAACCTTTTGGGATGGATACGTAATAGGACTAACTGTAATACCTATTTTTGTAGCTTTAATGATCGGGCTTACTTTTATAACACATATATTTAAACTATGATATCAAAAAAACAGCCTAAGGTAAAAACTCTTAATGACCTATTAAAAACATTTACAATGATTCCTAAAAAGCCTATTAGTCAAGAACAAAGAGATAGGGAGAATAAAAGGAGAAGAGAAAAAAGAGCAGCAGCTAAAGCAGAAAGCATAAAAAAAGAGGCTTTAAAAGAAGCAAGACTTGCTAAAAGAAGAGCGAAGTATAAAGCTGATAAAGAAGTTGAAGCTTATAGCGGTGAGGAAATAAAATGGTAAGCTCTGTTAAAACACTTGAGGATCTTTTAATAATATTCCAAAATAAGCCAAAAATTAAGCCTGTAAATCCTCCAAAAGGTGTACAATTCCCAGTTAGAAATGGCTATATGGCTAGTCTAGCTGATGCGCACGCAGTAGTAGAAGAAAGATCAAGAGGATTATCTGCTAAAGAAATGGCAGAAGTGGAGATAAGCGATGTTTCAATGAAAGAACTGCAAGCTAGAGTACAAACTATAGAAGATATAAAATCTAGAAAAAGGGCAGTTTCAGAAAAAACTTCTCTTCCTAAACGTAGGACTGCTCTTAAGTATATAAAAGATTCTTATGGGGGATACTCCCCAGAAATTTGGGAAGAGTTTGAACTTTAATATTAAATAATAACAATAACTAATAATAATTAAATTATGTGGGGAATAGATAAACCAGCAGAGAAAAAAACGTTGATTGAAGAGGCTAGTAGCTTAGTAGAAGAATCAAAAGGAATTAAATCAGTTTTTACAACAATGAAAACTAATTTAGAGAACAAGAATATTGCATTAGGAGAAAAATCTGCTCAAATATCAGATGCAATAAAAGCACTAAAAGAGGCTTCTGATTTAATATCAAAGGAAGCTTTATCTAATGACGGGGTAGTTAAACAGATTGATAAAATTATAGGATAGGATGAATACTATTTTAGTATCAGCTTTTCCCGGAACAGGTAAGACATATCTTACTATGCATAACGACACAGGACTAGTAATTTCTGACAGTGATAGCAGTAGATTTCCTAAGGATAATTTTCCAGCTAATTACATAGAACATATTAAAAAAAGAATTGGCTATGTGGATGTTATTTTAGTATCTAGTCATAAAGAAGTTAGAGATGCATTAGTAAAAGAAGGTCTTGGATTTAGCTTACTATACCCTACAAAGGATTCTAAAGAAGAATTTCTAAGGAGATATGCTGAGCGTAAAAACACAGAGTCTTTCATAGAATTACTCAATGAAAATTGGGACCTATGGTTAGATGAGTTAGGAAAACAGGAAGGATGTACTAGAGTGCAACTTCCTGCAGGACTATATGTTAAAGATGCAGTACTAGCATTATTAGAACAAATTAAAACTAAGGAATATGAAGCCAAAAAATAATTTAGGTATAAAGTATCTATCTCAGTGGAAGCCTTGTTTGTTACCAAATGAGCCTTCAGGAACTACTCCTGATTATGAGGAGAGACTAAAGAATGCTGAGGAGTGGTGCTATTCTACTAAGAAAGACGGAGGTAGAGTAGAATTGATAGCTAAAGGGGACCCTGAGGCTAATATTGATGGGGAAATACCGGCCTATAGTAGAGAATTAAAAGTAATTCCTAGTGTACAAATACAGGCAATGGCAAAAGCTTTTAACCAGAAATCCCAACATTGGGGTGTTGTTGAAGCAGAGTTTTATTCTCCTGAGATGACGTTTGCAGAAGTAATGCATTTCTTCCGTGCGGAGGATGTAACTTCAGCAGATAAGGTAAAGGAGTATACTGCTCTATGGAAAAGAACTAAGCAGGGGACCATTGAAATATCTAAAGGAAAAGAATATCCTGCAGGTACTTTAACAGGTGAGATAGGTAAGAAAGCTGTAAAATGGAGATACCCAGGTAGAACTGTTGAATGGTTAACTACTTGGCATGATTCATTACAATTTTATGTATTTGACCACTATTTAGGAGACGGAGATAAAAGAGGTAAATGGGCTCGTTATGAAGGTTTAATAGATCTTTTTGCTTCTAAAGACTTAGGTAAAGCTCAACTTATCTTACAGAATAAATTTGACCATGTAGATAGAATGTATCAAGCATTCGACCAGGTTATAATAGATGATGAAGAAGGATTAGCTTTATTTAGATTAGACGCTAAATATAAATCTGGGCGATATACTATCAACGCTGCTCAAGGGTATAAAGTAGTTGATGGTAATAAAGAATGGGAAGGAACTGTTATCGACATAGAAGAAAGTACGGTAGTAAAAGATGGCATAGCTAAGACTGTAAATGCTTTTGGACGTAGTAAAACTTCTAAGAAACAAGATGATAGAGAATGAGACATAACTTTAAGAACCTAAAAATTTGGATTATTGCAATGGATATTACAAATGATATCTACAAACTAACTTCTGTATTTCCAAAATCAGAAATATATGGACTAGTTAGTCAAATGAATCGATGTTCGGTATCAATACCATCAAATATAGCTGAAGGTTCAGGTAGAACATCAGATAAAGAATTTCTTCATTTTTTAAGTATTGCAATTTCCTCATCATATGAATTAGAAACTCAACTCTTATTAATTCAGGATTTGTTTGGAATAGACATAAACGAATTAATTATTAAAATACAGTCTAATCAGCGAAT
>ENA-UOYD01000219-UOYD01000219.1-marine-metagenome-genome-assembly--contig:-NODE-219-length-14110-cov-2.934583_pt1 | contig 14110 bp, 9 predicted proteins | sample MGYA00238169_ERZ767097 | MGnify/ENA primary metagenome ERZ767097 (study PRJEB28937, sample SAMN06267346) | marine metagenome | isolation source: Columbia River Estuary | place: USA:Columbia River Estuary... | reverse complement strand
TTAAATGTTTTAGATGGGATTGGTTGTAAACTTTTCACTCAGAAATAATTTTATATGAGGTTAATAATCAGCTATTTAAAAAATGAGTTTGCGAAAAAATATTTAACTTTTTAAGTGAGCACTTCAAAAATCAATAAACAAATAAATATATTTTTCTTGTACTTATTTCAATAAGGCAAATGTAAATTTTAAAACATTGCTTTAGCCGCAATTTAAGTATTTATTTTTACACAATTCTTGTTAACAAGTAAGTATTTTGTTAATAACTATTGAAACGGTATTTTCTGAATAATTATTTCATATTTTTGAAAAATGCAAATAAAAAAAACATATAAAATTCTTACCCTGGTTTTAGTAATGCAATGGGCATTTATTCAAATTGTTGCTCAATTTCCTGCATTTATTGAAAACTACTATTCTAATAGTTTGTATGTTTACATTTCCACATTTTTACGCCTTATTTTAGGATGGATACCTTTTTCAACTGGTGATTTAATATACGCAATATTAATTGGCTATATATTCAGATCTATATATTTTACAATAAAACACAAACAATTGAACCTTAAAAACACCTTCTTTAAAATTGGAGGCATTTTAGCTGTTGTGTTTTTTATTTTTCAATTAAACTGGGGCTTAAATTATTTAAGAGAACCTTTATATTATAGGTTAAATTTCACAAAAAACACCTATTCCGCAACAGAATTATATCATTTTTCTGAAAAACTAATTCAAAAAGTAAATGATGTTCAATTTTCAATAACTAAAAATGATACAGTTGTTGTTGAAAATCCAATGAACAAAAACGAGATTAAAAGTATGGCCCAAGGGGCTTATCAAGAATTGGCAAAAAAAAACCCACAATTTACTTACGAAAACCCAACCATAAAACATTCATTATTTAGTCTGCCACTAACATATATGGGGTTTGCAGGTTATTTAAATCCTATTACAAATGAAGCACAGGTAAATTCATTGATTCCAAAAAACAGCTATCCCGCAACTGTTTGTCATGAAATTGCACATCAATTGGGAATTGCTTCCGAAAAAGAAGCTAATTTTACAGGCTATTTGGCTTCAACAAAATCTAAAGATGTTTATTACAATTATTCGGGCTATTTGATGGCTTTGCGCTATTGCCTATATGAAATTCATGAAAATGAGCCAGAAAAATTTGAATTGCTAAAACAACAATTAAACAAAGGGGTTTTAAAAGACATGCAGCAACAGCAGGATTTTTGGCAATCTTATCAAAATTGGTCTGAACCTTTTTTCAAAATTTTTTACGATTCATTTTTAAAAGCAAATAAACAAGAAGCCGGAATTTATGGCTATAATAAAGTTGTATTGCTATTGATTAATTACCACTTAACCGAAGAATTATAGATTTTTACACCTTTCAACTAAGTAAAACATCTTATCACAGGTTTTTTAACACATTTTATAAAATTTTCACTTTAATTAGTACATTTAGAAAAATAATTCAAATCTAAATGACTTATTTTTCACTAAACTAACTAACAAAATATGAGAAAAACACTGCTTTCATTAGTTTTATTGTGCTCTATTTCAATCTATTCACAGGAATATTTCCCTGAAAATAGCGGAGTTAAAACTACAAACACCAATTATTTAGCTTTTAAAGATGCTAGAATAATTGTGAGTCCCACAGAAACAATTAACAACGGAACTTTGTTAATTAAAAATGGAAAAATTATTGATGTTGGAACCAATATAACAATTCCAAAAAATACTACTATTATTAATTTAGATGGCAAAAGCATGTATCCTTCTTTTATTGATGCTTACTCTAATTTCGGAATAGAAACACCAAAAAGAACTAACGAACGGTCTTCAAGTCCACAATATGATTCAAGCCGTGAAGGCTATTATTGGAATGATCATATAATGCCAGAAAACAATGCTTTAGAAAGTTTTAAGTTTGATGAAAAACAAGCAATAGAATTAAGAAAAATCGGATTTGGAGTTGTTAATACTCATAGTGAGGATGGAATTATTAGAGGAACTGGAATTTTAGTCGCATTAAATTCCGAAGGAAATAATGCTACAAGATTGCTTAGTGAAAAATCGGGACAATATCTTTCCTTTTCAAAAAGCGCAAAATCAAACCAAGTGTATCCGACTTCATTAATGGGTTCAATGGCTTTGTTAAGACAGGTTTATTTAGATGCAAATTGGTACGATACTGGGAATGCTGAGAACAAAGATTTATCATTAGAAGCTTTAAATAAAAATAAAGATTTAAAGCAATTATTTTATGCTGGCGATAAATTAAATATTTTAAGAGCTGATAGAATTGGTGACGAGTTTAACATTCAATATACAATTGTTGGTGCAGGAAATGAATATGAATTGGTTTCGGAAATAAAAAAAACAAATGCTACATTAATTATTCCAATAAATTTTCCAGAAGCTTTTGATGTTGAAAATCCTTTTCAAGCCGATTATGTTAGTTTAGAAGATATGCGCTATTGGAACCAAGCTCCTACTAATCCTGGAGTTTTAGCAAAAAATGGCATTTCCTTTTCATTAACAACCTTTGGCACAAAATCGCTTTCAACATTTAAGAATAATGTTTTAAAATCTATTAAATATGGATTAGATGAAACGAAAGCACTAGAAGCTCTTACTACTGTTCCTGCAAAAATATTAGGTAAAGAATCTGAAATTGGAACTTTATCAAAAGGAAAACAAGCTAACTTTTTAATAACTTCAGGAGATATCTTCGATAAAAATACGATACTTTTTGAAAACTGGGTTCAGGGTACAAAAAACGTAATTGAAGATATGAATATTAAGGATTTAAGCGGTAATTACGAGTTAACAATTGCCAATCAACATTTTAAAATGGAAATTACTGGAGAGCCAAGTAAACCTAAAATTGTAATAAAAAAAGACACTGTAAAATTAACTAGCTCCATTAATTATAACGATGATTGGGTTGGACTTATAATAAAAGATTCTACTGATGTTTATAAATTAATAGGTAGAGTTAATGATTCTGATAATTTAAATGGAAGTGCAATTATTGCTAATGGAAATTCTACAAATTGGACGGCCATTAAATCCGAAGAACAAAAAAAGGATAAAAAGAAATCGGATGAAAAAGAAAATTTAGCACTTAATATAGTACCTCTCACCTATCCAAATGTTGGATATGGTTTTAATGAAAAACCTGTACAAGAAACAATTTTATTTAAAAATGCAACGGTTTGGACAAATGAAAGTGAAGGTATTTTAACAAACACGGATGTGCTTGTAAAAGATGGTATAATTGCAAAAATTGGAACAAATTTATCTGATAAAAATGCAACAGTTGTAGATGCTACTGGAAAACATTTAACATCTGGTATTATAGATGAACACTCTCATATTGCTGCAACTTCATCCAATGAGATGGGACAAAATTCTACTGCAGAAGTTACTATGGAGGACACTATAGATTATGAAGATATAAACTTATATAGAAATTTAGCTGGTGGTGTAACCATAATGCAAATTTTGCACGGATCTGCCAATCCAATTGGTGGTAGATCAGCCATTATTAAGTTAAAATGGGGAGAAATTGGACCAGGTATGATTTATAAAAATTCTCCAAAATTTATAAAATTCGCTTTGGGAGAAAATGTAAAACAATCAAACTGGGGAGCTGCAGAAAAAGTTAGATTTCCACAATCAAGAATGGGAGTTGAACAAGTTTTTACAGATTATTTTCAAAGAGCAAAAGAATATGAGATTCTTAAAAAAAGTGGAAAACCTTATAGAAAGGATATAGAATTAGAAACATTAGTCGAAATTTTAAATAAAGAACGATTTATCAGCTGTCATTCTTACGTACAAAGTGAAATAAATATGTTAATGAAAGTTGCAGCTAATTTCAATTTTAAAGTAAACACTTTTACTCATATTTTAGAAGGTTATAAAGTTGCAGACAAAATGCTGGAACACGGCGTTGGTGGTTCTACTTTTTCAGATTGGTGGGCTTATAAGTTTGAAGTAAATGATGCAATACCATATAATGCTTCAATTATGCACAATGTTGGAATTACAGTGGCAATTAATTCTGATGATAGAGAAATGTCTAGAAGGTTAAATCAAGAAGCTGGAAAAACGATTAAATATGGTGATGTTTCTGAAGAAGATGCTTGGAAGTTTGTGACTTTAAATCCTGCAAAATTATTGCATATAGATGATAAAGTGGGAAGTGTTAAAGTTGGAAAAGATGCCGATTTGGTTTTATGGAATAATCACCCCTTATCAGTTTATGCAAAAGCAGAAAAAACCTTGATTGAAGGGAAAATTTATTTTGATATAGAAAAAGACTTAGAAATGAGGAAATCTATTCAAACAGAAAGAACCGAATTAATAAACATGATGTTAAACGAAAAAAACAATGGAGCTCCTACGCAATCAGCTAAAAAACGAGTTAAGGAAGCCTTACATTGTGATTCATTAGACTAAAAAATTTGAAATTTATGAATATTAAATATAAAATAACAGTATTGCTTTTATGTTTTTTCGGAACCATATTAGCACAGCAAACACCCGGCTTAAAGCAAAATAACGCTATAACAATCACCGGAGTAACAGCACACATTGGAAATGGTGAAGTCATTTTAAATTGTACAATTATTTTTGAAAATGGAAAAATTACAAGTATTTCAAATTCAAACAATTCAAATTCTTTAAAAGGGACTGTAATAAAAGCGGAAGGAAAACATGTGTATCCAGGTTTTATTACTACAAATTCATCATTAGGTTTGGTTGAAATTGATGCAGTTAGAGCAAGTATTGATTCAGATGAAATTGGTAAAATGATTCCACATGTTAGAAGTTTAATAGCTTATAATGCAGAATCTAAGGTAGTTGAATCTATGAGACCAAATGGAGTGCTTTTAGGACAGATTTCACCAAAAGGAGGTGTTATTTCTGGAACTTCAAGTATTGTTCAATTTGATGCTTGGAATTGGGAAGATGCAGCTATTAAAGTTGATGATGGGATTCACTTGAATTGGCCAAATACTTTTTCAAGAAACCGAAGAGAAGGAACTACAGAAATGAATAAAAAATATGCTGAAGAAATTGATAAAATAAATTTATTTGTTAATGAATCTAAAGCCTATAATTCTGGTAACAAGACAATTAAAAATTTACCTTATGAAGCAACGAAAGGTCTTTTTGATGGCACAAAAAAACTTTATGTTCATGTAAATGACGAAAAAGGAATGATTGATGCCATTAATTTTAAAGTTAGTCATTCTATTCCTAAAATGGTAATTATCGGAGGTTATCATGCCAATAGAATTGCTGATTTATTGATAAAATATGATATTCCTGTTTTAGTAAATCATTCCCAAAGTTTACCCGCTAATAATGATGATGATTATGATTTTCCATATAAATTGGCAAAACTATTAATTGATGCTGGAGTTTTAGTTGGAATTCAAAATGGTTCGGACTCCGATTTTCAAGCTAGAAATCTCCCTTTTTATGCAGGTCAAGTTGTTGGACAAGGATTGGATAAAGAAAAAGCGCTTCAACTAATTACTTCTAATACAGCAAAAATATTGAAAATTGATGCAGATTATGGAACTTTAGAAGTTGGAAAAAGTGCAACGTTATTTATTTCAGAAGGTGATGCATTAGATATGAGAACTAACATATTAACCCATGCTTTTATAGATGGAAGAATGATAAGTTTAGAAACACATCAAACAGAATTATGGAAACGGTATTCCAATAAATACATTTCAAAATAATTATCAAAAGCTTCAAATAATTTTGAAGCTTTTTTTATATGGTTAGCTTAAATCCAAATTTTAATTATTAGTATCTTCGCAACATATTTATCCGCCATGCGAAAACAAATTACCAGTACACAAAATGTGTTTATAAAAGAACTTTTTCAATTAAAAGAAAAAGCTCGAAACCGAAAATACACACAAACTTTTTTAATTGAAGGTTTGCGTGAAATCAATCTAGCCTTAAAAGGTGGTTATATTATACAAACCATTTTAATTGATGTTTCTCTTATTTCAGAAAACGACATTGAACATTTAATTGAAAATTCTTCAACAACTATTGATGTCATTGAAATTTCAAATGATGTTTATAAAAAGCTGGCGCTACGTGAAACTACCGAAGGTATTTTAGCCATTTCAAAAACGAAAGAGCTGGCACTTCATCATATTCAATTCAAAAATAAGAACCCTTTAATTTTAGTTGCGGAAGCTCCTGAAAAACCTGGAAATATTGGTGCCTTATTACGAACTGCCGATGCCGCTGGTATTGATGCTGTTATTATTGCAAATCCAAAAACCGACATTTACAATCCAAATATTATACGTTCAAGTGTGGGTTGTGTTTTCACAGTTCCAATTGCAACAGGAACAACAACTGAAGTTATTTCATTTTTAAAAGAAAACAACATAAATATATATGGCGCAGCTTTAACAGCTTCTGTTGAATATCAGACTATTGATTATAAACAAGCTAGTGCCATTGTAGTAGGAACAGAAGCAACAGGTTTAAGCGATGATTGGTTGCTCAATACCGCTAAAAATATTGTAATTCCTATGCGAGGTGCTATAGACTCTATGAATGTATCCGTTAGCGCAGCCATTATTTTATTTGAAGCAGTACGACAAAGGGCATTATGATTTACGAAGTTAGAAGTTAGAAGTTAGAAGTTTAGGCTACAAATAAAATACCAGATTCACAGTTAAACAATTAAAAAATTACATAAAAACACATGACTCCACAACTTATTTTTTACATACTAATAGGAATTCTAATTTTAAAATTCATATTCGACACAACTATAGATGCCTTAAATGCGAAGCGCTATAATGATGCTATTCCTTCCGAATTAGAAGGCGTTTATAATGAAAAGGAATACCTAAAATCGCAAGCCTATAAAAAAGAGAATTACAACTTTTCATTGCTCATCAGTATTTTTTCAATAATAACAACATTGCTGTTTTTTATTCTTGATGGCTTTGCCTTTGTTGATGCTATTGCAAAAGGGTTTTCATCAAATTCAATATTAATTACCCTTATTTTTTTCGGAATCATCCTGTTTGGTAGCGATTTATTATCATTACCCTTTTCGTATTACAAAACATTTGTAATAGAAGAAAAGTTTGGGTTTAATAAAACCACTAAAAAAACATTTGTAATTGATAAACTTAAAGGCTGGTTCATGCTAGCTGTCATTGGTGGAGGGATATTGGCCTTAATTACTTGGTTTTATCAAATAACAACAAGTAATTTCTGGATTTATGCTTGGGCCTTGGTTACCGTTTTTAGCATTTTTATGAATCTTTTTTATTCTAAATTAATTGTACCCTTATTCAATAAACAAACACCATTAGAAGCTGGTATTTTAAAAAATAATATTGAAAGTTTTGCACAAAAAATAGGATTCAAACTCGATAATATTTTTGTGATTGATGGTTCGAAACGTTCAACAAAAGCAAATGCCTATTTTTCAGGATTTGGTACTCAAAAACGAATTACCTTATTTGACACCCTTATTAACGATTTAGAAACCGATGAAATTGTTGCTGTATTGGCGCATGAAGTAGGCCATTATAAAAAAAAGCATATCATTTATAATTTATTTTTATCCATTATTTTAACCGGAATTACATTTTATATTTTATCATTATTGGTTGGAAATATCAATCTCTCGAATGCTTTGGGTGTTGCAACGCCGAGTTTCCATATAGGATTGATTGCATTTGGTATTTTATACAGTCCTATTTCTGAAATTACCAGCTTATTCATGAATGCTTTATCTAGAAAATTTGAATATGAAGCTGATGATTATGCCAAACATAATTTTGGTGCAGCACCATTGATCAATGCCTTAAAAAAATTATCTAAAAACAGTTTAAGCAATCTAACACCTTCAAATTTATATGTTAAAATTCACTATTCACATCCAACATTGTTACAACGTGTTTTAAACTTAAAAAAATAAGACATAACAATTGCATACTGAATATTAAATAGTATTTTTAAGCAATGCATTTATTTGAAAAATGATTTACAATTTAACAGAAGAGGAAGAAAATAAAGAAATCGCCAGGCGATATAAAGATTTGTTACAAGGTGCGTATCAAACTTTTACTGATTCTGATAAAATAGAAATCAGGAAAGCTTTTGACATTGCTTTGGAAGCTCATAGCAAGCAACGGAGAAAAACTGGAGAACCTTATATTTTTCATCCAATTGCTGTTGCTAAAATTGTTGCCTATGAAATTGGTTTAGATACAACATCCATAATTGCTGCTTTGTTGCACGATGTAGTTGAAGATACTGATTATACTGTTGAAGATATAGAGCGTTTGTTTGGTGAAAATGTTGCTCGAATTGTAAATGGATTAACTAAAATTTCTCATTTAAATAAAGATCAGAATGCATCTGTTCAGGCCGAGAATTTCAGAAAAATGTTGCTTACCTTAAATGATGATGTTCGCGTAATATTGATAAAAATTGCAGACAGGTATCACAATATGTTGACAATGGATGCCATGCCATACGACAAACAGATGAAAATTTCATCTGAAACCTTGTATATATATGCGCCACTTGCACACAGACTTGGGCTTTACAACATAAAAACAGAGCTCGAAAATTTAGGGTTAAAATATACAGAACCTGAAGTTTATAATGATATTGCTGAAAAAATTACGCAAAGCAAAGAAGAACAAAATAAATACATTGAAGCCTTTTCAAATACCATCAAAGAATCTTTAGATGAAGAAAATTTCAAATACACCATAAAAGGCAGAAGAAAATCAATTTATTCGATTCGTAAAAAAATGCAAAGTCAAGGCGTCACTTACGATGAAATCTACGATAAATTTGCCATTAGAATTATTTATAAATCAGAACTAAAAAATGAAAAATTTGATGCCTGGAAAATATATTCTATTGTAACCGACCATTTTATACCAAACCCAAGCAGGTTACGGGATTGGATTTCTCAGCCAAAATCTACCGGCTATGAATCTCTTCACATTACCGTTATGGGACCACTCGGGAAATGGGTTGAAGTTCAAATTCGATCGGAAAGAATGGATGAAATTGCTGAAAAAGGCTATGCAGCACATTATAGATATAAAAATAAAGATGACGACGAAACTGGTTTGGATAACTGGTTAAATAAAATTAAAGAAACACTTGAAAGTTCGAATACCAATGCCATAGATTTTGTTGAAGATTTTAAACTTAATTTATACGCAAAAGAAATTTTTGTATTCACACCAAACGGAGATCTTAAGGCTTTACCAAAAAACGCCACTGCATTGGATTTCGCATTTGCAATCCACACCCAAGTGGGTATGAATTGTAGAGGCGCAAAAATTAATGGAAAATTAAAACCAATCAGTCATGTTTTAATAAGTGGTGATCAAGTTGAAATCATAACTGCCAAAAATCAAAAACCAAATATTGGCTGGTTGGATTTTGTTGTTACAGCACGTGCCAGAACTCGAATTAAAAATGCTTTAAAAGAAGATCAAAAGATTATTGCAGAAGACGGAAAAGAAATTTTATCAAGAAAACTCAGACATCTTAAAATTAATTTCGACGATAAAATTATAAATGAACTCGTAACTTATTTTAGACTAAAAACAAGTTTAGATTTATTTTACAAAATGGGAAATGGCTCAATAGACAATGTTCAATTAAAAGAATTTATAAGCCAACGCAGTAATTCATTTGTAAATTTCTTTAAAAACAGGATAAAACGATCATCTAAAAGCACAACCTATATAGATAAAGATGAAGTAAGTGTAAATTATGACTTATTGGTTTTTGGAAAAGAAGAAGAGCGTTTAGATTATAAAATTTCGCCCTGCTGCAACCCTATTCCAGGTGATAAAGTTTTTGGTTTTATTACCATCAATGACGGTATTAAAGTACATAAAAAAGACTGTCCGAATGCGATAAGTTTACAAGCCAATTATGCTTACAGAATATTAAATGCCAAATGGATTGATTCTTCAAAACAAGAATTTATGGCGATTTTGAAAATTTTTGGAGAGGACCATGTAGGTCTGGTCAATGAAATAACTGAAATTATTTCCAAAAATATGAGTGTAAACATTCAGGGATTGAATATTTCTGGACATGACGGTATTTTTGAAGGAAAAATTACCGTTATCATAAAAAATAATTTACAACTTCAAAAACTAAGTGATAGCATTAAAAAAATTAAAGGCATAGAAACAGTAGAGCGAATATACAAACATTAATTTATTCACAATTAAAGGTTAATAAATAAGCCTATTGTAAAGGATATATTTAAAAATTAAAATTAACTTTGTAGCTATATGTTTTATGGCTCAATTGGTAACTATTATGGGTGACGAAAATCAAAAAATTGTAAAAAGTGTTTTTGTTAATTATTTGGAAGCAAATAATCACAGGAAAACACCTGAAAGATTCGCTATTTTGCAAGAAATATACGATTTAGAACATCATTTTGATATTGAGTCCTTGTACATTCAAATGAAAAATAAAAATTATAGGGTGAGCAGGGCTACACTTTATAATACCATTGAGTTATTATTAGAATGTGGATTGGTAAGAAAACATCAATTTGGACAAAACCAAGCACATTATGAAAAATGTTATTTCGACAAACAACATGACCACGTCATATTAACTGATACAGGTGAAGTAATAGAGTTTTGTGATCCAAGAGTTCAAATTATAAAAAAAACAATTGAAGATACTTTTAACATTACCATTCACAATCACTCACTTTATTTCTACGGAACAAAAAAAGAACAAATCAACTAACATACTATAAGCAATGGCTGTAAATTTATTATTAGGACTACAATGGGGAGACGAAGGAAAAGGTAAAATTGTAGATGTCCTTACCTCTAATTATGATATAATCGCTCGTTTTCAGGGTGGACCAAATGCGGGGCACACCTTAATTTTTGATGGGCAGAAACATGTTTTACATACCATTCCTTCAGGTATTTTTCATAAAAACGCTGTAAATGTTGTTGGAAACGGTGTCGTTATTGATCCCGTTATTTTTCTAAAAGAAATAGAAAACTTATCGCCATACAATTTAGATTTCAAAACAAAATTGTTGATTTCCAGAAAAGCACACTTAATTTTACCAACACATCGTTTGTTGGATGCTGCAAGTGAAACTTCAAAAGGAAAAGCAAAAATAGGTTCTACTTTAAAAGGAATTGGACCTACTTATATGGACAAGACCGGTAGAAACGGTATGAGAGTTGGTGATTTAGAACTGGACAATTGGAAAGAGAAATACCAAGCACTTGCCGACAAGCATCTTAAAATGATCGATTTTTATGAAGTTGATATTCAATTTGATTTAGAAGAATTAGAAACTGTTTTTTTCAATGCCATTGCTAAATTAAAAGAACTTACATTTATTGATAGTGAAGCCTATTTAAACAATGCCATTAAAACTGGAAAATCAATTTTAGCTGAAGGTGCTCAAGGTTCATTGTTGGATATCGATTTTGGTACGTATCCATTTGTAACTTCTTCAAATACAACAGCTGCAGGCGCTTGTACAGGTTTAGGGGTTGCTCCAAATAAAATAGGCGAGGTTTTTGGAATTTTCAAAGCTTACACTACACGTGTTGGTTCAGGACCTTTCCCTACGGAATTGTTTGATGAAGATGGTGCAACTATGTCTAAAGTGGGAATGGAATTTGGTGCAACAACAGGTCGCCCTCGTCGTTGTGGATGGTTGGATTTGGTCGCTTTAAAATATGCCGTAGAAATTAATGGGGTTACACAGTTAATGATGATGAAAGGCGATGTGCTTTCAGGTTTTAAAACATTAAAAGTTTGTACTTCATACAATTACAAAGGTACTGAAGTGCATCATTTACCATATAATATTGAAGAACATAATGTAACACCAATTTACACAGAAGTAAAAGGGTGGAAACAGGATTTAACTGGTATGACAACTGTGGAAACATTGCCAAAAGAATTGATAGCTTATATTAAATTTATTGAAGACTTTGTTGAAGTTCCCGTAAAAATAGTTTCTGTAGGACCAGATAGAAAGCAAACAATACTTAGATAATTTTAAAAAGCTTCATTTATTTGAAGCTTTTTATTTTAAGCTCATTTCATAAAATACTACCTACTTTTTAGTTAATTTTGCACAAAACAAATATCAGTTTGAAAAAATTACTCTTTATTGGTTTCTTGTTGTCTTGTCTTTTAGGATTTTCTCAGGCAAAAAAAATAAAAATCCTGCAAGCCGATAATACCATGGCCGATCCTCAATATCCTGGGGCAACCATTTCTTTAGGCAATGTTTTTGTTGAGCACGAAGGCGCAACATTGCGATGCGATAAGGCCTATATTTATCAAGAAACCAGATTGATAAAAGCTATGGGAAATGTAATTATCAATCAAGGTGACACCATAATTCAATACAGTAAATACACGGATTATGATGGTGTCAATCAAATTGCAACTTCTTGGGGGGATGTTTTTTTAAAAGACCAGTTAATGGAGTTAAGAACTGATACCTTAAAATTTGACAGAATCAATCAACATTTATATTACAAAACTGGCGGAACTATCAAAGACACGACCAACGTTTTGGTTAGTAAAATTGGAAATTATTATTTGAGAACCAACAATTTTCAAGCAGTTACCAATGTTGAAGTGACCAATAAAGACAGTAAATTAGTTTCAAACCACCTGGATTATTTTACAGATACCGGGATTGCCAAATTATACGGGCCTTCAACCATTACAAGCAAAGAAAATTCAATTTACACAGAAAAGGGACATTACAATTCAAAAACAAACATCTCTTATTTTCTAAAAAAATCTATTATCTATTATGATGACAGAACCATTGAAGGAGACAGTCTGTATTACAATAAGGTCAAAGGTTTTGCTTCAGCAACAGGGAATATTAAGATTTTAGATACCATTAACGACACCACCATAAAAGGTGGTTATGCTGAATTGTTCAAGTTTAAAGATTCTGTCTATATTACAGATAAAGCTGTTGTAATTTCTGCAATGGAAAACGACTCGACCTATATACACGGTAACAAATTAATGGTTACAGGACCCGCTGAACAGCGATTGATTAGGGCTTTTAACTTTGTGAAATTTTTTAAAACAGACATGCAAGGAAAGTGCGATTCCCTTGTTAGCAACGAAAAAACAGGCTTAACTGAATTATTTAGAAATCCCGTAATTTGGGCTGAAGGAAATCAAATAACAGGTGATACCATTCACTTAATTTCAAATGTTAAAACGGAGCAAATAGATTCATTAAAAATTCTTTCTAATGGTTTTATGATAAAAAAAGACAGCTCAGGTTATAGCCAAATGAAAGGAAAATATATGTTTGGTAAGTTTAACAACAACCAATTAACTTCATTAAATATTTTTGGAAATAGTGAAGTTGTTTTTTATGGAAGAGATGAAAAACAAAAATTAATTGGCATTACAAAAATGAAGGCCAGTAAAAATATTTTTATTACCCTCGATAATAATGAAATTAATACCATTGAATTTTTTGTAATGCCCGATGGAAAAACATATCCACCCTCACAATTACCAGAAAGTGAGCGCATCTTAAAAGGGTTTATTTGGAGAGAAAAAGAAAGACCTGTTGATAAAGATGCCATTTTTATCAGAGATAAGATGCAACCGGAACCTGCAAATAAATTGCAAAATACAGTTCTAAAAGAAAAAATTGAAGATTAAATTCAACATCCATTGAAAGAAGATTTTTTTAAATACCAGGCCCAAACATCTCCACATCCTTTAGCTTTAGAAATTTCAAGAGCAAAAGGTACGTATGTTTATGATGTGAATGGAAAAGCTTATTTAGATTTTATTGCTGGTGTTTCTGCAAATACATTGGGACATAACCATCCAAAAGTTTCGGAGGCCATTAAAAATCAAGTTGATAGCTACACCCATGTGATGGTATACGGTGAATTTATTCAACAACCTCAAGTTGATTTATGTAAACTACTCGCTGAAAATTTACCTGAATCTTTAAACACCGTTTATCTTACAAATTCTGGTACAGAAG
>ENA-UOYD01000214-UOYD01000214.1-marine-metagenome-genome-assembly--contig:-NODE-214-length-14426-cov-3.445954_pt1 | contig 14426 bp, 19 predicted proteins | sample MGYA00238169_ERZ767097 | MGnify/ENA primary metagenome ERZ767097 (study PRJEB28937, sample SAMN06267346) | marine metagenome | isolation source: Columbia River Estuary | place: USA:Columbia River Estuary... | reverse complement strand
CAACATTAAATCTTTATGAAAATATTCATACGGTAACTTTGTACGTAAACCCTAAAGCACAACAATCTTACTATGATTATATATTTTCACTCAAACCCAAGAGAGTTATTTTTAATCCGGGAACAGAGAATCCAGAATTTTATGCCATTTTAACAGCGCATCATATTTCTTACGAAGTAGCTTGTACCTTAGTTTTGCTTTCTATAAATCAATATTAATCCTAAGAAGGTTAAAAAACCGTTTAAGATTAAAATAAAAAAACCAAACTCAAAACCAAACCATTTAAGGCTATTTACACTAATGAAATAGGACAAAACAGGTGAAAGTATGGCCACTACTGGAACTAGTTTGTCTTTAACTTTTAATTTAGTAAAGAGCCCAAAAGCATATAGGCCGAGTAAAGGACCATAAGTATAACCTGCAAACACAAATAATTTAGCGATGACACTTTCATCTTTTATAAGATATTTAAATGAGATTATAACTAGAATTAAAATGAGTGAAATAAATACATGAATTCTTTTTCTAATGGTTACTTGCTCTTGAGGATTATATTTTTTCTCTATATTCAAAATATCGATGCTAAAAGAAGTCGTTAGAGCCGTTAAAGCACTGTCTGCACTACTATAAGCAGCCGCTATGAGACCAATAACGAAAAACGATAAGACTCCAATGCCTAAGTGATTTTTTGCCAAAATTGGGAATAAATCATCTTTATGAGCATCTATTCCATTTTGTTGCGCATAAACAGTTAACAGAAGGCCTAAACTTAAAAAGATAAAATTCACAATAGTAAGTACTATAGTAAACCAAAACATATTTTTTTGAGCATCTTTAAGTGATTTACAGGTTAAGTTTTTTTGCATCATGTCCTGGTCTAAACCTGTCATAACAATAGCTATAAAAGCACCAGAAATAAATTGTTTCCAAAAATAATTTCCTGCTTTATAATCATCAAAAAAGAAGGTTTGAGATAAATCACTATCCAAAATATAGCTTAATAAGTTGCCACTGCTTATACCTAAATCAGTGCTGACAAAATATATGGTAACACCAACAGCAATCAACATAAAAAGAGTTTGTAAGGTATCAGTCCATATAATGGTTTTTATACCAGATTTAAAAGTATATAACCATATGAGTTATATGGTAATTGTGACGGTTTGCCAAAAGGCAATGCCCATTTCATCAAAGATGATTATTTGTAAAACAGTAGCTACTAAATACAATCTGAAACTAGCTCCAACAACTCTGGAAATTAAAAAAAACGAGGCGCCTGTTTTATATGAAAAGGCCCCGAAGCGTTCTTCTAAATAGGTGTAAATGGATGTTAAATTAAGCCTATAGTATAATGGTAGTAACACAGTTCCAATAACCAAATAGCCAACAACATAGCCCAGAACGACTTGCATATAGCTAAATTGAGAAGCTTCAATCCAACCAGGAACAGAGATGAAAGTAACCCCGGATAGTGAAGCACCAATCATTCCAAATGCGACAATATACCATGGAGCCTGTTTGTTAGCCTTAAAAAAAGCCTCATTATCAGATTTTTTTCCAGTGAAATAGGAAATTAAAATAAGTATACCAAAGTAAGAGGCTATAAGTGAAAGAATGTGTGTGGCAGTCATTTAAAAATATTCTTTGTTCAAATAACTAATTAAATAAATCATTTTCCAAATGTGTCGTTGTAAAATGTAATCTTTAATTTTATATTCTAAATAATATTAATTATACTTTTAAACAGTTTGTTTTAAAATTGTAAATTCGCAGCCATGGAATTCTCCTCAAAATTATTAGAACGAGCTGTAAATGAAATGTCTCAACTTCCTGGAATTGGGAAGCGAACCGCCCTGCGTTTAGTATTGCATATGTTAAAACAGCCTAAAGAGCAGACTTTGGTTTTGTCACAAGCATTGCAATCTATGAGAAATGATATAAAATTTTGTAAGTCATGCAATAATATTAGTGATGTTGAGCTTTGTGAAATTTGTTCAAATCCAAATAGAAATGGAGAAATCGTGTGCGTAGTTGAAGATATTAGAGATGTTATGGCTATTGAAAACACCAGTTCATTCAAAGGTTTATATCATGTATTAGGAGGTAAAATTTCTCCAATGGATGGCATTGGTCCAAATGATTTAAATATTGAGTCTCTTGTAAAAAAAGTTAAGGAAGGGAGTATTAAAGAACTCATTTTCGCCTTAAGTTCTACGATGGAAGGTGATACCACAAATTTTTATATTTTTAAACAAATTCAAAATTGTGATATAGTTATTTCAACAATTGCCAGGGGTATTTCGGTTGGAGATGAATTAGAATATGCTGATGAAATTACTTTAGGACGTAGTATTTTAAACAGAATTCCTTTTGAAACCAATTTAAAAATGTAAATTTTCATTTGAAACTTTCAGTTGTCATCTTAAATTATAATGTGCGTTACTTTTTAGAGTTATGTTTAAAAAGTACCTATGAAGCTATCAAAAACCTAGAGGCTGAAATTATTGTTGTAGATAACAATTCTGAAGATGGTAGTTGTGAAATGATTCGTCAAAATTTTCCCAATGTTATTCTTATTGAAAATAAAGAGAATTTTGGTTTTTCTAAAGGAAACAATATTGGAGTTGCTAAATCTAAAGGGGAATATATCTGCATTTTAAATCCTGATACGGTTGTTCCTGAAGATATCTTTGAATCACTTATTGATTTTGCTCGAAGCAAAACCAATGTAGGGATTGTAGGATGTAAATTGATTAATGGAAGAGGTGATTTTTTACCTGAAAGCAAGCGTAATATTCCTTTTGTGAAAGCGGCTTTTAAAAAGCTGTTAGGCAATCCAAATGAGTATTACGCCATTCATTTAGATGAAAACGAAACGGGGAAAGTAGATGTTTTAGTTGGGGCTTTTATGTTTATGAAACGAGAAGTCTATCAAGATGTGAGGGGATTTGATGAAGATTATTTCATGTACGGTGAAGATATTGATTTATCTTATAAGGTTTTAAAAGCGGGTTATGATAATTATTATTATGGTCTAGCAAAAGTGATTCATTTTAAAGGAGAAAGTACTTTAAGAGATAAACTTTATGCAAAACGATTTTATGGTGCGATGCAGATTTTTTACAAGAAACACTTCAAAAAAAACGTCCTTTTTAGTTTTTTAGTTGGGTTGGGTATTAGGGTAGTTTATTTATTTAGGAAGATGCCAGTTGTAAATATTAAATCAATCGAACGGTACTTTTTGATTTCAGATAAAATGAATGAAGACTTACAAAAAGTTTTAAAAAAACAGGTTCTTTTAAAGTTTAATTTAAACGAACAAATTCCAAATAATACTGAAATTATTTTTGATGCCAATGTACTTACTCACAAAGAAATTATTGCTTTTTTGGAAGAAACAAACAAAAACAGCATGGTTACTTTTAAGATATTACCAAAAAATTCTAATTTTATAATAGGAAGTGATAACGCTATTTATAGAGGAGAAATATTATCTTTTTAAAAGATTTTACTGTAAATAATTTAAAAAAATTGATGATTTTTAATTAATTTTGCAAACTAATATTAAAAAACGAGCATTACATTATCGATATGGCAAGATTTGAACTTAGATTACCGAAAATGGGAGAAAGTGTTGCAGAAGCAACAATCACCTCATGGTTAAAAGAAGTTGGAGATACTATAGAACTTGATGAAGCAGTGCTTGAAATAGCAACTGATAAGGTTGATAGTGAAGTGCCAAGTGAAGTTGATGGCATTTTAGTAGAAAAGTTTTTTAATGTAGATGATGTTGTTCAAGTTGGTCAGGTAGTCGCTATTATTGAAACAGACGACGAAGAATCTGAGGTTTTCACACCAGAGAAGGAAAAAGATGAGAGTTCTTCAGAAGTCGCTGCTATAGTTGAAAAATCAGTGGCGGCGGCCCAAGAAACGGCGGCTCCTATAACTTCAAATGAAGATCGTTTTTATTCGCCTTTAGTTAAAAATATCGCAAAGCAAGAAGGTGTTTCCCAATCGGAATTAGACACTATTAAAGGAACAGGAAAAGACGGCCGAGTTACAAAAAATGATATTTTAGATTATATTGGTAATAAAGGTGTTGCTAAACCTGTAAGTGCACCTATTCAAAAAGATCCTGTACAACCAGCGGTAACGAATGTTGCACCAGTGGCAAAAGTTGAAAAGGCTCCAGTTATTTCCGGCAGTGATGATGAAATTATTGAAATGACCAGAATGGGTAAAATTATTGCACACCATATGGTTGAGTCTGTTCAGACTTCTGCTCATGTTCAAAGTTTTATTGAGGTTGATGTTACTAAAATTTGGAATTGGAGAAATAAAGTTAAAGATGGTTTTGCAAAACGTGAAGGTGAAAATTTAACTTTCACACCAATTTTTATGGAAGCCATTGCAAAGGCGCTTCGAGATTTTCCAATGTTGAATATTTCTATTCAAGGGGATACCATTATAAAAAAGAAACATATCAATCTTGGTATGGCAGCGGCCTTGGCTGATGGTAATTTAATTGTTCCAGTTATAAAAGATGCCGATCAATTAAATTTAGTTGGTATGACTAAAAAAGTTAATGACTTGGCCAATAGAGCGCGTTTAAATCAATTAAAGCCAGATGATATTCAGGGAGGAACGTATACGGTGACCAACGTTGGTACTTTTGGAAGCATTATGGGAACTCCTATCATTAATCAACCTCAAGTAGGGATTTTAGCACTTGGTGCTATTAGAAAAGTTCCGGCAGTCATTGAAACTTCTGAAGGTGATTTTATAGGTATTCGATACAAAATGTTTTTATCACATTCTTATGATCATCGTGTGGTTAATGGTGCGCTTGGAGGTCAGTTTGTAAAAGCAGTCAAAGATTATTTGGAGGCCTGGGATAGCAATAGAGAGATTTAAAAAAACAAAATAAACTATATTTAAAAACCTAACCTCAAAACGGTTAGGTTTTCTACTTTTGTAAAACAAGATTTTAATATTTAAAGATAATTACTTAATGACTCTTAATCTGACCAAACCCATTTGTTTTTTTGATCTTGAAACAACAGGTGTTAATATCTCTAAAGATCGGATTGTTGAAATTTCAATTTTAAAAATATTCCCTAACGGAAAAGAAGAAAGTAAGACTTGGCTGGTAAATCCGGAGATGCCCATTCCCAAAGAAGTTGTAGCTATTCATGGCATTACTGACGAAGATGTTGCTGATAAGCCAATGTTTAAGGAGTTGGCCAAAGAAATTTATAACATGATTAAAGATTCAGATTTAGCAGGTTTTAATTCTAATAGATTTGACATTCCTTTATTAGCTGAAGAACTGTTGCGTGCTGAGGTAGACTTTGATATGAAAAACAGAGTAGCGGTTGATGTGCAGACCATTTTTCATAAAATGGAACAACGTACCTTAAGTGCAGCCTATAAATTTTATTGCAATGAAAAGTTGGAAGGTGCACATGGAGCAGAAGCAGATACAAGAGCTACTTTTGAAGTGCTAAAAGCGCAAATTGCCAGATACGATGAAATCGAAAATGACACCAAGTTTTTGGCAGAATTTAGTTCAAGAAAACAATTTGCAGATTTTGCTGGATTTATTTCATATAATAAAAAAGGGCAAGAATGTTTTTCTTTCGGAAAACACAAAGGAAAATTAGTAACTGAAATTTTAGAAACCGAACCTGGTTATTTTGGCTGGTTGTTAAATGCTGATTTTCCATTGTATACAAAAAAGGTTTTGACCGCTATTAAATTGAGAAATTTTAATAATAAATTAGAATAAAATTAAAGCCTTTAAAAAATGAAACTTATTTGCATAGGAAGAAATTATACAGAGCATATTAAAGAGTTGGAAAATGAAAAACCCACAGATCCTGTTATTTTTTTAAAACCAGATACCGCAATTTTAGTAAAAAAACAGCCATTTTTTATTCCTGATTTTTCAAATGATGTGCATCATGAAGTAGAAATTTTAGTAAAAATTAATAAAGTGGGAAAATATATTGACAAAAAATTTGCTCACAAATATTATGATGAAATTGGATTGGGAATTGATTTTACTGCACGAGATTTACAAAGTAAATTAAAGGAAAAGGGTTTACCTTGGGAAAAAGCTAAAGCGTTTGACGGGGCCGCAGTTATTGGTAATTGGATTCATGTAAGAGACATTAAAGATGTAAATAATATCAATTTCTCTTTACAAAAAAATGATAACATCGTTCAAAAAGGGAATACAAGCCATATGCTATGGAAAATTGACGAAATAATAGAATATATCTCTAAATATTTTACTTTAAAGATTGGAGATATTATCTTTACAGGAACTCCAGCAGGAGTAGGCAAAGTAATTGCAAATGATAAACTTAAAGGATTTTTAGAAAACACTCAAATGTTTTCAATAACAGTAAAATAAATGGAACAGCATTATAAATTATACCGAGTAAAAGAATTAGCTGACAACGATGACGATTTCATTGGTGCTTTGGCGCAAGCATTTTTAGAAGAAGTACCAGAAGATGCCGAAAGACTAAAAAAGGCAGTTGCTGAAAAAGATTATCATGAAGCTTATCAAGCAGCTCATAAAATGAAACCAACCGTTGATTTATTTGAGTTGGGAGTACTTGATACCTTAATTGAGGTTCAAGATTGGGGAAAATTTCAAAAAACTGAACTTGACATAACAAATCAATTAGCGGTCGTTTTAAATGCTGTTGAATTGGCAGTTAATGAAATCAGATCAGACTTTAATTTATAATGTTAGCTGAGATAATCACTATTGGTGATGAACTTCTTATAGGACAAGTTATTGATACCAACTCTGCGTTTATAGCTAAAGAGCTTAATAAAATAGGAGTTTCAGTATATCAAATCACCTCAGTTCAAGATGATAAAAACCACATATTAACGGCCTTTAAAGATGCCGAAAGTCGCGTAGATATTATCATTATTACAGGTGGTTTAGGGCCAACAAAAGATGATATTACTAAAAAGACCATTGCTGAATATTTCAATGACACCTTGGTTTTGGATGAATCTGTGTTGAAAAATATTGAAAATATTTGGAAACAACACGTTAGGCAAACATTATTACAGGTTAATAAAGATCAGGCTTTAGTGCCATCTAAAGCTCAGGTGTTAATGAATATTCATGGTACAGCACCAGGTATGTGGCTTGAAAAAGGTGAGAAAGTTTTTGTTTCACTACCAGGAGTTCCATATGAAATGAAAGCATTAATGCAATCTGAAGTTTTGCCAAAACTAACTAGGAAGTATCATTTGCCTTTTATTTTGCATAAAACATTACTCGTTTATGGTTTGGGAGAAAGTACTTTAGCTGATAAAATTGAATCTTGGGAAGATGCTTTACCAAGTGTTGTAAAACTTGCATACTTGCCTGATTTGGGAAGAGTACGATTGCGATTGTCTGCAAAAGGTTTTGATAAAGAAAAAATTACATTGGAAGTTCAAAAGCAAATTGACGCTGTTTTACCATTAATAAAAGATCATTTTGTTGGTTTTGAAGATGAAGAAGGGGCCGTTGAATCTATCATAGCTAAACAATTAACGGCATTAGGGCAGACTTTAGCGGTTGCTGAAAGTTGCACGGGTGGAAAAATTGCAGAGCGTTTTACAAGTCATGCCGGTGCATCAAATTATTTTAAAGGAAGTGTCGTAAGTTATGCAACCGATTCAAAAATTAAGGTATTAGGTGTTTCAAAAGATATAATAGAAGAAAATTCCGTGGTAAGTTCTCAAGTTGCTGAAGCTATGGCTAAGCAAGTTCAGCTATTATTTAATTCAGATTATGCGATTGCTACAACAGGTAATGCAGGTCCAACAAAAGGAGATTCAGATGCTGAAGTAGGCACTGTTTTTATTGCTATAGCTAATAAAAACAAGGTTTATTCAGAAAAATTTATGCTGGGAAATCACCGTTCAAAAGTGATAAATAAAGCCGTAAATAAAGCCTTTGAAATGCTATTAAAAGAAATTTTTAAAAATTGATAAAATTTAGATTGCGATAAATTAAAGATTTTGTATATTTGCACCTCGTTTTTAAACAACTAAAATTTAAAGTTAGAAAATAATGTCAAGAGTTTGTGAACTTACTGGGAAAAAGGCAATGGTTGGTAACAACGTGTCTCACGCAATGAATAGAACTAAACGCAAATTTAATGCGAATTTAGTTAAGAAACGTTTTTACATTCCAGAGGAAGATAGCTGGGTAACTTTAAAAGTTTCAACATCTGCTTTAAAAACTATTAATAAAATAGGTATTACTGCAGCTATAAAAGATGCTAAATCAAAAGGGTTTTTAAAATAATAGCTGTATTTAATAAATAAAAGAAATGGCAAAGAAAGGTAATAGAATACAAGTAATATTAGAATGTACTGAGCATAAAGAATCTGGACAACCAGGAACTTCAAGATACATTACTACTAAAAATAAAAAGAATACGCCAGATAGAATGGAGATTAAAAAATTTAATCCTATCCTTAAGCGTATGACAGTTCATAAAGAGATAAAATAAAAAGACATGGCAAAGAAAACCGTAGCATCGTTACAAACAGCAACATCTTCTAAAAGATTAACAAAAGCTATTAAAATGGTAAAATCACCTAAAACAGGTGCTTACATGTTTGTTGAATCAATCATGTCTCCAGAAATGGCAGACGACTTTTTTAGTAAAAAGTAAAAACTAGTTTATTAAAATATAACAAGCTGCTTTCTTTATTGATTGCAGCTTTTTTATGTTTATATTTGATTCGTTTCTGCCATAATAGCAGTAATAATTTGCGGTAGGAAAATTGCAATACTAATTTAGGCGTTACCAGAAGGGTCGGGCTTTCGGCAGTCGCTCTCTGCGAGGAGTTCCAAAAATTGCCTGAATCCCTAACGCACAGAAACGTATCAACAAATAAACAAATCAACATATAAACTTAAAATAATGAATGCACATGAAATAGATTACCATCTGTATGGTGAAGAGATGCAGTATGTAGAAATAGAATTAGATCCGCAAGAAGGGGTAGTTGCCGAAGCAGGAAGTTTTATGATGATGGATGATGGTATTAAAATGGAAACTATTTTTGGAGATGGATCAGCTAAAAATGAAGGGTTTTTAGGCTCTATTTTAGGAGCTGGAAAACGAATTCTTACTGGGGAAAGTTTATTTATGACGGCGTTTTATAACAATGTAGTTGGAAAAAGAAAAGTGTCCTTTGCTTCACCTTATCCGGGAAAGATTGTCCCTATAGATTTAACAGAATTTGGAGGAAAATTTATTTGCCAAAAAGATGCTTTTCTATGTGCCGCAAAAGGTGTTAGCATTGGAATAGAATTTAGCAAACGTTTGGGCAGAGGCCTTTTTGGAGGCGAAGGGTTTATCATGCAAAAACTAGAAGGAGATGGAATGGCGTTTGTGCATGCAGGAGGCACTATGGCTAAGAAAGAACTTCAGCGGGGTGAGACATTACGCGTAGATACAGGATGTATTGTTGGTTTTACTCAGAATATAGATTATGACATTGAATTTATTGGAGGTATAAAAAACACCATTTTTGGAGGTGAGGGATTATTTTTCGCCAAACTGCAAGGACCCGGAACAGTGTACATTCAGTCTTTACCATTTAGTAGATTAGCTGGTCGTGTTTTGGCATCAGCTCCTCAAGGTGGCGGTAAACAAAAAGGAGAAGGCAGCATACTTGGAGGTCTTGGAAATCTAATTGATGGAGATAATAGATTTTAACAGTTAATATTTTGTTTAAACTTAGATTTGTAACAATATTTTTCTTAAATTCGAGTTATCAATTTAATTAATCCGCCTAAAAAATAGTTATACTTTAGTAAATTTTTTTCAACCATAAACCTATAGTTAAATTATGGCAAGAGCAATGTTAGAGTACACCAAAACAATACTGCATAAAGTTAGTTTTGATGTAAATTTGTTCTGTAAGGAAGTACAAAAGGCAGTTCAAAGATTATTGCCTTATGAGATTGAAGAATTAAAATTATTTATTCTTTCTCTAGTGCAGCAGAACCCTGAATTAAATCAATCTTTAGTTTATTTAAATGCATAAAGATAAGAGCGACTAACAGTCGCTCTTTTTTATTTAGATAATGGACTAATGATTTCTACATTCTGAAATGCAATGGCGCCTCTTATGATGCCTGATATGACGCTTTGTAAAGCTTCAATAATTTGCATCTTTAATTCACTTTTATGATAAATGATACTTACTTCTCTGGCAGGAGTTGGGTCTTTAAAATAATGTAAGTTTTGTTTTTCATTCTCTTTGATATCAAGCGTATGTAAATATGGCAAAAGGGTCATCCCTAAACCTTCATTTGAAAGTTTTATTAAAGTTTCAATACTACCGCTTTCTATTTGGAATTTCTCTTCAGTATTCTTTTTAAAAGCTTTACAAAGGTTGATCACACCATCTCTAAAGCAGTGACCATCTTCCAGAAGTAACATATCATTGATGTCTAAGTCAGATACTTCAATTTTTTTATTTTGGTGTAACCTGTGGCTACTTGGTATATAACTCACAAAAGGCTCATAAAATAATACACGTTCCTTGATGGTGTCAAGTTCTAAAGGAGTAGATACTATAGCGGCATCTAAATGTCCGTCATTGATTCTTGAGATTATTTCATCAGTGGTTAGTTCTTCTATTTTAAGCTTTACCTTTGGATGTTTCTTTATAAAAGACTTTAAAAACATAGGTAAAAGTGTAGGCATAATAGTCGGTATAATCCCTAATTTAAATTCGCCTCCTATGAATCCTTTTTGTTGATCTACAATATCTTGTATTCTATAGGATTCATTGACAATGTTTCTGGCTTGTGTTACAATTTTTCTCCCAACATCGGTAAGTTCAATAGGTTTTTTAGATCTATCAAAGATTAAAACATCCAGCTGGTCTTCAAGTTTTTGAATTTGCATGCTTAAAGTGGGTTGTGTAACAAAGCACTTTTCAGCTGCTTTTGTAAAATTTTGGTGTTCTGCAACCGCTAATACGTATGATAATTGTGTTATAGTCATGAGCATGAGTTTAGACTTTAAAAATACAAAAACTATCAATAAAATTTATGATAAAGGGTGTTAATAATAGATTAAATATTTGATTAATCACTAATTACTTACACAAGTAGCTTTCAATAAGTTGAATTAAATATTTTTTTGTTTAATCTCTTTTGACTCTAAAATATTCATTTAATTTTGCGCCATGTTTTATACCATTGATATTTTAGGAACCATTGCCTTTGCGATTTCGGGCGTCCTTGTAGCCATGAATAAGAAAATGGATTTATTTGGCATTCTAATCATTGGTTTTGTAACGGCAGTAGGTGGAGGCACTCTTAGAGATATCTTAATAGGTCAAACTCCTGTAAGCTGGATGCAAGATATAACTTATACCTATGTTATTTTGGGCTCTGCAATTTTTGCAATTGTTTTTAGAAGTTATATAAATTACTTAAGAACCTCGCTATTTCTTTTTGATACTATTGGAATAGGATTGTACACAGTTGTTGGTATTGAAAAGGGAATTAACGCAGGCCTTCATCCGATTATTTGTATTGCATTGGGTACTATTACAGCTTCTTTTGGAGGTGTTATTCGTGATATTTTAAGTAATGAAATACCAGTCATTTTTAGAAAGGAAATTTATGCTACTGCCTGTATTATTGGAGGAATCACCTACTTTTTGGTAAGGAAACTACCATTGGATGATAATTTTGTTTTTCTGCTGTCGGCCGGAATAGTTATTCTAATAAGAATATTGGCTGTTAAATTCAAAATCGGATTGCCAACTGTTTATAAAGATTAATTGATAATTTCTGCTTTTCTAATAAATACATTGCGCAGTGGCCAGTCGGCTTCATCAGTTTTTACTGCAGCAATTTTATCAACCACATCCATACCAGAAATTACTTTTCCAAAAACAGTATAATCACCATCTAGAAAATGCGATCCACCTTGTTGCTGAATAATAAAAAATTCAAAAGGAGAAGCTAATTTGTAAGGGTTATCAATCTCACCACTTGGCATTGAAATCACCCCTCTTTCATGTGTGAAACCTCTATTAGTATCAGTGGGTAATAGGTACCTTCCAATTTCGGCTCTTTTGTTAGCCGTTTTTTTATCATCACTATTACCACCTTGAATAATAAAGTTATTAATGACTCTGTAAAATTGTGTATTGTTAAAATAGCCTCTTTTAGTAAGATATATAAAATTAGATCTGTGAAATTTCGTTTCGTTAAACAATAAAATATCTATAGAGCCAAAATCAGTAGTCAGTCGTACCTTGTTTTCTTTATGTTTCTTGTCATATTCTAAAAAGAATTCCATAGCATCTTTTAAACCATCTAATACAGGATAAGGTTTAGAATTGTCCTCTTCTGTTTCAGTTTTAACTTGATTATTTTCTATTCCTGTTTCAGTATTCTCTTGCTTAATTTTCTTTTTAGTTTGTTTATCTTCACAATTTAAAAGTAAAATGAATACAACCAATAGCCATACAATTCTCATAGAATGAATTTTGATGAATTTTTAATTAGAATTTCAAAAGTAAAAAATATACCGCTACCTGCCCAAGTATCTCAGTTTAAAATGGCACCACCTTTTCGTTTGGAGCTTTTGGAAAAAAATAAAGAGGCTATAAAGTTTGCGAAAAAAGCTGGTGTATTGGCGCTTTTTTATCCTGATATATATCAACAAACAAATTTGGTTTTAATTCTCAGAAAAAGTTATGAAGGTGTGCATTCTGCTCAAGTTGGATTCCCTGGTGGTAAACTAGAACCTAATGATGATTCATTAGAACATGCCGCTCTGAGAGAAACCTTTGAAGAAATAGGAGTACCTGTTGATGATATTGAAGTTTTATCTCCATTGACAGAAGTTTATATACCTCCAAGCAATTTTTTTGTACAGCCTTATTTAGGATTTTCAAATAAAACACCAAGGTTTATAAAAGATGAAAATGAAGTTGAGGCCATTATAGAGATTTCATTGGGTCATTTTATTGATGATAATATGATCATTTCTAAAAGAGTGTCAACTTCCTATAAAGTTGAGGTTGAGGTGCCTGCGTTTTCATTAAATGGACATGTTGTTTGGGGAGCAACTGCAATGATTTTAAGCGAAATTAAAGACTTATTAAAACAATTGTTGTAATTTATAGTTTTATTACATTTGTACAAACTAACTAATTGAAGCGTGATTTATGGCGTTGCTTAAACGAAATCCTTTCGGACATATTCTCATTTTAAAAAAATGGCTCATCAGAATCTTAGGTGTACTTACACACAGACGTTTTCGAGGCTTTAACGAAATGCATATTGAAGGTTCTGAAATAATAAAAAACTTACCTGATACTAATGTATTGTTTATATCCAATCATCAAACCTATTTTGCTGATGTGGTATCCATGTTTCATGTATTCAATGCCAGTCTCAGCGGGCGTGTAGATTCCATTAAAAATGTTGGTTATTTATGGAATCCTAAACTTAATATTTATTATGTAGCTGCAAAAGAAACCATGAGAGATGGTTTGTTACCAAAAATTTTAGCATACGTTGGCTCCATAAGTATTGAGCGTACCTGGAGGGCTGAAGGAAAGGATGTAAACAGGCAAGTAAAAATGAGTGATATATCCAATATAGGAAAAGCTTTAGATGATGGTTGGGTTATAACGTTCCCTCAAGGAACTACTACACCATTTAAACCTATTAGAAAAGGAACAGCTCATATTATTAAACGTTATAAGCCTGTTGTTATACCTATTGTTATTGATGGATTCAGACGTTCTTTTGATAAAAAAGGACTCCGAATAAAAAAGAAAAATATTTTGCAATCTATGGAGATTAAAGCGCCGTTAGAAATTGATTATGATAAGGATACTACTGAAGAAATTGTAAAAAAAATAGAGTTTGCCATTGAACAACATCCTTCTTTTTTAAAAGTTGTTCCTCAGGAAGAGCTTGAAGCATTAGAGGCTCTAAATAAAATGCGAGAGTGGAAAAAAAGATAGCATGAATTTCAAATGCTATTTTGTTTTTTTAATCACATAGATATTTTATTTAAACCATTAAGAATCGTTAATAACTCCTAGCAATTCTCCTATTAAAATCAGGTCTAAATTCCTATTTTGCATGTCATAAATTAAAAGAGAATAAGTGAAAGTTTGTATAGCAGAAAAGCCCAGTGTGGCTCGTGAAATAGCGTCTGTTTTAGGTGCTAACACCAAGCGCGACGGGTATTATGAAGGTAATGGATATGTGGTAACTTACACTTTTGGGCATTTGTGTACACTCTATGAGCCTAATGATTATAAACCTTATTGGAAAAGCTGGGATTTAAATAACTTACCCATGCTACCGGAAAAGTTTGAAACCAAAGTGGTCGCCAATT
>ENA-UOYD01000210-UOYD01000210.1-marine-metagenome-genome-assembly--contig:-NODE-210-length-14675-cov-2.802233_pt1 | contig 14675 bp, 13 predicted proteins | sample MGYA00238169_ERZ767097 | MGnify/ENA primary metagenome ERZ767097 (study PRJEB28937, sample SAMN06267346) | marine metagenome | isolation source: Columbia River Estuary | place: USA:Columbia River Estuary... | reverse complement strand
AAATTGGCTATCATTACTATATTTTATACTTTTGCCTGTAAATATAATTAAGATATGATTGCAAACAATATTTTTAAGACTATAGGTGATTTTTTTACAAATGTTTTATTTGCTCCTTACCATGAAATTCGATCAATGGATAATTGGTGGTTACAAAATACAGCTAGCTGGATATTTATTGTAATTACTTTTATTGCTCTTTTTTATTGGTTGGGTGAATTAAAAAAATACAAGAAGTCTGGAAACGAATAATTTTCTTTTTTTTTCATACTTAATTTTCTTTTTAAAATACACTACTAACTGTGGGAAGTAAAAACAAACTCAAAAGATTTCGTGAAAACGATACATTTTCAAATGTCATTCAGCCTACAAGAGAAGAAGTGTTAAATGGTTCTTCATTAAAGGGAAATTGGAATACACATTTCAACAACAACAATCCAATAGTTTTAGAATTAGGATGCGGAAAGGGTGAATACACCATCGCATTGGCGCGTAAAAATGCCAACATCAATTATATTGGAATCGACTTAAAAGGGGCTCGTTTTTGGCGCGGCGCAAAAACTGCTTTAGAAGAAAAACTGACCAATGTCGCTTTTTTAAGAACCCAAATTGAATTGATTGATTTGTTGTTTGCAAAAAATGAAGTTGATGAAATTTGGATTACATTTCCTGACCCTCAAATTAAATACACCCGCACAAAGCACCGACTTACAAATGCTGAATTTTTAAAAAAATACCATACCATTTTAAAACCTGATGGTGTTGTAAATTTAAAAACGGATAGCGAGTTTATGCACGGTTATACCTTAGGATTGTTACATGGAGCAGGTCATGAAGTGTTGTATGCACATCACGATATTTATAAAAATTTCGAATCTCCAAAAGAAGTTACTTCCACACAAACTTTTTATGAAAGTCAGTATTTAGAACAAGGAAAGCCTATTACTTACATTAAATTTAAGATAAAGCAATAAGCCTTTCGCAGTTGGCTTTAGGTTGATAAACACCACCTTCAATTAAACTCTTGGCCATTGCCTATTGCGCCATCTCTATTGCCTACATCCAACTTTTTCACTATTTTTAGCAAATGCCAAAATCTGAAAATTTCTTTCAAAAAGTATATGAGATAGCCAAACTTATTCCTTATGGAAGGGTTACAAGTTATGGTGCTATTGCGAAATATTTAGGCGCTGCGCGTTCAGCGCGTATGGTTGGCTGGGCGATGAATGCATCACACAATAACGAAGAAATTCCCGCCCATAGAGTGGTAAACAGAAAAGGCTTGTTAACAGGTAAATTTCATTTTGACGGTACCAACTTAATGCAACAACTTTTGGAAAGTGAAGGCATTGTTGTAAAGGACAATCAAATTCAACATTTTGAAACTATTTTTTGGGATCCTTCCAAAGAGATAATGCGCTTGTAATTTTTTTAACTGTAACAACCCTGTATTACTTTTTATTACTAATGTTTTAATATTCATACTAAGTCTGTATATTTGTTGTTTAGAATGATTTTATATAAAGAATATGACATACAGTAAAAAAGACATTACAAAAGCCCTTGAAACCATTACTGCTCCTGGAGAAGGTAAAAATTTAGTTGAAAGCGGAGCCATTAAAAATATTGTGACTTTTGATAAAGAAATAATAGTTGATGTAACCATTGCGAACCCTACGCTACAAGCAAAAAAGAAAATTGAAGTTGAAATCATGAAAGTGATTCATCAAAAAATTGATGTAAAAGCTGACGTAAAAGTAAATGTGACTTCAGATGCGAAAAATGAACCTTTCAAGCCAGAAAAGCCAAAAGTACCAGGTATTCAAAATATTATTGCTGTTGCTTCTGGAAAAGGAGGGGTAGGAAAATCTACCATTACTGCAAATATGGCTGTTTGTTTACAAAAAATGGGCTTTAAAGTTGGTATTTTAGATGCTGATATTTACGGACCTTCAATACATTTAATGTTTGATGTAGCCAATGCAAAACCTTTATCAATAGAAATTGATGGACATTCTAAAATGCAGCCAATTGAAAGTTATGGTGTTAAAATATTGTCGCTAGGCTTTTTTACAGATGCAAATCAGGCGGTAATATGGAGAGGTGCAATGGCTTCAAAAGCTTTAAATCAAATGATTTTTGATTCACATTGGGGAGAATTAGATTTTTTATTAATTGATTTACCTCCGGGAACAGGTGATATTCACTTATCCATTGTTCAGTCAGTTCCAGTAACTGGTGCCGTAATTGTAAGTACTCCACAAAATATTGCTTTGGCTGACGCAAAAAAAGGAGTCGCCATGTTTCAACAAGAAAACATAAATGTACCTGTTTTAGGTATTATTGAAAATATGAGTTACTTTACACCTGCCGAACTTCCAAACAATAAATATTATATTTTTGGAAAAGATGGTGCGAAAAATTTAGCAGAAGATATTGGTGCTTCGTTTTTAGGTGAAGTGCCTTTGGTACAAAGTATCAGAGAAGCAGGCGATGTAGGGCATCCAGTGGCATTACAAGACAATACACCTTTGGAAATTGCATTCTCTGAAATTACAAAAAATGCATTGTCAGAATTGGTAAAGAGAAACACCGATTTACCTCCAACCGAAATTGTGAAAATTACAACAATGAGTGGCTGTAGCACAAAATAAAAAATTATGAGTGAACAAGAATTGAGAGTTAATGTTGAAAATGCATTACAAGAAATTAGACCTTATTTAGAAGCTGACGGAGGCAATATTTCATTGGTTGAAATAACCGATGGAACTGTAAGCGTTCAGCTTGAGGGGGCTTGTTTGGGCTGTTCTGTAAATCAAATGACTTTAAAAAACGGTGTTGAGGCAACTATAAAAAGACATGCACCACAAATTAAACGCGTCATTGAAGTTAACGGAATTTCATTCTGATTTTTGTTAAAATATTTAAAAAAAGAGCGACTTAAGTCGCTCTTTTTTATTTAGTTAAACTTTCAAAAAAAAGCCTATATTTGTAATTATGACACAAAGTTGGAAAGGTTTATTATTACTTCTTAAATTCTTAATGAAGCGAAATCCTGAATGAGTTTGTTCATTTTAAAGATCCGTTTTGTATTTATTAATTGCGTATCTTTAATTCAATAAGTCCAGCTAAACACATTTTTACTCCAAGCTGGCATACTTTTAAAACTAATTTTCACCCTTTTAGGGAATTTTATAACTAAAAATTTCAATAAATGCCTAGATATTATACATTAGGGGAAATTCCACCTAAAAGACACACAACATTCGAAAAACCCAAAGGAGGTTTGTATCAGGAAGAGCTTTTTGGAACAGCTGGTTTTGTAGGAATGTCATCATTGATTTATCATTTATATCCGCCAACAGTGGTTTCAGAAATTCAACAGCTGAAAAATGTTACTCCTAAAATAGCAGTTGAGAAAAACATGAAAGCCTTAAGCTTTAAAGGCTTTTCATTAAAACCAGAAACTGATTATTTAGACAGCAGAAAAACCTTATTTGTAAACAACGATTTACATATTGGCTTGGCTGCTCCAAAAGCATTTTCAAAAGATTATTTCTATAAAAATGCCGACGCTGATGAAATGCTTTTTGTTCATATTGGTTCGGGAACATTAAAAACCATGTATGGAAATATAGATTTTAAATATGGTGATTATTTGATAATTCCTCGCGGAACCGTTTATCAGATAGATTTTGATACCGATGATAATAGGTTGCTTTACGTAGAGTCTTTCAGCCCAATTGTAACTCCAAAACGTTATAGAAATAATTTCGGACAGTTATTAGAACATGCGCCTTTTTGTGAACGGGATTTTAGGTTGCCCGCCAATTTAGAAACTCATGATGAGAAAGGAAACTTTAAAATTCTAATAAAAAAACAAGGTGTTTTATGGGAATATATGTATGGCAGTCATCCTTTTGATGTGGTTGGTTGGGACGGCTTTAATTATCCATACGCCTTTTCAATTCACGACTTTGAACCGATCACCGGACGCATTCATATGCCTCCACCCATACATCAAACCTGGGAAGCTGCAGGTTTTGTGGTGTGTTCATTTGTACCGAGAATGTACGATTATCACCCAAAATCTATTCCAGCACCATACCATCACAGCAATATAGATTCTGAAGAGTTGTTGTATTATGTTGATGGGGATTTTATGAGCAGAAACCATATAGAAAAAGGACAAATTACCCTGCATCCTGGTGGCATTCCGCACGGTCCACATCCGGGTGCCATTGAAAGAAGTGTTGGTAAAAAATCAACGGAAGAATTAGCGGTAATGATTGACCCTTTTAAACCTTTAATGATTACCGAAGCAGCTATGAAATTACAAGTAGATGATTATTATAAATCGTGGTTGATGGATTAGCCAATTAGAGAATTAGCAAATTAGCAAATTAGAGAATTAGCAAATTAGAGAATTAGAGAATTAGAGAATTAGCAAATAAAATAATAATTTATGAAGTTTACTGATAGTCCAAAATATAAAGACAATATTATTTTAAAACTCACATTTGAGTTTGCTATTGATATTGTGCGGTATTCTGAAAAGCTGGATGAAAACCAAAAATATGTTATCGCAAAACAAATTTTGCGTTCCGGCACTTCAATTGGAGCAAATGTAAAAGAAGCTCAAAACTCAGAAAGCAACAGAGATTTTATTCATAAATTTAAAATTGCGCTAAAAGAAGCCGATGAATTAGAGTATTGGCTATTTATTTGTAATGAAGTAGAAACTTATGAAAATGCAGATTACTTAATTGAAAAATTAACAACAATTAGGAAAATATTAAATAAAATTATTTCTTCATCAAAAATGTTGAAATCATAAATAATAACTAATAGCTAAAATTGGCTTATTCTCTAATTGGCTAATTAGCTCATTAAATAACAAAGTTATGAGTTTAAAAAACAAACAAAATTTCAACTACGGATTAGATAAAATATTTCCTGAAGCAGAAGATTTTTTACCTTTATTAGGAACCGATTACGTAGAATTATATGTTGGTAATGCCAAACAAGCAGCGCATTATTACAAAACTGCATTTGGCTTTCAATCTTTAGCGTATGCCGGATTAGAAACAGGATTAAAAGACAGAACAAGTTATGTTTTAGTGCAAGATAAAATACGATTGGTATTAACAACACCAATGCCTTCTTCAAAAAATAAAGAAGTTTTTGAACATATTGAAAAACACGGAGATGGCGTAAGAATAGTTGCTCTATGGGTTGAAGATGCCACAAAATCTTGGGAAGAAACTACGAAAAGAGGTGCAAAATCCTATTTAAAACCCACTAAAGAAAGTGATGAAAATGGTGAAATAATCCGATCTGGAATTCATACCTACGGTGATACTGTTCATGTTTTTGTAGAACGTAAAAATTACAACGGTGTTTTTCTTCCAAAGTTTGAAAAATGGATTTCAAACCATAATCCTCCAAATGTTGGCTTGCGCTACATAGATCATATGGTTGGAAATGTTGGCTGGAATGAAATGAATGTTTGGGCTGAATTTTACAACAAAACCATGGGGTTTGCGAACTTAATCACATTTGATGACAAGGATATTTCTACCCAATTTACCGCTTTAATGAGTAAGGTAATGACCAATGGAAATGGACGCGTAAAATTCCCAATAAATGAACCTGCAGAAGGATTGAAAAAATCTCAAATAGAAGAATATTTAGATTTTTACAATGGTCCTGGCGTACAACATATTGCAGTTGCAACCAATAATATTTTAGAAACCGTAAAAGAAATGACCAAACGAGGCGTTGAATTTTTATATGTTCCCGGCTCTTATTACGACACTGTTTTAGATAGGGTTGGTGATATTGATGAAAATTTAGTTGAGTTAAAAGATTTAGGAATTTTGGTTGATAGAGATGAAGAAGGTTATTTATTGCAAATTTTTACAAAACCGGTTTCAGACAGGCCAACATTGTTTTTTGAAATAATTCAACGCAAAGGAGCGCAATCTTTCGGAAAAGGAAACTTTAAAGCATTGTTTGAATCCATTGAAGCTGAACAGGAACGAAGAGGAACTTTATAATTTCAATACAAATAAAAATAATTACAACAAAGCTTAACTTCATTCGTTAAGCTTTTGTTATTTTTGGAACAATAATTGCAATTCGCAAAAGAAAACTGATTCATAAAACATGTTTAAAAAAATATTTATATTGCTGCTTCTTAGCGCTATTACCGCTTTTGGGCAATCGGGAAAGAATAATTATACCCCTTCAAAATTGCCATTTCAAAAGGGCGAATCTCTAAAATTCAGAATCAGTTATAGTAATTTTTTCGGCGCTGGTTATGCATCTATTGAAGTTAAAGAGTCGAAAAAGAACGGCGTGGAAGCGTATCATATCAAAGGCGTTGGAAAAACTACTGGCGTTATAAGCTGGTTTTTTAAAGTTGAAGATGATTACCAAACTTATATCAATAAAGAAACGCTGAAACCCTATCGTTTTATTAGAAAAATTAATGAAGGTGGCTATACCAAAGACAAAGAAATTTTATTCAACCACCAAGCCAATTTGGCAACTGTAAAAGATTTCAAAAAAAATACAGAAAAATCATATGAAATTGGTGATGATATCCAAGATATGCTTTCGGCTTTATACTATTTAAGAAATCAGGATTTTAGCCATTTATCACCCAATGATGAAATTGAACTAAAACTTTTTTTTGATGAAGAAACTTATGTTTTTAAACTTTTATACTTAGGCAATGAGGTTTTAAAAACCAAATTTGGAAATGTTAATTCATTGATATTTAAACCCATGGTACAATCCGGACGCGTATTTAAAGAAAAGGAAAGCGTTACCATTTGGGTTAGTGCCGATAAAAATAAAATTCCACTTCGAATTAAAGCTTCTTTAGCTGTTGGATCCCTTCGAGCAGATTTAGATGAATTTAAAGGATTAGCACACCCTTTTAACATAATTTTTAACAATTAAATTGTATTTTCGCATTTTAAATTTTAAGCCAATTAACTCGTAAACCCTTAACCTGTTGAAAAAAATAATATTCCTCTTTATCGTTGTTTTATTTGCATCATGTAACAAAGAAAAAAAAAACAATGAAGAAACAGATTTTGTTGAACCTGAAATTATTTATAAGTACGGCTATAAACTGAACGATTATATCGTAATTCATGATACAATAAGGAAAAACGAAAACTTCAGCGAAATATTGGGAAGACATCACGTTGATTACGCTAAAGTATTGGAAATTGTAAATAAAATTAGAGACACTTTTAATGTTCGAAAAATAAAAGGTGGCATTCCTTATACCATTTTAGCAAAAAAAGATTCAACTGAACAGGCCCAAGTTTTTATATACAAACACTCATTGGTTAATTACTCTGTAATTGATTTTAAAGATTCCATTTTTGCGTATAATGCCAAAATCCCTGTTAAAACAATTGTAAAAACAGCTTCTGGAGTTATTAAAAGCAGCCTTTCTGAAGCGGTGGAAAAACAAGGTTTAAGCCCATATTTAACCTATACAATGGCCGATAATATTTTCGCTTGGGCAATTGATTTTTCTAAACTTCAAAAAAAGGATAAATTCAAAATAATTTACGAACAATTGTATATAAATGATACAATTCCTGTTGGTATCGGAGAAATAAAAGCAGCTTATTTTGAACATGGCGGTAAAGATTTTTACGGTTTTAAATTTTTGGCCGATTCAACTACCGGTAAACACGATTACTACGATGATCTTGGTAATACCTTACGCCGTCAATTTTTAAAAATGCCCGTTCAATTTAGTAGAATTTCTTCCCGTTATAATCTAAGTAGAAGGATTGCTTTTTATGGGAATAAAATTAGGCCACACAAAGGAACCGATTATGCAGCCGCTGTTGGAACTCCAATTATGTCAACTGCAAATGGTACCGTCATTGAGTCTCAATATAAAGGCGGTAATGGTAATTATGTGAAGGTGCGTCACAATAGCACTTATACCACACAGTATTTACACATGAGCAAAAGAGCCGTTAGAGTTGGTCAGGTGGTAAAACAAGGAGATGTTATTGGATATATTGGAATGACAGGAAACACTTCGGGACCTCATGTTTGTTATCGTTTTTGGAAAAACGGGGTGCAAGTTGATCCTTTAAAAGAAAAATTACCTGTTTCTGAGCCATTGAATTCAAAAGTGAAACCCATTTATTTAAATTTCATTGAACCACTAAAAGTCAAATTCGAATCAATAGAATACCCAGAATAGTTAGAAAAATTTATTTTCGAAAAAAAGAATTTATAACCTAGATTATGATACAAATGAAAAATATAAATCCAACCGAAACCAAAGCTTGGCAAAAACTACAAAACCATTACAATGTTATTAAAAATACACATTTAAAAACATTTTTTAATGAAAATAACAATCGTAAAAATGATTTCACATTAAAATTTAACGATTTTGAATTTGATTTCTCTAAAAACAGAATCAATAAAGAAACGATCGATTTACTATTGGAATTGGCAAATGAGGTAGATTTAAAAAGCGCCATGGATGCTTATTTTTCAGGAGAAAAAATCAATCAGACGGAAAAAAGAGCCGTTTTACATACAGCACTAAGAAGTCAATTGAACAATGCAATTTTTGTTGATGGTGAGAACATTATGCCAAGTGTTAAAGAGGCGTTAAGCAAAATTGAAGTTTTTACCAGCAAAGTAGTTTCAGGCAGTTGGAAAGGATACACCAACAAATCTATTACCGATGTGGTAAACATTGGTATTGGAGGCTCAGATTTAGGACCAGATATGGTCGTTGAATCTTTAAAATATTATAAAAATCATTTAAACGTACATTTTGTTTCAAATATTGATGGAGATCACGTTCAGGAAGTCATCAAAAATTTAAATCCTGAAACAACCTTATTTGTAATTGTTTCCAAAACTTTTACAACCCAAGAAACACTTACAAATGCAATAACAATTAAAAAATGGTTTTTAAAATCTGCTTCTGAAAGTGATGTAGCCAAACATTTTGTGGCTGTTTCAACAAACTTAAAAACCGTAAGTGAATTTGGCATTGCTTCAGAAAATATTTTCCCAATGTGGGATTGGGTTGGTGGTCGTTTTTCATTATGGAGCGCCGTTGGACTTTCAATTAGTTTGGCCGTTGGCTTTAAAAATTTCAACGATTTATTAATTGGTGCTTTTGAAATGGATGAACATTTTAAAAACACGCCTTTTGAAAAAAATGCACCTGTAATTTTAAGCTTAATTGGCATTTGGTATACCAACTTTTTTAATGCTGAAAGTGAAGTGATTTTGCCATACGCTCAATATTTAAGTAAGTTGGCACCCTATTTACAACAAGCCATTATGGAAAGTAATGGAAAAAGTGTTGACAGAAATGGAAATCGTGTAAATTACCAAACTGGAAATATTATTTGGGGAGCACCAGGCTCAAATTCTCAACATGCTTTTATGCAATTGTTGCACCAAGGAACCAAGTTAATTCCTGCTGATTTTATTGGTTTTAAAGAATCATTGTACGGGGATAAAGACCATCATGAAAAATTAATGGCAAACTTTTTTGGACAAACGCAAGCGCTCGCTGAAGGAAAAACAAAGGAAGAAGTGCATTTAGATTTAAAAACTCAAGGTAAAATGAGCGAAATTCAAACCTTATTACCTTATAAAGTTTTTGAAGGAAATAAACCAAGTACCGCTATCTTAATTAAAAAATTAACGCCTAAAACTTTGGGTAGTTTAATTGCTTTTTACGAGCATAAAATATTTATTCAAGGGATAATTTGGAATATTTTTAGTTTTGACCAATTTGGTGTTGAGTTAGGGAAAGAATTGGCGCAAAAGCATCTTTCGAAATAATTAATTATTTCATTTTATAAAAGCAACCAATTGGATTTATTAACATCTGTTAATAAACTGTTTGTATTTTAAATAAATATTGAGCAGTTAGCAGGCAATTTTTACTATTTTTGATAGTCTTAATTTTTTGTTAAAAATTAACAGTTTGAACCATCATTCTGTTAAAAATTAACAATTGGTTAATGACTGCGTTGGTAGAAGTTACCATTTTTGTAAACATTTAATTCAAACTCAAATTAACAAATGAAAAAATTAAAAAATTGGCTAACGGTAATTATGTTAATCACATCTGTTACTGTTTTTTCTCAAACTACGCTTTCAGGTAAAGTTGTAGATGAAACGAATCAACCATTGCCAGGAGCATCGGTTATTGTTAAAAGTTCAAAAATTGGAGCTACCACAGATTTTGATGGAAACTTCAGTTTCGATTCTTCTGTTAACAGCGGAACACTTGAGGTTTCGTTTATTGGATATGAATCAAAATTAATTGCTTTTAAAGGCAAAACCAACTTTGGAACGGTATCTTTAAAACCATCAGCTGAAGCACTTGATGAAATTGTAATCACACAGGTTTCTTTTGCAGTTGACAGAAAAACGCCTGTGGCGGTTTCAACAATTAAAGCAGCTTTAATTGAAAACAAATTAGGAACACAAGAGTTTCCTGAAATTTTAAAATCTACACCAGGTGTTTATGCTACCAAATCGGGTGGTGGATTTGGTGATGGTAGATTAAATTTAAGAGGTTTTAACTCTGAAAACGTTGCTGTATTGATCAATGGTGTGCCTGTTAATGATATGGAAAATGGTAGAGTATACTGGAGTAACTGGGCTGGTCTATCAGATGTTACTGGTGCTATGCAAGTTCAAAGAGGTTTAGGAGCTTCTAAAGTTGCTGTACCTTCTATTGGTGGTACTATCAATATTTTATCTAAAACTACTGATGTAGTAGCTGGTGGTAATTTCGGAACAAGCTTTGCTAACGATGGTTATTTTAAAGTTGGTGGAACCGTTTCAACTGGATTATTGGAAAGTGGATTTGCTGCTACTATTTCAGCTTCAAGAACATCTGGAGATGGATATGTAGATGGAACTGAATTTGATGGTGCGAACTACTTTGTAAACTTATCTTGGCAAATCAATGCGCAACATAAAATCGCATTAACTTCTTTTGGAGCTCCACAACGTCACGGACAAAGACAAAATAAAAGTTTAATTTCTACATACAGAAAGGCTGAAAGTGGAAATAAATTTAACCCAGATTGGGGTATGAGAGGTGGAAAAACAGTTCATATTGAAGATAACTTTTACCACAAATCTCAAACATCACTAAACTGGTACTTCAATATTAACGAAAAATCTAACTTATCAACTGCCATTTACTATTCTAATGGTTCCGGTGGTGGTGGTGGAACTGGTGGAGACAGTGAATTATTCAAAACTAGATTAGGTGGATTTGATCAACCTGTTGATATTGATAATATTGTTGAGATTAACCGTGCTAATGGAGAGCTAGGACTGGGTTCTCAATCTTATTTAAGAGCCTCTAGAAACGATCACGTTTGGTATGGTATGTTATCTACTTATGATTTAGATTTAGGAGAAGATTTTAAATTAACTGCCGGTTTAGATTTAAGAGATTATACAGGGAAACACTTTACTGAAGTTACTGACTTGTTAGGCGGTTCTTACGTAATAGACAACAGTGATAAGAACAACCCAAATAGAGCTGTAAAAGTTGGAGATAAAATTTCTTACTACAATGATGGTGAAGTTGGATGGCAAGGAGCATTTGCACAATTAGAATATGACTTAGATCAATGGTCTGCATTTGTTTCTTTAGCTGGATCAAACACATCTTATAAAAGAATCGATTATTTTGGATATTTAGACAGTGATCCTTTACAAGAAACTGACAAGTCCAACTTTTTTGGTTACAGCGCAAAAGGTGGTGCTAACTTTAGAATAGATGACCATCACAATGTATTTGCAAATATTGGGTATTTCGAAAAAGCGCCATCATTCAGAGCTTATGAAAGTGGTCAGCATAACAACGTAGACATCAACCCTGATGCAGATAACGAAAAGATTTTCAGTATGGAGTTAGGTTATGGTTTTAGAGGCGAAAAGTTTGCAGCAAACGTGAACCTATACAGAACATTATGGAAAGATAGATTTTTATCTCAAAGATTTGAATCTCAAGCAGGTTCGAATTTTTATGCTAGTATTCTTGGTGTAAATGCCTTACATCAAGGTTTAGAAATAGACTTTACTTACAAACCATTAGACAATCTATCATTTTATGGAATGCTTTCTATTGGTGATTGGGAGTGGCAAAATGATTTAGTTGATGTTCCTGTGTTTGATGAAAATCAAGAAGAAGTTGGGAAGGTTGATTTATTCATTAAAGGTTTAAAAGTTTCTGATGCTGCACAAACAACTGCTGCATTGGGTGTGGACTGGGAAGTTATGAGTAAAACAAATTTCGCAATTGACTATAACTATTTTGCTAATATGTATGCTGATTTTGACCCTAACAGTAGAGGTAAAGAAGGGTTGCCTCAAGCATGGAAAACTCCAGACTACGGTACTTTTGATATGAGTTTACGTTATGGATTTCTATTAGGAACTTTAGATACTACTTTAACAGGTAGATTAAACAACGTATTTGATACAGAATACATTGCTGACGCAGCAGATGGCAATAGTTCAACTGCAAACACAGCGCTTGTATGGTATGGTTTCGGAAGAACTTTTTCTGTAAGTGCAAAGATTAACTTTTAATAAAAACATAAAACAATGAAAAATCTAATTTATTTATTGATGGTTTTAGGCTTGGTATTTACTACGGCTTGTAACCCAATGGACGAAATTTATGACGAATTAGGTTCTGAGGAAGCTGTAATTTCAGGTGATGCTGTTTATACACTTACTGATGATGATTATGCTGATTTAAAAATTCCAAATGGATTCACTTCTGCCGATGAAGCAAAATCTCTATTACCTAATTTTTTAGCTAGTTTATACCCGGTATGGGGAAAAGATTCTTCAGTTTTAGTTGAATATAAAATGGCTGACGGTGCTAGTAACCTTGAAGAAATTAATGCTTATGCAAATGCAGGAAAGTACTCCTTAACCATGGACGATTACATTGCAAGCGGAAGTGATGTAATGGGCTTTTATCCAGATGTAAAACCAAGTGATTTTTTAGATGATATACTTGCAGACAAAATGGTAGGGGAAGAAGGTGATATTGTTTTGGTAAAATACGCGCAATACCTTGAAGATCCTATTATAACTACGACTACTAATTTTTCTTTAGCAGATGATTTTGATTATGGTGCTGTAGCTGGTGATTTAACAACTATTACAACTGAATGGACTGGACATTCTGGAGCTAATCCTTACGTTGGGTATGATCCTACTACAAGTTTATCAATGGCAAATTACCCATCATCAAACGTAGGAGGTTCTGCATTGATAGATGGTTTTGGATCTGAAGACGTTAATCGTACATTTAGTCCAAAAAATTCAGGAACTGTTTATTTAAGTGCCTTGGTAAATTTAAGCGCTGTTGGTGCTGATAACGGAACTTACTTTTTTCACGTCATGGATGACGGAACTAATTTTAGAGGACGTGTTGGTGTTAAGAGTGATGGTAATGGTAAAATGTTATTCGGAATTGGAGCAAGCTCAAGTACTTTAACTTTTGGGGCTAACGCTTTTGATTTTGATACAACCTATCTTATTGTTGCATCTTACAATATTGACAATGGTACATCTAATTTATATGTGCTAACAACAGCTCCGGCAACTGAACCTGAAACTCCGGAAGCAACAAACACTGGAAATTCAGGAACAACTATAGAAAGAGTTGCTATACGTCAAGGCTTTAATGGCCCAACAGGTAGCATAGACGGCGTTCGTGTAGCTACAACTTGGAATGATATTATGGTTGATGACATTGTAACAGATGTACAAGGAGAAAAAGAATATACAGAGCTTTATTATATGTATAACGGTACTTATTGGAATCCATCAATCGGTGTATATTACTTAAGTACTGAGGACTATGACTCTATGGGAACAGCTTCAGGTCAGCCAGGTAGATATAATAATTTCGATAATAGTATTCTCCCAAACAATTATATACCTGCTTTCTTAACATTAAAATATCCTTTTGCACAAGAAAGTGATTTATTAATTGTAATGTATAAATATTATGCAGGAGGATCAACTTCAGTAAAAGGAAATGCATATAGCGTTCTTGATGGTATGTGGCAAGGAAGCAGCCCATCATTACAATTTGGTCACGATGGTACAAAATGGGTGCCAGACAACACCATTAAATATGTTTTAGCTAGTGCTGATTATGAATTAGTTGGTAACGGATACTATAACAATTTTGACGTTAGGGCTGGTAAAGCTGAAGAAACCGTAGAAGTTAGATTGGAAAAAATTAACACCATACTTCTAAAGAATTTCCCTGGATCTGCTGAAGGACAAAAATACAATGTATTTTACAATGTTTATTCAGGAGCTAATGAGGTTTGGAATACGAAAGTTATTTTAAAAGGTTCAGCTTACGTACTTCAAGAATAAGTCTATTAAATATTTTTTTAAAGAGCTATCTTAACCGGTAGCTCTTTTTTTGTGTAAAATAAATTTTGTTATGCCTTAAAAAGGATGAATATCTTCTATGTTAAATTCACCTCTTTAACCAATGCAATGTTATTTATTACAACCAAATAAAGAACAACCCATTTTCCTCATTATAAGTTCAAAAAAAAGCCCCCTTTCCAAATTTGTAAAAG
>ENA-UOYD01000209-UOYD01000209.1-marine-metagenome-genome-assembly--contig:-NODE-209-length-14710-cov-3.351671_pt1 | contig 14710 bp, 12 predicted proteins | sample MGYA00238169_ERZ767097 | MGnify/ENA primary metagenome ERZ767097 (study PRJEB28937, sample SAMN06267346) | marine metagenome | isolation source: Columbia River Estuary | place: USA:Columbia River Estuary... | reverse complement strand
ATTCAGGGATTAGTTTTAGATTTAAGAGATAATGGAGGAGGTTCTTTGCCAGCGGTCGTTGATATGGCCGGTTTGTTTATTGAGAATGGCCCAGTTGTTCAAGTACGCTCAACAGGTGAGCCAAAACAAGTTTTAGAAGACAGAGATAGATCCATAACTTGGGATGGTCCGTTGGTAATATTAGTTAATGAATTGTCAGCCTCTGCATCAGAAATTATGGCTGCTGCCATGCAAGATTATAAAAGAGCGATTATTATTGGAAGTAAGCAAACCTATGGCAAAGGCACTGTTCAAAACGTAATAGATTTAAATGGCTGGGTTAGAAATAACACCAATGGTGATTTAGGAGCCTTAGCCTTAACAACTCAAAAGTATTACAGAATTAGTGGTGGATCGGTTCAATTAGAAGGTGTAAAAAGCGATGTTGTGGTTCCTGGTAAATTTAGTTTTATTGACGTTGGAGAAAAAGACAAAGAAAATGCCTTACCATGGGATGAAATTGATTCAGCCAAATATTCTACTTGGAGTAATTATTTTGATTATGCCGCTGCAATAAAAAATAGTAACGAGAGAATGAATAATAATCATCAATTAAACCTTATTGAAGAGAATGCTCAATGGGTTAAAAGTAAAATTGATGAGAAATCAGTGCCGTTGAATTATGATAAATATAAAGCTAAAATTGCTTTAAATAATAAGGAAGCTGAGCGATATGAAGAGATAAATAAGTATAAAACAAACTTAACGTTTCAATCACCTCTTTATGAAAAGGAACTTTTTGCCAAGGATACAACTGATTTAAAAGAAAAACGTGAACGTTGGCACCAAAGTTTGAGTCAAGATGTATATGTAGAGGAAGCTTTAAATGTCCTTGAAGATTTAAAAACGTCATACAATATTAAAAAAGTGGCAACCGTAAAAAATTAAATAAATGAGTAGTAATTCGCTCTCATTAAAACAATTAGCGCTCCAAAAGTTTAAAAGGAATTTTTGGGGCGTTTTTAGTTTTTATTTTATTTTACTGGTGGGCTTCATTTCGATATTTGCGTATTTGTTGGCTCCAGATGATTCACAATATGCCAACCAAATGCATTTGTCAATTCACTCTAAAAAACCAGGTTTTAAGGTTGAGATGCTTATAATACCGTCACAGCTTAAGGTAAACCAAAGTGCCTTCGACAAAGTTTTTTTTGGGAAGAAAAACACGGATACAGAAATTCCGGTTTTAGATTTTAAAATTGAAGGCAAGACTCTTAGGTATACTGAATATGCTTCAGATGGATTAAAAGGAGCTGAAAAAACGATTCAAATAAATTCTGCGGACCATTTAAGTCCTTTTGTAAAAAGCAAAACATTTCTTTTTGGAACTGATAAATACGGTCGTGATTTACTGAGTAGAGTACTTGTAGGTGCCAGAATATCCTTCTTTATTGGGTTTGTGGCTGTTTTTATTTCTTTAATAATAGGTATTTTTATGGGAAGCCTTGCCGGGTATTTTGGAGGTAAGGTAGACGCCGTCATTATGTGGATCATAAATGTAACCTGGTCTATACCCACATTACTTTTGGTAATTGCGATTACTTTGGCTTTAGGTAAAGGGTTTTGGCAGGTATTTATTGCCGTAGGTTTAACCATGTGGGTTGAAGTAGCCAGAGTCGTTCGTGGGCAAATAATGAGTACCAAAGAAATGCAATACGTTACTGCTGCCAGAGCCTTAGGGTATAATGATTATAGAATAATAACTAAGCATATTCTGCCAAATATAATGGCACCTGTTATTGTGATTTCAGCAGCTAATTTTGCCGCAGCTATATTGATAGAAAGTGGTTTGAGCTTTTTAGGTATTGGAGCACAACCACCTATGGCAAGCTGGGGTGCTATGATAAAAGATCATTACAATTACATTATTCTTGGTAAACCTTATTTGGCAATAATTCCTGGGTTATGTATTATGAGTTTAGTTATGGCATTTATGCTTATAGGGAATGCTTTGAGAGATGCTTTGGATGTAAAGGGTTGATTTTAAATATAGTTTCCAATAAATAGATGTTTTTATTAAGGTTAACTTTTTCCAATCCAGTTAACTATTTTCTCAATGCCTTCAACAATGTTTGGGGCATCATCAGTGATATTAAATGTGTGTTTCTCTTTTGGTTCTTTAAAATCTACATAGGCTAATCTAGCTACCAAATTATCAGCATCAAGACCGAAAGCAGTAGCTGGTAACAGAGCTACACCAGTTTCAATTAATAAACTTTCGCAAAGTTGATTAGAGGTCATAATACCACGGTGATGTAATTTTTCCTTGTGAAATGAGAAATCTGGGAAGATGTAGAAACCACCTTGTGGTGCATGTACTTTGATTTTTTCAGAGTTTAAATGATCACTACAGAAATTACCAATGTTTTTGAGAATATCAATTTGATAATCAAGATAGTCCTTTATGTCATCGAAATTTTTATAGGCAGTTTTAGCGGCTATTTGAACAGGGGCTGCTGCACAGGAATAAGTTTCAGACCCAATGCCAATTAAAGCTTGTTTAAATTCAGGTTCAATATTCTTATACAGAAATGCGGCACCAAAACGCCAACCGCCGGCGCCACACCATTTTGATAGTCCAGTGGTAGTAATCGTTTTTTCTGGGTAGTAATTTGAAAATGAGAGGTGAGCGCGATTATGATTAAGTAAACCATAGATTTCATCTGAAATTACAAGCATGTTTAGTGATTTTGCAACGCGTGCTATTTCAACAAGCTCCTTTACAGAATAAGTTAAACCATCAGGATTACCCGGATAGTTTAAAATTAATATGGAAGCCTCATGTTTTTTATGTTTTGCACCTTCAACTATAGTTTTTGAATGTATTCTCCAGCGCTCATCATAAGAAGTACTAAGTTTAATAATATGATGTCCTGCCAGTTTTGCTTGTGGAGCATATGAAACCCAAGATGGAGCAGGAATGAATACATCTGCTTTTTTAAAGGCCATCAGAATATTGAAGAGTAATATTTTTGACCCCGGTGCCACTAAAATATTATTGGGCTCAACTTCTAAACCATTATGTTGTTTGTGGAAAGCAGACATATATTCTCGAAGATCTGGATCACCTTGAACCGAGGTATATTCCTTATGGTTTACAGATTCCTTTAGTGCCTCTAAAACTGTTTTAGGTGGTAAAAAGGGAGATTGACCAAAACCAAACTTAATGACCTTTTTGTTTTGATCTATTAATAATTTGGATTGTGTATTAATTAATAAGGTTTGAGACTCTTCAATTTCTTTGAATATACCGCTCATTTTTATAATTCTTAATAAAATTTGATTTTGAATCAGTCAATTTTCAGATTCGCATTCAATTGATCTATATACATTAAAACCGCTTCTTTACCTATGTCATTTGATGATGACGTTATGAAATAATTAGGCATCTCTTCCCAGGTTTCAAGTAGAATAGTTTTATAAGCTTCAACATGGTTTTCAATAGCTTTAGGTTTTAATTTGTCTGCCTTTGTAAAAATTATAGAAAACGGTATAGAATTTTCGCCTAGCCACTGCATAAATTCCACATCAATAGGTTGTGGTTCATGCCGAATATCAACTAACACAAAAGCAGATATTAATTGCTCTCGTAAACTAAAATATTGCGTAATAAATTTTTGAAAGGTCTTTTTTGAACTCTTTGAAACCTTAGCGTAACCATAACCTGGTAAGTCAACCAAATACCAGTTTTTGTTAATTAAAAAATGATTAATAAGCTGGGTTTTTCCTGGTCTTCCTGAAGTTTTTGCTAAGCTTTTTTTGCTGGTAAGCATGTTAATTAAAGATGACTTCCCAACATTACTTCTGCCAATAAATGCATATTCTGCCAATCTGTTTTTGGGGCATTTTGCCACATCAGAGTTGCTCATTACAAATTCAGCAGATTTAACTAGCATAAGGTATATTTCGAAATTTTATAAATTTCTATTTTTTAACCAAGATTCAAGAATTTTGTTAAATTCTTCCGGATGTTCCATCATGGCTGCATGTCCACATTTATCAATCCAATATAAATCAGAATCCGGCAATAAAGAGTTGAATTCTTTAGCGACTTCAGGTGGGGTTACTGTATCATTTTTACCCCAAATAATGCAGGTGGGCGTTTGCATTTTAGGTAAATCCTTCGCCATATTATGACGTATGGCACTTTTTGCAATAGCCAGTGTTTTAATTAGTTTGTTTCGGTCATTTACAGTGGCGTAAACTTCATCAACAATTTCTTTGGTGGCTACTTCAGGGTCATAAAAAACATCTTGAGATTTCTTTTTAATAACTTCATAGTCGCTGCGCTTTGTGTAACCGCCACCCATGGCGCTTTCATAAAGACCGGAACTACCAGTAATAACCAGTGCTTTTATTTTAGAAGGGTAAAGTTTTGTGTGATATAAACCTATGTGTCCGCCTAACGAGTTTCCTAACAAGATAACATCTTCTAATTGCTTAAAAGCTATGAAGTCATGAAGGTATTTTGCAAAACTTTTTACATTGGTTTTAAGTAACGACATGGTGTAAATAGGTAATTCTGGAATAATAACTCTGTAACCCTTTGTGCTAAAATATTTGGTTACTGCATCAAAGTTACTAAGGCCACCCATAAGGCCATGTAATATTATGATTGGTGTGCCTTCGCCGGCTTCAATATAACTGTAGTTTTTTTCTTTTTTTAAAAGATGCATGTTTAACTAGTTCGCATTTTGTTAAAAACAAATATAGTTAATTCATTGAGATTTTTATGAGATTAATTATTGCTATTAGGTAATTATTGACATATCAGATGTTAACAATTAAAAATTTATCAAGTTGATTTTTATAACCAATTGATAACAAGTGTTTAAGTCCTTAATTAAACCATGAAATGGAATAATTGATGCATTTAGTCGAAAAATTATTAACAAAGTGGTATAAAGTGGTAAAAAGTGGTAAAATTTTCAATATATTTGAAACTTAAAGACAAAATCTAGACCTAACTGTTTTGAATTCATTAATTGGGACATACGAATGTAAAGTTGATGCCAAGGGTAGGCTCATGCTTCCTGCTGCATTAAAAAAGCAATTGAATCCTTCGTTACAAAACGGGTTTGTGTTAAAACGTGCTGTTTTTCAACCATGTTTGGAATTGTATCCTATGTCTGAATGGGAAGTATTGATGCAAAAGGTTAATAAGCTAAATAAGTTTAAAAAGAAGAATAATGATTTTATTCGTCGGTTTACTGCTGGTGTTAAAGTGGTGGAAATTGATTCAAATGGCCGTCTGTTAATACCTAAGGATTTAACTGTCTTTGCTGATATTACTAAAAACATTGTGATGTCTTCTGCCATAAATATTATTGAAATCTGGGATAAGGATAAATATGAAAAGGCTATTGATGATGCAACAGGTGACTTTGCTGATTTAGCTGAGGAAGTTATGGGACAAGACGATGATGATTATGGAATATCATAACCCTGTTTTACTTAAAGAAACTGTTGATGGTTTAAATATCAAAGAAGATGGTGTTTATGTTGATGTCACTTTTGGAGGTGGAGGACACAGTAAAGAAATACTAAAGTGTCTTGGCGAAAAGGGAAGATTGTTTGCTTTTGATCAAGATTTAGATGACCTTGCAAACACTATTGATGATAGCCGGTTTCAATTAATAAATGAAAATTTCAGATATATAAAACGCTTTTTAAGGTTTTACGGTGTGAAGGAAGTTGATGGCATATTAGCAGATTTTGGTGTTTCATCGCATCAATTTGATGTTGCAGAACGCGGGTTTTCTACTCGATTTGAAGCAGATTTGGATATGAGAATGAATCAAAAAAGTCAGCTTTCGGCATTCCATGTCATTAATGAATATGATGAAGAACAATTAAAAAATGTTTTTTTTCAGTATGGTGAATTAAGAGCTGCAGGAGCTATGGCTAAAGTGATAATTGAACATAGGAAGGATACTATTATTAAAACAAGTGAACAGCTAAAAAAGGTGTTGAATAAATTTTTACCTCCAAGACATGAAAATAAAGTATTAGCCCAAATATATCAGGCTATACGCATTGAGGTGAATCAGGAAATTGAGGCATTAAAGGAATTTTTAGAACAAACACCGGAAGTATTGAAGCAAGGCGGTCGATTGAGTTTTATATCCTATCACTCTCTTGAAGATAGACTGGTAAAACGATTTATAAGAAACGGCCTGTTTGAAGGTGAGCCCGAACGCGATATGTATGGCAATTTTGAAGTGCCTTTAAAAAAAATAAATGGACTTATCGTTCCATCAAAAGAAGAGATAAAACGTAATAGCAGAGCTAGAAGTGCAAAATTGCGAATAGCAGAAAAGTTATAAATGAAGAAAAGTATCTATAGCATATTAAAAGGAACCTTTTTAGTGAGTGATGACTCTTTTAAAAACTGGAGAGTAATCATTTTTATATCAATATTGGCTATAGTGATGATTGAAAGATCGCATAGTGCAGACAAAAAGGTGTATGAAATTGCAAGATTAAAAAATGAAGTAAATGATATGCGATCTCAATTTATTGATGGCCGTTCAAAACTTATGAGACTTAAAATGGAATCTGAAGTTATGAATGCTATGGTTGAAAAGGGAATAGCACCATCAGTTATTCCGCCAAAAAAAATAAAAGTTAAATCTCAACAATAAAAGTACTTGGCAGTAAGCGAGAAAAACATATTGAACCGATTGTATTTTATAGCTGGATGTATTTTTATCTTCTGCATGGCTGTGGTGTTTAAATTAGCAACTATTCAATTTGTGCAAGGTGATAAATACCGAGCTTTAGCGGAACAGCGTGTTGTAAAAAATGTCATTATTCCGGCCAATAGAGGAAATGTGTATTCTTCAAAAGGAAATTTATTAGCGACTTCAATTCCTAAATATGAAATAAGATTAGATGCACTTACGCCTACCAATAAAACATTTGAGAAATATTTAAAGCCCTTATGTGATTCGTTATCTAAATATTCTAAAAAATCATCTAGTTATTTTCAAAATGATATTAGAAAAGCCAGGGCCAATAAAAACAGATACTATCTGATAGCCAGAAATATTGGGTATTCAGATTATATCAGATTAAGAAGTTTTCCATTGTTGAATCTTGGTGCTTTTAAAGGCGGTTTGATTGTTGAACAAACCACTAAGCGAGAACATCCTATGGGTGGTATTGCGCAACGATCCATAGGCTATGAAAGATTTGATGACCAAGGCAATGTAACAAGAGCAGGTATTGATGGTGCTTACGGAATAATATATTTAAGAGGAAAAGACGGTAAAAGAGCAAAACAGCAAATAGGCAAAGGGCAATGGAAACCAATAGTAGATTATAATCAAATTGATCCGCAAGATGGATATGATGTATATACTACGATTGATGTTAATATACAGGATATTGCACATCATGCTTTGTTAGAACAATTAGAAAAATATAAGGCAGATCATGGGTGTGTAGTGGTTATGGAAACCAAAACGGGGGAAGTCAAAGCAATTTCAAATCTTGGTCGAAATAGTGAGGGTTATTATTATGAACGGTTAAATTATGCCGTTGGAGAAAGTCATGAATCGGGTTCGACGTTTAAGTTAATGGCTATTACTGCAGCTCTTGAAGATAAAGTCATTGATACTAGCGATATAGTTGATACAGAAAAAGGTATTATTTATTATTATGGAAAGGCTGTAAGAGATTCTCATCATGGTGGTTATGGGAAAATATCAGTTTCTACTGCTTTTGAAGTGTCGTCAAACACAGGAATAGTTCGCGCTATTGATAAAGCATATTCTAAAAATCCTGAAAAATTTGTAGATAGGTTATATAAAATGAACCTAAACAAAAAATTAGACCTTCCAATTTTAGGGGAGCCTCAGCCCACTATTCCTGATCCTAGAATTAAAAATGGGCGTTGGAGTGGTATTGCATTGCAATGGATGGCTTTTGGTTATGGAGTTCAGTTTACTCCTTTGCAAACATTAGCGTTTTATAATGCTATTGCTAATGATGGAGAAATGGTAAAACCTCAATTTTTAAAAGAAGTAAAAGAGTTTGATAAAATAATAGTGCCATTTGAAAAGGAAGTTTTAAACCAGCAAATATGCTCAAAGGAAACCATTAAGAAAGTTCAGCAATTGCTTAAAAATGTGGTTGAAAAAGAACATGGTACAGGACACAGGTTATATTCAGAAAATTTTTCAATGGCAGGTAAAACAGGAACGTGTCAAAAAAACTATAGAAACAAGGAAAAACTTAATTATATATCCTCTTTTGTAGGGTATTTTCCAGCTGATAACCCTAAATATTCTTGTATAGTGGTTATTCACGAGCCGGATAAAAGCGTAGGCTATTATGGAGCAGATGTTTCTGGTCCTGTATTTAAAAAGATAGCACAAAAAATTTTTACAGACACTCCAGTTGTTGATGAAATAGAGTCTTTAGATGTTAAATATGCAACATCAGAGAATGAATATGAAAGTTTTTATAAGGCTTCTCAAACTTATAAAACAGTGATGCCAAGTGTTGTGGGTTTACCTGCAATGGATGCCGTTGCTCTATTAGAAAATATGGGTCTTAAAGTAAAAATGAATGGTGTAGGGATTGTAAAGAAACAATCTATAGTTAAAGGTCAAAAAATCATTAAAAATCAAACCATAGTTTTGGAAAATTCATGATGGCTCTAAAAGACATATTATATAGAGTAACCATCAATGCTGTTGTGGGAAGTACTCTAGTGGATATAAATGCCATTCAATTTGACTCTAGAAGTATTAATGACAATGATTTATTTGTTGCTATTAAAGGAACTATTGTTGACGGGCATGATTTTATTGAAAAAGCCATTGCCAAAGGCGCGAGAGCCATAATTTACGAAAAATTACCTGATAATTTTCATAATGGTATTACATATGTAGAAGTTAAAAATGCGTCACGGGCATTGGCTTTTATGGCCTCCAATTATTATGAGATGCCTTCAGAAAATTTAAAACTAGTCGGGGTTACAGGGACTAATGGTAAAACTACTGTAGCCACTTTGTTATATCATTTATTTAAAAAGGCTGGATTTAAGGTTGGGTTACTTTCAACTGTTAAAATAATGGTTGATAATAAAGAATATAAAGCCACGCATACAACACCAGATTCTTTAACAATCAATAAGTATTTAAAGGAAATGAGCGATGATGGTGTTGAATTCTGTTTTATGGAAGTCAGCTCACATGGTATTCATCAAAACAGAACAGAAGGATTGCATTTTGAAGGTGGTATTTTTACAAACCTTACCCATGACCATTTAGATTATCATAATTCATTTGCTGAGTACAGAGACGTGAAAAAATCTTTTTTTGACAATCTGCCAGCATCTGCTTTTGCACTTGTAAATATAGATGATAAGAATGGTTTGGTAATGCTTCAAAATACAACGGCAAGAAAGCATACTTATGCTTTAAAAACCTATGCTGACTATAGAGTACAAATATTAGAAAATGAGTTTAGAGGCTTATTATTAAAAATAGATGATAGTGAAGTATGGACAAAACTTATAGGCAATTTTAATGCTTATAATATGATTGCTATTTATGGAACGGCTGATTTATTAGGACTTAAAAAAGATGAATCACTTCAGTTAATAAGCACTTTGGAAAGCGTAAGCGGTCGTTTTCAGTATTTGATTTCTGATGAAAAAATCACAGCTATAGTTGATTATGCTCATACGCCTGATGCTCTAAAAAATGTGTTGGAAACCATTAATAACATTCGCACAAAAAACGAAGAATTAATAACGGTTGTTGGTTGTGGCGGTGATAGAGATAAAACCAAAAGACCAATAATGGGCAATATAGCTTCAACCTTAAGTACGAAAGTTATTATCACGAGTGATAATCCGAGAAGTGAAGTTCCTGAAGCCATTATTAATGAGATAGAAGCTGGTGTAGAACCGCAAAATTTTAAAAAAGTAGTTTCAATTGTAGATAGAAAGCAGGCGATTAAAACGGCCTGTCAATTGGCTAAACCAAATGATATTATTCTGATCGCCGGAAAAGGACATGAAAACTATCAGGAAATTAAAGGAGAACGATTTGATTTTGATGATTTTAAAATAGTTAAAGAACTTCTAAAACAGTTGCAAAAATAATGTTGTATTACCTATTTGAATATTTAGAAAAACAGTTCCAATTTCCAGGAGCATCACTCTTTGGTTATATAACATTTAGAGCTGCTTTTGCAATTATTTTGTCATTGCTTATTTCTACCATTTATGGAAAAAGAATTATTAAGTACTTACAAAAAAAGCAGGTAGGTGAAACCATTAGAGACTTAGGTCTTGAAGGGCAACAACAAAAGGCTGGTACTCCAACTATGGGTGGTCTTATCATTATTTTGGCAACTTTAATTCCCGTGGTGTTGCTTGCTAAATTGGAAAACATCTACATCATCCTTCTTCTGATTACTACTCTTTGGATGGGAACTATTGGTTTTATTGATGACTATATTAAAAAATTCAAGAAGGACAAAGAAGGATTGAAAGGAAGGTTTAAAGTCCTGGGACAAGTTGGATTAGGAATTATCGTGGGAAGTACACTCTATTTTCATCCTGATGTTACGATAAAAGAAGAATTGCCTCAGAATGAACAAACTCAAGTAGTGGTTATTAACAACATTGTACAGACTAAGCAATTTAAAGAAGAAGAAAAATCAACAAAAACGACCATACCATTTTTAAAAAGTAATGAGTTTGATTATGCCGATTTGATTACTTGGGTTAATCCAGAATTAGCAAAATACGCTTGGGTGATTTTTATCCTAATAACCATTTTTATTATTACGGCAGTTTCAAACGGCGCAAATTTAACAGATGGCATTGATGGTTTAGCAGCAGGTACTTCTGCCATAATTGTGCTTACATTAGGAATTTTTGCATGGGTATCTGGTAATATTATTTTTTCAGATTATCTCAACATCATGTACATCCCGCGGGTTGAAGAAATTACCATATACATTGCTGCCTTTGTAGGAGCATTGATTGGGTTTCTATGGTATAATACGTATCCGGCTCAAGTTTTTATGGGCGATACAGGAAGTTTAACCATAGGGGGTATTATTGCTGTTATTGCTATTGCAGTTAGAAAAGAATGGTTAATTCCGGTTTTATGTGGAATATTCTTAGCTGAGAATTTATCTGTGGTATTGCAAGTAAGTTACTTCAAATACACTAAGAAAAAATATGGTGAAGGCAGACGCATTTTTAAAATGTCTCCGTTACATCATCATTATCAAAAATCCGGATATCACGAAAGTAAAATAGTGACAAGATTCTGGATTGTTGGCATTTTGCTGGCAATCATCTCAATTGTGACTTTGAAAATTAGATAGATGGAAAGATTGGTGATTCTAGGAGGAGGAGAAAGTGGTGCAGGAACAGCCCTTTTAGGTAAAAATATAGGCTTTGAAGTTTTTGTTTCTGATAAAGGAACCATTAAGGAAAAATACAAACAAGTTCTTATACATAATGACATTGAATGGGAGGAAAGTAATCATACAGAAACAAAAATTCTGAATGCAGACTTAATAATGAAAAGTCCTGGAATACCAGATAAAGCGCCATTGGTAAAACAAATTAGAGCAAAGGGCATTCCTGTAGTTTCTGAAATTGAATTTGCATCAAATTTTACAGAGGCCACCATCATTGGAATAACTGGTAGTAATGGTAAAACAACAACAGCCACCCTGACGCATCATATTTTAAAACAAGAATTAAATGTGGGTTTGGCTGGTAATATTGGTGACAGTTTTGCTAAGCAGATACTTGAAAAGAACTATGACAATTATGTGCTTGAGATTAGTAGTTTTCAGTTAGATGACATTGTGGATTTTAAACCACATATAGCTGTTATTACTAATATCACTCCAGATCATTTAGACAGATATGATTACAAGTTTGAAAACTATATAGCTTCAAAATTTAGGATTACTCAAAATCAAACCAAAAAGGATTATTTGATTTATGATGCTGATGATGAAGTCATCAATGAATGGTTAAAAAACAATTCAATTCATTCAAAATTATTGCCTTTTTCACTCACTAAAATTATTGAGAATGGGGCTTATTTAGAAAACAATAATATAAAAATAACTATAGATAACAATCAAATTATTATGCCAACAACAAATCTAGCATTAGAAGGAAAACACAACATTAAAAATGCCATGGCTGCTTCAACAGTAGCTCATTTATTAAATATTAGAAAGCAAACAATAAGAGAAAGTCTGGAGAATTTTCAAGGTGTTGAGCATAGATTGGAGCATGTCTTAAAAATTAATAAAGTGCAATACATTAATGATTCTAAAGCCACTAATGTGAATGCCACCTATTATGCTTTAGAGAGTATGGAGGCACCTACTATCTGGATTGTTGGCGGACAGGATAAAGGAAATAATTATGAAGAGTTATTTTCTTTTGTTAATGAAAAGGTAAAGGCTATCATTTGCTTAGGTGTTGATAATGAAAAGCTTTTGAACACATTTGGGAATATAGTAGATATTATTGTTGAAACACAGTTTATGAGCGAGGCCGTTAAAATTGCTTATAAAATTGCTGAAGCCGGAGATACTGTTTTATTGTCACCAGCATGTGCAAGTTTTGATTTATTTGAGAACTATGAAGATAGAGGCAGACAATTTAAAGCTGCAGTAAGAAACCTGTAATAATATTTTTTTAGAGACACAGAATAATAAGAATGCAAACACTATTTGATAACATAAAAGGAGATCGATTAATTTGGGCAATTGTTGCATTGCTGGCCATTTTCTCGTTTCTACCTGTATATAGTGCTGCAAGTAATTTGGCTTATTCAGGTTCAAACGGAAGTACCTTCTCCTTTTTTGTGAAACATTTTATGCATTTGTTTTTAGGTTTTTCAATTATGTATGGTGTACATAAAATTCCTTACAGATATTTTAGAGGATTGTCTTTAATAATGATACCCATTGTGCTTATTTTATTAATAGTAACCATGTTTCAGGGCATTACAATTGATGGCGCAAATGCTAGTAGATGGATACAAATCCCTATTGTTGGAATGTCATTTCAAACATCAACATTAGCATCAGTGGTTCTTATGGTTTATGTGGCCAGATATATGTCAAAAATTAAGGATAAAGACATCACTTTTAAATCATCTGTTTTGCCGTTATGGATGCCAGTATTTTTGGTTTTAATACTTATTCTTCCTGCAAATTTCTCAACTGCGGCAATTATGTTTGTTATGGTAGCCATGTTAGTGTTTATAGGAGGCTATCCAATACGATATTTACTTGTTATTTTAGCTTCTGGAGCTATCGCATTAACATTATTTATTTTAATTGCTAAAGCATTTCCAGACGCTATGCCAAACCGAATTGATACCTGGATGAGCCGATTGGATAGTTTTTCTGATGGAGAAGATAGCGAAGCTGATTATCAAATAGAAAAAGCAAAAATAGCTATTGCATCTGGTGGTATACAAGGGGTTGGCCCCGGGAAAAGTATTCAAAAGAATTTTTTACCCCAATCGTCATCTGATTTTATTTTTGCAATAATTATTGAAGAATATGGGTTGATTGGTGGACTTTCTTTAATCATTTTATATATGTGGCTACTTTTTAGAATTGTAATTGTGGCGCAAAAAGCAGATACGATGTTTGGAAAGTTGTTAGTGCTAGGTGTTGGACTTCCTATAGTGTTTCAGGCAATGATAAATATGGGCGTTGCGGTGGAATTATTTCCTGTTACAGGTCAGACCTTACCACTTATAAGTAGCGGAGGAACGTCTATTTGGATGACCTGTTTGGCAATAGGTATTATACTGAGTGTAAGTGCAAAACGAGAAGAAATTAAAGAGTTTGAAAATAGTGAGGATAATCCATTAGAAATTTTATCAGAAACAATATAATCATTAAAGTTTTATAAAAGTGTCGAAAAAAAACAAAGCATACAGAATTATTCTTTCAGGTGGTGGAACAGGTGGACATATCTATCCTGCTATCGCTATTGCAAATAGTCTGAAAGAAAGGTTTCCAGATGCAAAGTTTTTGTTTGTTGGTGCAAAAGATAGAATGGAAATGGAAAAAGTGCCTCAGGCAGGGTATGATATTAAAGGATTGTGGATTTCTGGTCTTCAAAGAAAGTTGACCTTGAAAAATGTATTATTTCCATTTAAACTAATTAGTAGTCTTTGGAATGCAAGAAAAATTGTTAAGTCCTTTAAGCCAGATATAGCCATAGGAACAGGCGGTTTTGCTAGTGGTCCTTTATTGTTTGTGGCGGCTTCAAAAAAAGTCCCTTGTTTAATACAGGAACAAAATTCATTTCCCGGGATTACCAATAAATTATTGGCTAAAAAGGTTCAAAAAATTTGTGTGGCATATGATAATTTAGAACGCTTTTTTCCAAAAGAAAAAATAATTAAAACGGGTAATCCTGTTCGTCAGGATTTACTTGATATAGAAAGCAAAATTGTTGAAGCAAAGGATTTTTTCAATTTGAAACATGGAAAATATACCCTTTTGGTATTAGGAGGAAGTTTAGGTGCAAGAAATATTAATGATCTAATTGAGAAGAAATTAGATTTTCTGGATACTCAAAATGTTCAAGTTATCTGGCAGTGTGGTAAGTTATATTACCCTCAATACAAGATTTACAGCAACA
>ENA-UOYD01000204-UOYD01000204.1-marine-metagenome-genome-assembly--contig:-NODE-204-length-15111-cov-4.199348_pt1 | contig 15111 bp, 14 predicted proteins | sample MGYA00238169_ERZ767097 | MGnify/ENA primary metagenome ERZ767097 (study PRJEB28937, sample SAMN06267346) | marine metagenome | isolation source: Columbia River Estuary | place: USA:Columbia River Estuary... | reverse complement strand
GTTTAGCTAAATCCATAATAGAAGTATAGCCTGAACGTGAAATAATGACGGTACTGTTTTGAATCGTTTCTTCTAATTCATCACTCGTCATAAAGTTGCAAATAGTGATATTATTATTATTATTATGTTCTTTGGTTTGAACAGGTTCTACCAAGCCTTTAACAAGTATTGCTTTTCCTTGAAAAGTTTTTAATTCTGAAAACATTTTTTCTTCTAACAGACTGCGCTGAGGTTCAGGACCAGATAATAAAACCATAATATCATAGGTTGCCTTTGATTTGGTTTTAGTAAATCGGCTTAAAGGACCTATGTATTTCAGATTTAATTTACAAGCTTTAATATGACCTAGTTTTCCACTTAAATTTGGATTATTTTCAAAATCCGGAATCCAGCATTCCTGATGTTTTTTTATAATTTTTTGATGAACTTTTGAACTTAGCCAGGATGTAAAAAAACCGCTAAAAACATGTAATTGATGGGTTATATAAACAGATGGCACTTTAATACTATATACTCCAAAGCGATTATCAGAAATGAGACCTTCAATCTGATGCGTTTGAATAATGTTTTGAGTTTGTTTATGTTCTTCTCGAATCACTTTTAGTAATCTGGGAATGGATTTAAAAAGTTGCCATTGCAATAAAAAGCCATGTTTTGAATAAGTGATGTTATAGGAAGGAAGTTCTATATAAGTCAAGCCGGGAAACTCTTTTTTAAGCAAGTTTAAAGACGCACCATCAGATGCAATAACGGGTTCAAATTGTTCAACCATTAAAGCCTTAATAATTGGAATGCATCTGGTGGCATGGCCCAAACCCCAATTTAAAGGTGCAACTAAAATCCGCTTTTTGAAATTCATCAGTTATATAATATTGATTTAGAGGTCAGATGCAAAGCTTTTAAAAATATTTCGGTTGGTTTGTAAAATTTGTTAATAGGCATTTCATATAAAAACAAAGATAAAGCTAATTTGTTTCCTTAATTTTACCAAAATTTTTAAAAAGCGTGGGTAGTAAAAATAAACTTAAAAGATTTAGAGAAAACGAAACATTTAAAAACGTATTTCAACCAACAAGAGATGACCTAGTTAGTAATCAATTCTCAATAAAAGGAAATTGGAATGAAGTATATTTTAAAAATGACAATCCTTTAGTTTTAGAATTAGGTTGTGGCAAAGGAGAATATACGGTTGCTTTGGGAAAGAAATATCCCAATAAAAATTTTATTGGCGTAGACATTAAAGGCGCTCGTTTTTGGAGAGGAGCAAAGACAGCAGTTGAAGAAGAACTTAAAAATGTAGCGTTTTTAAGAACGCAAATTGAACTTATAGATTATGCTTTTGCTAATAATGAAGTAGATGAAATATGGATTACCTTTCCTGATCCGCAAATAAAATATAAGAGAACAAAACACCGAATGACCAATTCATCTTTTTTAAAAAAATACAAAGCTATTTTAAAACCTGAAGGCGTGGTTAATTTAAAAACGGATAGTGAGTTTATGCATGGTTATACCCTTGGGTTACTTCATGGCGAAGGACATGAAGTGCTCTATTCTAATCACAATGTATACAAACAGGAAGGAAGTCCGGAAGAAGTGACCAGTATTCAGACTTTTTATGAGTCACAATATTTAGAGCAAAACAAAGCAATTACGTATATTCGGTTTAAAATTAAATAACATTGAACATCACTTTTATCTTTTTTTTAGGTCTCATTGTAGCCTTTATAGGGGTCATACCTCCGGGGTTATTAAATATGTCTGCCGCAAAGATTAGCCTAAAAGAGGGACATGTTCGAGGTATTATGTTTTCCATTGGTGTTTGTGTCATCGTTTTTATGCAAACCTATTTAGCCTCTATTTTCGCGAGATATTTGTCCAATCATACTGAGGTGATTGAAATTTTGCAACGGGTTGCTTTTGTTATTTTTATATTAATTACAATTTATTATCTGTTTATAGCAAAAAAACAAGCCAAACCCCAAATAGCACCTCAAATAAGAAGTAAACATAGTCGCTTTTTTCAAGGGATGTTTTTGTCCAGTTTAAATGTATTCCCTATACCTTATCAGGCCTATATGACCATTACCTTAGCGTCTTTTGGCTGGCTTGATTTTAATATGACCAGTATTATTAGTTATGTGGCCGGGGCCGGTATGGGAACTTTTGTAATGCTTTATTTTTACATTTTCTTTTTTGATAAAATAAAAAACAAATCGTTGACCTCTCAAAAGAGCATGAATTATATTATAGGAGGCATTACGGGTGTGATATCAATAATTACCTTGATAAATATTATCAAAGAATTATAACAGATGAAACCGGAGTCTTTAAATTTCTTTAATCAGGTTTATGAGGTTGCAAAATTAATTCCATATGGCAGGGTGACCAGTTATGGTGCTATAGCTAATTATCTTGGTGCTTCAAGAAGTGCGCGAATGGTTGGTTATGCCATGAATGCCTCTCACAACATGGAACATATTCCGGCACATAGAGTTGTTAACCGAAAAGGGCTTTTAACGGGAAAACATCATTTTGATGGCACCAATTTAATGCAGCAGCTTTTAGAAAGCGAAGGCATAAAAGTTATGGAGAATCAAATTCAAAATTTTGAGGCTATTTTCTGGAATCCGTCTAAGGAATTATAAATAAATCTTCCATTTTCGAAGCGCGTCTTTTTTGTTTTTTATGGATATGATTTAAATCAGTTTATATAATAGCTAAAGCATATATCTTTATAAATCATTTCAATAAATCTGCTTTAAAATATTAACTTTTCAGTGTATATTTGTACTTTAGAATAAATCTAAATTACCTGAAACAGATTAGGTTTATTACAATGATTTGAAATTCAAATTAAACAAAAACAAATGAAACATTCATGACTAAGAATTTAGTTGCAGAAAGAAATGATTGTATGAATGTAACATGTGACAGAGAACAAACAATAAATTTAAACACATGAAATTAAGCAAACAAGATATCCTTAAAGCTCTCGAAACAATTTCTGTTCCTGGAGAAGGAGGAAATATGGTTGAAACTGGAGCCGTAAAAAACGTCATGACTTTTGGCGATGAAGTCATTGTAGATATTACCATTACAAACCCTAGTTTACAAGCAAAAAAACGTACTGAGGTAGATATTTTAAAAACCATTCATGAACTGGTTTATGAAAAGGCTAAAATAACAGTGAATGTAAAAGTAGATGCGCCAGCCACTCCAAAAGTAAATGTCATTAAAGGGAATGCCATACCAGGCATTCAAAACATTATTGCAGTCGCTTCGGGAAAAGGTGGTGTTGGGAAGTCTACTGTTACGGCAAACCTGGCCGTTTCCTTAGAACAAATGGGATTTAAGGTTGGGATCTTAGATGCCGATATTTATGGACCGTCTATTCCTATTATGTTTGATGTGGAAAAGGAACGCCCTTTAGCTGTTGATATTGATGGTAAATCTAAAATGAGACCTATAGAAAACTATGGAGTTAAAGTACTTTCCATTGGGTTTTTTACACAACCAGATCAGGCAGTAGTATGGCGTGGCCCTATGGCAGCTAAAGCATTAAATCAAATGATTTTTGATGCGCATTGGGGAGAAATAGATTTTTTATTGATTGATTTACCACCAGGAACAGGAGATATTCATTTAAGTATTATGCAATCGCTTCCTATTACAGGTGCCGTTATTGTGAGTACGCCTCAAGTAGTAGCTTTAGCAGATGCTAAAAAAGGAGTTGCTATGTTTCAACAAGAAAGTATCAATGTGCCGGTTCTAGGTATTATTGAAAATATGGCTTACTTTACACCTAATGAATTGCCAAATTATAAATATTATATTTTTGGAAAAGACGGAGCAAAAAATTTAGCCGAAGATTTAAAAGTGCCGTTTTTAGGAGCTTTACCTTTAGTGCAAAGTATTCGTGAGGCTGGTGATGTGGGTAGCCCTGCTGCCTTGCAAATAGACACACCTTTATCTGAGGCGTTTAAGACGATTACTCAAAATGTGGTTCAGGAAGTTGTTAATAGAAATGAGGCCTTACCGCCAACAGAAGCTATAAAAATCACCACCATGGCAGGATGTTCTGCCCCTAAAAAGTAACACATGAACTCAGAACAATTAAGAGAAAATATTGAAAAAGCGTTAGATGAAATTCGTCCGTTTTTGCAGAGTGATGGTGGCGATATTTCTCTTTTATCAATTGAAGACGGTAAACATGTAAAGGTTCAGTTAAAAGGGGCTTGTGTAGGTTGCAGTGTAAATCAAATGACCTTAAAGTCAGGTGTTGAAATGACTATAAAAAAGTATGCGCCTCAAATTGAAACGGTAGTGAACGTTTTATAAATAGAGATTTAAAATATAAAATAAAAAAAGAGTGGTTATTCAAAATAACCACTCTTTTTTTATTGATAATATAAGATGTTTAAATAATTTTTTCTTGTCTTAAAAAGGTGTCTAAATTATCAGCTGCATCAAAACAGTTTGTTACGATTGGAACTTCAGTGCAATATCTAGAATTGATGTCATGAGCTTTACATTGAAAATCTGACAAATCAACCTTGTCAAAATTTTTATTTATGACCAGACATTGATTGTAAAGACTATCTATTGTGTCGCAGCCTTCAACATCTACGCCATTTTTTAAAAGATAACCTTTTAAATAATTTTCAATAGCATGCTGTGAGTTCTTGCAAACTAAATACGAAACTATATCTTCTTCCGGTCTGAACAGCTCTTTTTTAGCTTCATTTAGTTTTTCTTGGGCAGATGCAAAATGATCTTTGGATTTTGTTCCCATGATGAATGAATTTTAAAGTTTATTATTGTAAAAAGTTAATTCTAAATGCCAATTTTATTTGACATTTAGAATATAACTTTAAAGTATTCATATTTAAACCTTTAGATTCTTTAGAATTACATATCTCTATAAATCTCTAAACGTTCCCATTGAGAATTAACTTCTTCTTGTGCTCGATCAAGTAATTGCTTACCTAATACTGCATCGTCTTTTACTACTCTTGTAAATCGAGTTTCATTATACATGAAGTCACTTAATGGAATTGTTGGTTTTTTGGAATCTAATCTAAATTTTTTCCCTTTTGGTTGTTGTGGATCAAATCTAAATAATGGCCAGTAACCGGAGTCAACAGCCTTCTCTTGTTGTTCAGCACCGTGTTTTAGATCATAACCATGTTCACCACAATGAGAATAAGCAATAATTACTGAAGGTCCTGGATAAGCAGCCGCTTCTTCAATAGCTTTCAAAGTTTGTAAATCTTTAGCTCCTATAGCTATTTGAGCTACATAAACATTTTGATAGGAAACAGCTTGTAAAGCTAAATTTTTCTTACTGGTTCGTTTTCCAGAAACTGAGAATTTAGCACTTGCGCCTAAAGGCGTTGCTTTAGAAGTTTGACCACCAGTGTTTGAATAGACCTCGGTATCTAAAATCATAATATTGATATCTTCACCAGAAGCCAGTACGTGATCTACACCACCATAACCTATATCATATGCCCAACCGTCACCACCTAATATCCAAACTGCTTTTTTGCGTAAATATTCGGTGAGATTACTAAGTTTAATAGCGTCGTCATTATTATCAAGAACTTTTAAAGTTTTCTTAAGGTCTTCAATATCTGCTATTTTTTTAGACTTTTCTTTTTCAGTACTTTCTGGATTAGATATGATAGCATCTACTATTTCACTTCCAACTAAAAACTCTAAAGATTTTAATAAATCAACGGCTATTTCTTGTTTTTTGGTTAATGCTAATCGCATACCTAAACCAAACTCAGCATTATCTTCGAATAGTGAATTAGCCCAGGCTGGTCCTCTTCCAAATTCATTGGTTTTGTATGGTGTGGTTGGTAAATTTCCTCCATAAATTGAAGAACAACCTGTAGCGTTTGCTATTAAAATACTGTCTCCATATAATTGTGTTAACAATTTAATATAAGGTGTTTCACCACAACCAGAGCAAGCTCCTGAGAATTCAAATAAAGGTTCTAAGAATTGAGAGCCTTTTACATTGGTAATTTGAAGCTCGTTTCTATCATAATAAGGTAGGTTTACAAAGTAATCCCAGTTATTAACTTCATCTGTTTTGTTATCAAGTTTTTTCCTCATGTTGATAGATTTAAAATCATCTATCTCTTTGCTTACAGCAGGACAAACAGCAACACAAAGGTCACATCCTGTACAATCTTCTGGAGATACTTGTAACACATAAGATTCTGTTGCAGTGTCAAATGGTCTTCCTTTTGCAGGAACGTGTTTCAATGATGATGGTGCACCTACCAACATATCATTATTAACTACTTTTGACCTGATTGCAGCATGCGGACAAATGGCAACACACTTATTACATTGTGTACATAAGTCAGAATCATCCCAAATAGGAATAAAATCTGCAATACCACGCTTTTCATATTGTGTGGTTCCTGTAGGGAATGTACCGTCTACCGGGAAGGCACTTACCGGAAGTTCATCACCAGCACCAGCTAATATTCTTTCTAATACCTCTTTTACAAATCCGTCAGGAGCATTTGTCATAGCAGATAATAATGGTTTTTCACTACTTGACACTTTTGGATACTCTACTTTCTCTAAATTTTGAAGAGATTTATCAACGGCATTAAAGTTCATTTTCACCACTTTTTCTCCTTTATGAGAATAAGATTTTACAATGGCGTCTTTAATTTTTTGAATGGCTTCATCTTTTGGTAAAATTCCAGAAATAGCAAAGAAACAAGTTTGTAAAACAGTGTTAGCACGTTTTCCTAGATTAGCTTCTTGTGCCACTCTACTGGCATCTATAATATAGAATTCAGCCTCTTTTTCTATAATCTCTTTTTGAAGTTTTTTAGGTAATTGATCCCAAATTTCTTCTTTAGAGAACGGTGAGTTTAATAAAAATGTCCCGCCTAATTTTAGGTCAGATAACATATTATATTTTTCAATGAAATTAAATTGATGACTCGCAATGAAATCGGCTTTGTCTATTAAATAAGTTGAGTGAATTGGATCAGGACCAAAACGCAAGTGAGAAATAGTTTGTGCGCCTGCTTTTTTAGAGTCATAAACAAAATATCCCTGAACATAATTATCAGTAGTATCACCAATAATTTTAATGGAGTTTTTGTTAGCACCAACGGTACCATCAGAACCTAAACCATAAAACATACAGTTTATAGTTGTGCGTTTAACAGTGAAGTAATCATCAATTTCTAAGTTAGTATGAGTGACATCATCATAAATACCAACGGTGAAATGATTTTTAGGTTTCGCTTTTAATAATTCGTCATAGACACCTTTAACCATTTTAGGGTTAAATTCTTTTGATGATAATCCGTAACGACCACCAACTACTGTTGGCATGGCTCTATCACTTTCAGAGATGGCAGAAATTACGTCTAAATATAATGGTTCACCAATACTTCCTGGTTCTTTAGTTCTGTCTAAAACAGCTATTTTCTTAACAGTTTCAGGAATAGCATGAATGAAATTTTCAATGGAGAATGGTCTATATAATCTAACTAAAAGAGCACCTACTTTTTCGCCTCTTTCAACCAATTCATTAACCGTTTCTTTTACAGCACCTTCACCAGAACCCATAATAATTATAATACGCTCTGCTTCTGGATGTCCTATATAGTCAAATAAATTATATCTACGACCTGTATGAGTGTAAAATTCATCCATTGTAGTTTGAACAATACCAGGAACGCGGTCATAAAACGTATTTGCAGCTTCACGAGCTTGGAAAAATACATCAGGGTTTTGAGAAGTACCTCTTATCACCGGATGGTCTGGATCTAATGAACGTTTTTTGTGATCCATGATTTTATCTTCTGGCATCATGGCTTTAATGATACTATCAGGAATAGCGTCAATTTTAGAAATTTCATGAGAGGTTCTAAAACCATCAAAAATGTTTAAAAATGGCACTCTTGATTTTAAGGTTGCTACTTGAGAAATCAATGCAAAATCCTGTGCTTCTTGTACAGAGCTACCAAATAACATAGAGTAGCCTGTTTGTCTTGTGGCCATGACGTCTGAATGATCTCCAAAAATTGATAAAGCGTGGGTTGCAATGGTTCTTGCAGCTACATGAATAACATTTGGTAATAATTCTCCTGCTATTTTGTACATGTTTGGAATCATAAGGAGTAATCCTTGTGATGCTGTAAATGTAGTGGTTAATGCTCCCGCCTGTAATGAACCATGAACAGCTCCTGCGGCGCCTCCTTCACTTTGCATTTCAACAATTCTAGGAATATTGTTCCAAATGTTTTTTTGTTCTTTTGAACTATAAACATCTACATGTTCACCCATAGGGGACGCAGGTGTTATTGGATAAATAGCACAAACTTCATTTGTTTTATGCGCTATTATTGCTACAGCTTCATTGGCGTCACAAATGAGCTTTTCAAATCCTTTTTCCATAATACTTATAATTTGTTATTGTAAAATATATTAAATAAGTGGGGTGAAATTAAAAACATTGAATCACTAATTCTATGACATATGTCAGTAAAAGAAAAAAAGCAATTTAGGCGGAATATGATATAAATCATGTTTGTTTAAAGAATTCATTTTTAAACAAAAAAAGGTATAGACTAATGGATAGTCTATACCTTTTTTAATATACTTAATTGAACAAAAAAGTATATTAAAGATATTTAAGTGAAATAATTAAAAACAACTAATTAAAGTAATATATAGGATTTAATAGTTGCGAAATTATTCGCCGTGTAACCACGCTTTTTTAGCTAAAAGAACGTCTTCAGTTTCTACATGATTTTCATCAGGAACACAACAATCTACCGGGCAAACAGAAGCACACTGTGGTTCATCATGGAATCCTTTACATTCAGTACATTTATCTGAAACAATAAAGTAGAATTCATCAGAAATTGGATCATTTTCAGCATCTGCATCAACTTCTTTTCCATAAGGTGTTTTAACGGTTCCGGTTAAAGCAGTTTCGTCAGAGTAAGACCAGTTTTGATCTGGCTCATAGATTGCATTGTTTGGGCATTCAGAAACACAAGCATCGCAGTTTATACATTCATCGGTTATAATTATAGCCATAATTTTAAAATTTTATAATAATAATATGGTACAATATTAAACTTAATTAGACTTTCATTAAATGATAAAAATCATATTTCATATTAAAAAGTGAAATTATCTTTGGTCACATTAAATATAATGACTCTAAGTCATTTTTTGTAAATTAATAATGGTATAAATTATGGTAACAGATAAAATGGAAGTCCATCCTGAAGTTTTAGAAGCTGTGGTGATTCGCTTTGTTGGAGATTCTGGTGACGGAATGCAATTAACTGGTACTCAGTTTTCGGATACTTCTGCTATGTTTGGTAATGATATTGCAACATTTCCTAATTATCCTTCAGAAATCAGGGCGCCTCAAGGCAGCTTGTATGGGGTTTCGGGGTTTCAGGTTCATATTGGAAGTGTTGAGGTAAGTACACCTGGAGATAATTTAGACCTATTGGTTGCCATGAATCCAGCCGGTTTGAAAACAAACTTATATGCTTTAAAACCTGGTCATACTATTATAGTTGATGCCAATGCTTTTAGTAAAAAGAATCTTGAGAAAGCACAATATGAAACCAATCCGCTTGAAGATCATAGTTTAGATAACTATAGAGTGATTCAGGCAGACATGACCTCTTTAACAAAAGAAGCACTAAAGGATGTAGAAGGTTTAGACAATAAAGCGATTACCAGAAGTAAAAATATGTTTGCTTTAGGAATGGTTTATTGGATGTATGGTAGAGCAAAAGAACACACTATTGAGTTTTTTAATAAGAAGTTTAAATCAAGTCCCCATTTAATTGAAGCCAATACTAAGGTTCTTAATGCGGGATATTATTTTGCTGAAACTTTAGAATTAATACCTAATGCATATACCATATCACCAGCCAAAATGCCTACTGGAACCTATAGAGTTATTATGGGTAACACAGCGACTGCTTGGGGATTTTTAGCAGCTGCAGAAAAATCTGGGTTGGAGCTGTTTTTGGGGTCTTACCCTATTACACCTGCAACAGATATTTTACATGAATTGGTGAAACACAAACATTTTGGTGTTAAAGCATTTCAGGCGGAAGATGAAATTGCTGGAATTTCGTCAGCAATCGGAGCTGCTTTTGCTGGAGATTTAGCAATTACTACTACTTCAGGCCCTGGATTAGCTCTAAAAGGAGAGGCTTTAGGATTGGCCATGATGATAGAATTACCATTGGTTGTAGTTAATGTACAACGAGGAGGACCTTCTACTGGATTACCTACAAAAACAGAACAGTCAGATTTATTACAAGCCATGTACGGCAGAAATGGTGAAAGCCCTGTCATAGTTATTGCGGCAAGTACACCAAGCAACTGTTTTAATTATGCCTATCAGGCGGCAAAATTGTCTTTAGAACATATGACGCCAGTTATATTATTAACGGATGGTTATATCGCCAATGGATCAGCTCCTTGGAAAATTGAAAGTATTGATGACCTTCCAGAGATAAAGAATAATATTTCAAAAGGCCCAATTGAAAACTGGCACCCATATACAAGAAACGAAGATACTTTAGCGAGAAACTGGGGAATACCAGGAACTCCTGGATTTGAACATCGTGTAGGTGGTTTGGAAAAAGATAGTGTGACAGGTAATGTAAATCAAGCGCCGGAGAATCATGAAAAAATGACTAAAATTCGGGCAGAAAAAGTAAAGCGTGTTCAAAATTACATCCCTGAAATTAAAACCGAATTTGCTGAGTCAGGAGATTTATTGGTAATAGGTTGGGGTGGAACTTATGGTTCTTTGCATTCAGCCGTGAAACAAATTAATAAAGAAGGTTATAAAAATATTGGATTTGCTCAATTTAATTATTTAAATCCATTACCAAAAAACACAGAAGATTTATTAAAAAAATTCAAAAAAATTGTGGTTTGTGAATTAAACGATGGGCAGTTTGCTAAGGTTTTAAGAATTAATTTTAGCGGGTTTGAGTTTTTACAATTTAATAAGATTCAAGGATTACCATTTGGAAATAATGAACTGATAGATGAATTTAAAAAACTAGTAAAATAATTATGGAAGCAACTCTTGAAAAAAAATATACTTACAAAGATTTTGAAAGTGATCAGGAAGTAAGATGGTGCCCTGGATGTGATGATTATGTTATTTTACGATCCATGCAAAAAGCACTTCCAGAAATGGGTGTGAAAAGAGAAGAAGTAGTATTTATTTCTGGTATTGGATGTTCATCTCGGTTTCCATATTATATGAATACTTATGGGATGCACTCCATACATGGTAGAGCTCCAGCTATAGCCACAGGCGTTAAATTGGCTAATCCAAATTTAAGTGTATGGGTTATGACAGGTGATGGTGATGCTATGGCCATTGGTGGTAATCATTTCATTCATGTGCTTCGAAGAAATATAAATCTAAACATTGTATTGTTTAATAATGAGATTTATGGATTAACTAAAGGACAATTTTCTCCAACATCAGTAGTAGGACAAAAAACAAAATCTTCCCCTTACGGAAATACGCAACCTCCATTTAATCCCGGAGAATTGGCATTAGGTGCTAATGCAAGATTTTTTGGAAGGATAGGTGGAAATGTGCCTAAAGATATTTCTCAAATGCTTATCGAAGCCCATAAGTTTAAAGGGACTTCTCTTATTGAAGTATTACAGAATTGCGTGATTTTTAATGACGGCTGTTATAGTCATATTACTAATAAGGATGTAAAAGAGGATAAACAGATCTATTTGGAACATGGAAAACCAATGATTTTTGGTAAAAACAGAGATAAAGGATTGGTTTTAAATAAGCTTAAGCTGGAAGTTGTGACTATTGGAGAAAACGGTATTACTGAAGAGGATATTTTAGTGCATGATGCCAAAGAGAAAGATCCAACAATGCATCAAATGTTAGTGCGGTTACAGTACCCGGTAGCAACAGGAATTATCAGAAGTTATGATGATGTGACACTTGAAGAGCGTGAAGATGATTTAACGAGACAGGTTAAGAAAAATTCTAAGTTTACCAAAACGAATGATTTGTTCTTTTCCGGAGAAATTTATAAGGTAAATTAAATTCTTAAAAACTGACTTATATCAGTAAACACAAGGTTATTTACTACTAATTTTGAATTAATAATATTGAATACTTAAAATGGGATCTGAAGCTATCATTGTATTTTTACTAGCCGGAATTGTTTTAGTAGCAGGAGCAAATTTCTTATCAAATTTAATTTCGCACAAATCAGATAACGCTCAAAAGCGAGAGCCTTATGAAAGTGGTATGACCACTATTGGGCCTACTTGGGTGCAATTTAAAGTGGGCTATTATTTGTTTGCAATCCTGTTTTTAATCTTTGATGTTGAGGTGGCATTTTTAGTGCCTTGGGCTGTTGTTTTTAAAGATTTTGGAGCGGTCGCTTTAATAGAAATATTTGTATTCTTATTGATATTAGGATTAGGGTTAATTTATGCATGGAAAAAAGGAGCGTTGAAATGGGAATAGAAGACAAAAAAAGATATATCTCTGAAGTTCAGGATAGAGATCACAAATTCACTGAAGATTTCCCGGGAAAAGTTATTCCCGCGGGTAATGGAGCTAACGTGATTGTTACTTCATTAGACAAAATAATCAATTGGGGACGATCAAATTCACTTTGGTCGCTTTATTTTGGTACCAGTTGCTGCGCCATTGAGATGATGCAAACTGGAGCTGCCAGACATGATTATTCGCGATTTGGTTTTGAAGTGGCCCGCCCTTCACCACGTCAGGCAGATTTAATTATTATTGCAGGAACTATTGTCAATAAAATGGCGCCTGTATTAAGACGATTATATGATCAGATGGCAGAGCCAAAATATGTGATTGCCATGGGTGCATGTGCTATTTCTGGAGGCCCGTTTTTTTATAACTCATATTCAGTGGTTAAAGGTGCAGATCATGTCATTCCAGTTGATGTATATGTTCCTGGTTGCCCACCTCGTCCAGAAGCTTTATTGCAAGGGATGTTGATGCTTCAGGATAAAATCAGAACTGAAAACATGAAACATAAAGAGAATCCTATTGATGGGTTTGATGAAGGTATTTAAATAACAAGTTATGACTAATGAAGCCTTACAAAATTTAATAAATAGCTGGATTCCGGATTTAGAATTTTCTGAAGAAGAATCTCAGTTTTTAAATATTACCGTTACCCCTGAAAATCTTCATCAATTAATGTCAGACTTGAAGTCTAATAAGGAGACAAGTTTTGATTATTTATTCTGTTTAAGTGGTGTAGACTGGCAACCAGAATTAGGGGTTGTATATCATTTAGAGTCAACGACCCACAGACATATTATTGTTGTAAAAGTAAAAACAGCTGATAGAGAAAATCCAACTTTAGACACCGTTTGTGATATCTGGAAAACAGCTGAATTTCATGAACGTGAAGTTTATGATTTCTTCGGCATAAAATTCAATAATCATCCTAATTTAAAACGTTTATTCTTAACTGAAGAATGGGTTGGTTTCCCATTAAGAAAGGACTATGAAGATGAAATTAACATGGTTATTAAATAGGCGATTATGGAAACACCTTTAGTTAAAAGTAATTTTAAATCAGAAGAATATTTCATTAATATGGGGCCTCAGCATCCTGCTACACATGGCGTGTTGCGTTTGCTTTTAACCATAGATGGTGAAATTATTAAAAAAGTTGAGCCAGATTTAGGCTATATACATCGATCTATTGAGAAAATGTGTGAGCGTGATAGCTATCAACAAATAGTGCATCTTACAGATAGAATGGACTATCTATCTTCTCATATAAATAATGAAGCGGTTTGTTTAACCGTTGAAAATGCCCTTCAATTAGAAATTCCAGATCGTGTAAAAGTAATTAGAACCATTCTTGGTGAGTTAACCAGAATTGCCTCACACACGCTTTGGTGGGGTGTTATGGGAATGGATGTTGGAGCGCTTACTACCTATTTTTATGGTTTCAGAGACCGGGAATTGATTAATGATATTTTTGAAGAAACTTGTGGTGCGCGATTAACCATGAATTATAATATTCCTGGGGGATTGATGTTTGATATTCATCCTAACTTTGTACAAAGAACTAAAGATTTTATTAAGCACTTTAAAACAAAATTACCTGAATATGATACCTTACTAACAGGGAATGTCATATTTCAAAAAAGGACAAAGGGTGTGGGCATCTTAACAAAAGAAGATGCTATTTCATTCGGAGCCTCTGGACCGGTTGGTCGTGGTTCCGGTTATTCATGTGATGTCAGAAAGCATCATCCTTATAGCGCTTATGATAAAGTAACATTTAATGAAGCTCTAAAAACCGAAGGAGATACGTTTGCAAGATATCAAGTTAGAATTCAGGAAATGTGGGAATCTATGGCAATCATAGAACAATTAATTGATAACATTCCTGAAGGGGAAGTTCAGGTGGCAACCAACGCCGTCATTAAATTACCAAAAGGAGAGTATTATCAAAAAGTAGAAACAGCGCGAGGCGAATTAGGCGTTTATGTCATTAGTACGGGTACAAAAAACCCATACCGTTTAAAATTCCGCTCACCAGGATTTTCAAACTTATCCTTATTAAATCATATTGCGGTTGGTGGAAAAATTGGAGATTTAGTAGCCTCTATGGCGACCCTTGACCTAGTAATACCTGATATTGACAGATAAAATGAGCACAATGAATATATCTTTAAATATAACAGAAACAATTCAAGAATGGCTCATGGGTATGATGCCAGAGAGCGTTGCAAGTATTGCAGCGATGGTTTCAGTGGCCTTAATTTATTTAGTAATTTTTGCTGTAGCCGGATTATACTTAGTGCTTCTTGAGCGAAAAGTTGCGGCCTGGTTTCAATTGAGAATTGGTCCGAATAGAGTTGGATATTGGGGGTTATTGCAAACGATGGCTGATGCCTTAAAATTGGTTTCAAAGGAATTAACAGGAACTATTAAAGCTGATAAGTTTTTATACAATTTAGCACCCTATTTTGTGATTGTTTCATCATTAATGGCTTTAGCTGTTTTCCCTTTTACAA
>ENA-UOYD01000203-UOYD01000203.1-marine-metagenome-genome-assembly--contig:-NODE-203-length-15150-cov-3.391893_pt1 | contig 15150 bp, 9 predicted proteins | sample MGYA00238169_ERZ767097 | MGnify/ENA primary metagenome ERZ767097 (study PRJEB28937, sample SAMN06267346) | marine metagenome | isolation source: Columbia River Estuary | place: USA:Columbia River Estuary... | reverse complement strand
GCTGCGACTGCAACATTCACTGATAACTCGGTTGCCCTGATTCCAAGAGACTCACTGCCTAAGTAAACTATTGGTCTTAAATAGCCTTCTTCGAGATTATTCATAGAGAATATATCTTTTTGAACTTTATTCAATTCATCACGCGAGTATGGAATCTCAACACTTAATTTAGAAGCCGCATCAAAAAGCCTATTAGTGTGATCCTGTAATCTAAAAATAGCAGGCCCTTCATCTGTCTTGTAGGCTCTGACTCCTTCAAAAACTCCGGTGCCGTAATGCATGGTGTGAGATAAAAGATGTACGGATGCATTTTCCCATTTCTCAAAGGAACCATTTTTCCAAATTACTTTTGAATCAGTGTTTACAAACATGTTTACAGGATATAATTAACGCACATTATGTCAAATTAGAACCAATAACAAAAGAGAAAAAAAATGAATATAGAGTCATCTATTTTTAGGGAATACGATATACGAGGAACCTATCCAGAACAGATAAATGAAAGCTCCATTAAATCAATTGCCTTTGCTATAGCAAAGAGGTGCAAGAAAGACAATATAAGCACTCTAGTTGTTGGAAGAGATGGCAGGATGTCTGGACCTGCTTTGTTAGAGGCATTCTGTGAGGGACTCATAGAGTCAGGTATAAATGTTGATAATATTGGCCTGGTAACTAGTCCTTTATTGTATTTTGCAGCCAAGAAATCAGCATCCAAGAGCGGTATTATGATAACTGGGAGCCATAACCCTAAAAATTATAATGGTATAAAAATGGTGATAAATGATAGTCCAATATCTGGCACTGAAATATACACACTTATTAATCATGAAAAAAATACGAATCTTGAAAAAGGAGAGGTTAAATATAGTGATATAAAGCCAATATATTTAGAAGAGGTTTGTAATAATATATCTATAAATAATCCAGAAAAAATTAAAGTCGTTTTAGATTGTGGGAATGGAGCTGCTGGATGTATAGCACCTGACCTTTTTAAAAAATTGGGCTTAGATGTAATTGAGCTTTATTCAGAAGTAGATGGTGATTTTCCGAACCATCATCCAGACCCTGGTAAGTTAGAAAATTTACACGATCTAATCAATGAAGTAAAAGATAATAATGCGGATATAGGTTTTGCATTTGATGGTGATGGGGATAGAGTTGGCCTTGTAACAAATAATGGAGACTCAGTATTTCCTGATAAATTAATGATGCTATTTTCAAAAGATATCTTGTCTAAAGATAAAGGGAGTATAGTTTTTGATGTTAAATGCTCTAATCAGTTAGAAAATATAATTAGGGAGAATGGAGGCGATCCAATAATGTCTCCAACTGGTCATTTTCAAATTAAAAAATCTATCAAAAAACATAACTCCCTCCTCGGTGGTGAGATGAGTGGGCATATATTCTTTAATGACAAGTGGTATGGTTTTGACGATGGGCATTATGCAGCAGCAAGAGCAACTGAAATACTTTCCAATCATGACGAGAATATATCAGATATCATTCTCAAGTTCCCAACATCATCTTCTACTCCAGAGTTAAATATTACAGTAACCGACGAGACAAAATTTACCATTGTTGAAAAATTTACAAATGAGTGCAGTCTTGATGGTAAAAAAATTACTATAGATGGTTTGAGAATAAATTTTGATAACGGATGGGGTCTTATCAGAGCATCCAATACCTCTCCTAAACTAGTTATGAGATTTGAAGGCAATTCTTTAAAAGATATGAATGAGATAAAAGATCTTTTTCTTTCAGAACTCACTCGCATTTGTCCTGATATTGTTATAAATTTAGATTGAATCATGAAAAATGATAGAAAAAATATTATCTTACAAGCCCTTGCTGGATTGCTTGAAGAAAGAAATCTATCAAAAATAACCACCTCCTTATTAGCTGAGAAATCAAAAATAACTGAAGCTGCTCTTTACAGGCATTTTCCAAGCAAAAGAGCTATTTATGCTGAACTTTTTTCATTTTGTGATGATGCAATTTTTAATAAGTGTGGAGAGCTAAAAAAATCTAAGCTAGCCCCAAAAGAAAAAGTAAAGAATGCATTTTTATTCTTCATGATATTTATTGAAAAAAATAAGGGTTTTGCAAGACTTCTCTCTAGAGAGGCTCTTTCTTCGGATGAACAAAACGTCACTGATTCTGTAAATCAGTTTTTTGAAAGGTTCGAGCTATCTATAAAACAAATGCTTTCAGAGGATACAGATAATCTTATTACCCAGCCCGGTATTTCAGCCCAGCTTATAGTTACATGTTTAGAGGGGAATGTTGGAAGGTATATTCGTTCAAAATTTAAAGACTCTCCAAGCAGCTATATAGATAATGTATGGGAACTCCTTTCTCTAAATATATTTAAAAGCTAATTAGTAATATTTTCATCTAAAAAAAGTTCAAAATAAGTATTTGCATCATTTGAGATATTTGGTTTACCTGTGTCGGGATTCACTTTAATGAAGGACATATTTTCAGGAATAGAATTTGTTTTTACTTCAAGCTCCTGCAATTGGTCATTCATATAATCTACCCAAATAGGTAATGCTATGGATGAGCCATACTCATTTTTTCCTAATGAAGAAAAATTATCTGTTCCAACCCATACAGTGGTTGCTAGATCTTCATGAAAACCAGAGAACCATGTGCTAATAGCATCATTAGTTGTACCTGTTTTTCCTGCAATATCATCCCTATTTAATGAAGCAGATCTTCTTCCTGCTGACCCTCTCTTCATATGCTCCTGGAGGATATCTGTAATCAAATATGCAACCCTCTCATCAATAACTTTCTCATTATTATTTATTGGTTTTAAAAGTGCATAAGGGCGTTTAGTTTCCATTTCTAAAGTATCAAGCCAAGGAAAGGCAGATAATGAGCTAATATTTTTTGATTGAAGGTATGCGTCATGAGAGTAGATAATTTCACCATTTCTATCAATAATTTTAGACACAAAATATGGGTCTACTAAATAACCCCCGTTTGCAATAACACTAAAGCCTCTGACCATCTCAATTGGTGAAAAATTTCCAGATCCGAGTGCCAACGACAAATCAGCAGGTAATCTATTTTTTTCAAAACCAAATTTTTCAATATAGTTATGAGATTTTGTAATTCCAAGCTCTCTTAAAAGTTTAATCGATACAATATTTATTGATTGAACCAGTGCCTCCCTTATTGACGTTGGCCCATAAAATTTACCAGTATAATTTTGAGGTTTCCAAACACTTTCTAAATTACTATCTTCAAAAGCTATTGGCGCATCATTAATTAGAGAGGATAAGTTATATCCATTCGCTAGTGCTGAAGCATAAATAAATGGCTTGAAGCTAGATCCGGATTGGGGATAAGACAGCCTAACTCTATCAAAATTACTTTTATTAAAGTCCATTCCCCCAACATAAGAGATTAATTTTCCATCTTTTGGATCAATGGAAACCAGTGATGCTTCTGCGACTGGGATTTGGTCTAGAACCAAGACACCATCTATAGATTTTAGGTAAATAAAGTCTCCTATCTCAATAAATGCATCAAATGATTCGGGTAAAGGCCCTTTTTGATCAATACTAATCCTTTGTCTTGCCCATTTGTATTCAGACGACCATGGTATCGAATCAATTTCTAAATTTTCATTAAGGAAAAATAATTTTGATGGGTCTAATTTTATTACTAAGCCCTTAATATATGATTTATAAAAAGGAAACTCATCAAATATTGAATTCACCTTATTAATAGTTAGTTCATCATTATCAAAAGAATTCATTTTTGATATTTCTTCAAAGATAAAGGTGCTATCTAGATTATTTAGTTTGGTTAACTGCTCATCATTAAATACTTGGATAAAGTTAGGTGAGTCAATCCAACCATGTCTTTTATGATAAATAGATAATTGGTTCTTTAAATGTTTTTGAGCACTATCTTGAGATTTAGAATTAATGGTTGTGAAAACAGACCAGCCATTTTTATAAGCTTTAAGACCATATCTTTTAATAATTTCCTGTCTAGCAAGCTCTGCTAGATACCTTCCATCTGTTTCATATAAATCAATATCATTTGCTACCCTTAAAGGCTCATCTAAAGCTTCTATATAGGTTTTACTATTTATTAATCTAAGTTTTAGCATTCTAGATAATATCCAGTCTCTTCTTTGTTTTGTTCTAAGCGGAGCTTTAATTGCATTAATTCTTGATGGGGATTGAGCCATTGCTGCAATAGCTGCAGACTCTGCCAAAGTTAAGTCAGGAACTGATTTATTAAAGTAGGTATTTGAAGCAGCCTCAATTCCATAAGACCTATTACCAAAAAAGTTCCTATTCACATACAGCTCAAAGATTTCTTCTTTTGTGAGGTTGCTTTCAAGTTCAAGAGCAAGAAAAATTTCTTTTACTTTTCTAAGAATTGTTTGATCTCTAGTGAGTAAATAACCTCGCACTACCTGCATGGAGATCGTTCCTCCACCACCAAAGCAACCGTCAGGACCAATACATCTTATGATTGAGCGGAGTAATCCTGTATAACTTATTCCTTGGTGATTAAAAAATGCATCATCCTCTGCTGCCAAAAATGCGTTTTTAATATCTACAGGTATTTCATTAAATTTTAGAGGTCTTCTTTTAATTTCTCCAAACTCTCCTATCAACACCGCATCCTCTGTGTAAATTTTGAGAGGCATTTGTAACTGAGATTCATCTACTAAAGATATTTCTGGTAGTGAAGGTTTTAGTAAAAAGAAGGTTGTTATAACTGCAAGAATAGCTAATAAGCAACCCGAAAGGCCCAACCAAAAGAAAATTTTAATTGTATTTAACATAATTTATAACTTTCTTATTATCTCTTAAACAATGAAGTTTTAATATCAAAAAAGGTATTTTCAGGAGTAAGGTGTTAAAATTCTGAAATAAAATTATGAATATATTTATAGTAGGTCCCATGGGATCAGGAAAATCAACCGTTGGAAAAATAATTTCTAGTGAATTATTTTTAAATTTTTTTGATACTGATGAGGAAATAGAAACAAGAACTGGCGCATCCATAGATTGGATCTTTGATCTAGAGGGTGAGGACGGCTTCAGAAAAAGAGAAACCAAAGTTTTAGAAGAGATGGTTAAGCAGAACTCTATAGTTTTATCTACTGGCGGAGGGATTATCTTATCTGAAACGAATAGAGAGCTTTTGTCATCACGAGGAACGGTTTTCTACCTGGCTACCCCAATTGAAGTTCAGCTTGAAAGGACTTCAAAAGACAAAGATAGGCCATTGCTTAAAGATGGAGATCCTGGTGAGATACTAAAAAATCTTCATATTGCTCGAGAAAGTTTATATGAAGAAGTTTCAGACTATACAGTTAATACAGAAAATAAATCAAGCCAACAGGTATCTTCAGAAATAATTAAGTTAGTTAAGAACTATGGCTAAAATTATCAAGGTTGGTAAAAAAAATTCACAATATGATGTTGTTATAGCAAGAAATGCTATTACAAAAATTAGACTCTCAAAACATTTAAAATCTAAAAATAAAATCCTTGTTATTACTGATTCAGGAATACCTAGTAAGTACATTCGAGAACTTAAAAATCTTCTAAGCTTTAAAAAACAATTACATTTTCATGAGATTCCATGTGGAGAAAAATCCAAATCATTTTCAACGTTCATCAAAATTCAAGAAAAGTTAGCAGATTTAAAGTTTGATCGGTCTGATTCAATGATAGCTTTTGGAGGTGGTGTAGTAGGAGATATTACTGGGTTTTGTGCTGCAACGTATTTAAGAGGTATAGATTTCATCCAGATTCCAACTACGCTCTTGGCTCAAGTAGATTCTTCGGTTGGAGGAAAAACTGCTATTAATATTAAACAAGGTAAAAATTTAGTAGGTTCTTTTAATAATCCCAGTCTCGTTCTCATTAGCAGTAAATTCTTGGAAACCTTGCCAGAAATAGAATATAAGTCAGGTTTAGGAGAGGTTATTAAATATGCATTTATTGGAAATAAAAAACTATATAAATTAATACATGAAAATTCTAAAAAAATAAAATCAAGAAATCTTAATATTCTTGAAAATATCATAGAGGAATCAATCATAACTAAATCAAAAATAGTTACCCAGGATGAGAAAGAAAATGGCATAAGGGCTATTCTAAATTTTGGTCATACTTTTGGGCATGCCATAGAAGCTTCTAAAAATTATAAAGGGATAACTCATGGAGCAGCAGTTACTCTAGGAATGGTAATAGCAGCAAAAATATCATATTTTGAAGGTCATATTAAGATTCATCAACTAGATAATATAATTAACTTGATTGATTCATTGGGCCTTGAAAGCAATTATGAAAAGTATAAGTTTAAAGACTTAAAAAAGTACTTATCTAATGATAAGAAGGTGTCATCAGGAAAATTAAGCTTGGTTCTTATTAATTCAAAAGGGGTAGCTTTTAAAACTAACCAATTCAATAATAAAAGCCTAGAAAAATCTTTTGCTTAGGCTGCGTTTGCGGTAGTTGCCTTTAAGAGATCATGAATATTTGATGCCGCTGGAACAACGAGCCAAAAATACGGTTCAAACTTATCAAAATCGTCTACTAGTTCTTTAGCTTTAGAGCTATTGGTAAGCTTGTAGTGAGCTCTAATTATTTCTTTAAGATGTTTTCTGTGTGATTGCATGTCTTCTGTTGTAATTCTTTCAAGGTTTACCAAGCCTCTATTACAGTTATCAAAAAATGTTTTATCTTCATCTAAAACATATGCAAATCCGCCTGTCATACCTGCTCCAAAGTTAGCACCAACAGATCCTAAAACTGTTACATGGCCTCCTGTCATATATTCACAGCAGTGATCCCCAGCTCCTTCTATAACAGCATTAGCTCCTGAGTTTCTAACTGCAAATCGTTCACCTGCTCTCCCAGATACATATAACTCACCACCTGTTGCTCCATACAAACAGGTATTACCAACCAGAGATGTATTTGGATTTGTTTTGGCATATTGGCTATCATTTTTAACTACGATTCTTCCACCATTCATGCCTTTGCCCACATAATCATTTGCATCGCCTTCTATGTTGAGATTAATGCCATTTGCATTCCAACAACCAAAACTTTGGCCTGCTGATCCAGTGAAGTTAATGTTTAATTGTTCTTTAAACCCCTCTTCACCAAAATTTTTAGCAACATAGCCTGATAAAGAAGCGCCAATAGACCTATCGGTATTAGAAATTTTATAATCCTTAGATATTGATTGGTGTTTATCAATTAAAGGCTTTACATCTTTTAAGATTTTTTTTGAAAGAGTTCCTTTATCCCATGGTGCATTCTTTTTTGAGGTACAGAAAAATGCTTCATTGGTCTTAGTATCCTTGTAAAGTAGATCGCTAAGATCAATCGATTGGTACTGGGATTCAAGATTACTAATTTGTTCCAGATACTGTGTTTGACCAATAATATCTTCAATTTTAGACACTCCCATAACACTTAAGTGGTCACGAACATCATTGGCAATAAATTTAAAATAATTCATTACTTTTTCTTTTTCGCCAACAAAATGGTGGTTAATTAGATCTTCTCTTTGAGTTGCTACACCTGTCGCGCAATTATTCAAATGGCATATTCTTAAATACTTACAACCCATTGCTATCATTGGTCCGGTTCCAAAACCAAAAGATTCTGCTCCTAAAATAGCAGCCTTTACAACATCTAAACCAGTTTTCATTCCTCCATCAGCCTGAAGCCTAACTTTGTGTCTTAAGCCGCTATCTCTTAGGCTTTGATGAGCTTCAGCTAGCCCAAGCTCCCACGGAGATCCAGCATATCTGATAGAAGTTAATGGACTAGCTCCAGTACCACCATCATGGCCTGAAATTGTAATTAAATCTGCGTAGGCTTTTGCTACACCAGAAGCTATCGTTCCTACGCCTGGCTCAGAGACTAATTTTACAGAAACAAGTGCTTTTGGGTTTACCTCTTTTAAGTCATATATAAGTTGGGCTAAATCTTCTATCGAATAAATATCATGGTGAGGAGGAGGAGAAATCAATGTAACTCCAGGAGTAGAGTATCTTAATTTAGCAATAAGTTTATTAACTTTTCCTCCAGGTAGCTGACCACCCTCTCCAGGTTTAGCGCCCTGAGCAATTTTGATTTGAAGTACTTCAGCATTCACTAAATAATGAGGAGTAACACCAAACCTTCCAGAAGCAATTTGTTTAATTTTAGACATTTTTGATGTGCCATATCTTTCAACTGCTTCTCCACCCTCTCCAGAATTAGATCTGCCACCAAGCTCATTCATTGCCTCAGCTAGAGTTTCATGAGCCTTTGGAGATAAAGCACCTAAGCTCATTCCTGCTGAATCAAATCTTTTAAGTATGTTTTTTTGAGATTCTACTTTTTCTAAATCTATCTCTTTTTTTTCGGTATTAACCTCTAGCAGATCTCTGAGCATAGCAGGAGGCCTATTATCAACCAAATATGAATACTCCTTATAGGTAGCATCTAAACCAGAAGTAACAGCTTCCTGTAATTTTTTAACAATCTCTGGATTGTATGCGTGGTATTCACCGCCATGAATATATTTAAGCAGTCCACCTACATTCATATCGGATAAGTTTGATCTAGCGTAGTCATCCAAGGCTCTAAGCTCTTTATCTATATCTTTAAAATTCTTACCCTTAACTCTACTAGTTGTATTAGTAAAGCAAAGGTTAACCACATCACTGTCTAGGCCTACTATCTCAAATAATTGAGATCCTCGATAGCTTGATATAGTAGATATTCCCATTTTTGAAATTATCTTAAGAAGTCCTTTATTAACCCCTTTTCTATACCTTGAGCAGTTTTCATGAGGGTGCCCTTTTAATTCATTTCTTTGTGTTAGATCAAGAATAGTCTGATATGCCAATGATGGATAAACAGCGGTTGCCCCAAACCCAATTAAGCATGCTATTTGATGAGTATCTCTTGCAGATGATGAGCTAATAACTATATTTGCATCTGATCTTAACCCTAGCTCAACTAGGTTTTGGTGCACTGCTCCAACTGCTAATAATGCATTAATTGTTAATTTGCCTTCAAGAGGGACATCTTCAATTAAATGAATTATTGATGCACCATTTCTTACTTTTTTTACCACAACTTTTTGTAAATTTTTGATAGCTTTTTCTAAGCTTACTGATTTATCAAAAATTAAATCTATATCTTCAGATTTAAAATACTTATTCTTCAAAACTGCGTTTAGTTTTTTGTGAGACAGGACTGGGGACGTCGTTACAAGCCTTTTGGCATGCTCAGGAGTTTCTTCATAAATATTTAGCTCTGGACCAAAACATGTCTCCAGTGTCATAACCCCAACCTCTCTCAAGGAATCAATTGGTGGATTGGTTACTTGTGCAAATTGTTGCCTAAAAAAGTCATACATCTGCCTATGCATTTTGCTCATAACTGCCAAAGCAGTATCATCACCCATTGATCCAGTTCCTTCTTGAGATTCAATTGCAAGAGGTTTAATAACTGATACTCTCTCCTCTTTAAAAAGAAGGAAAAGTTTTGATGCTGTGATAAATTTATTAGGATTTATCTTTTTTAAACCAGGGCCCTCGTATGCATCTAAGCTTGATTCGATATATACAGCATTTTCCTTTAACCACTTTCGATATGGAAATTGCTCTTTAAGAACTTGATCAATTTCTGATTGGTTATAAATTTTTCCTAGGGAAGTATCAATTGCCAGAATTCCACCAGGCTGAACTCTTCCTTTTTCTATAATATCTTTTTCATCAATAGGGTTTACCCCTGTTTCAGAGGCTACAGTAATAATATTATTTTTATCTATTTGATATCTTGCAGGCCTGAGTCCATTTCTATCTAAAATACAAACAGCCCACTTGCCATCAGCCATGACAATACCAGCTGGCCCATCCCATGGCTCCATATGCATAGAATTATATTCATGAAAGCCTCTTATATCAGGATCTAAGGTTTGAGTATTTTGCCATGCTGGCGGAAGAACCATACGAACAGCTCTAAAAAGATCAACTCCCCCTTTAACCAGAAGCTCCACCATGTTATCCAGTGATGAAGAGTCTGATCCAGATTCATTTACCAGTTGCTTAAATTTTTGAATCTTTGGTATAAGAGGAGTAGAAAATTTAGATGATCTAGCCTTAACCCAATTCCTGTTCCCTCTAATTGCATTGATTTCACCATTATGAGCAAGAAGTCTAAATGGTTGAGCAAGATGCCATCTGGGACTTGTATTTGTAGAGAATCTTTGATGAAAAACACAAGTTGATGCTCTAAAATCTTTTTGATTTAAGTCAAGATAGAAGTCTGTTATCGCCTTAGGAAGCATCAATCCTTTATAAACAATTGTCTTGGATGACATGGAGCAAATATAAAGAGTTTCATCATCCATAAAAATTTCTTCGATAAACTTTCTGGCTTGTAATAGTTTGGTTTCAAACTCTTGATGATTAAAATCTTTAGATTTTGGTTTTATAAAAATTTGATATATGTTTGGCAAGCAGTCTAGTGCTATCTTGCCAAGAATATCTTTTTTAATTGGGACTTCCCTTGTTGCTACAAGTGTTAATGACTCTTTATTTAAAATTTCTTCGAGTTCAGATGTAATACTTTTAAGTTTTTTTGTAAAAAATAATTGACCTATAGCAAAGTGATCACCAAGATCCACTTTTTGTTCTTGTAAAATTTTATTTTTGAAGTAGTTATGGTCTATATCAAAGAGAAGTCCGCACCCATCTCCAGTCTTGCCATCAGAGCCGACCCCACCTCTATGGGTCATACTAATCAGAGCATCTACTGAAGTAGTGATAACTTTATGAGATTTAATTCCATTGGTATTAGCGACTAGGCCAAACCCACAGTTATCTCGAAAATCTTTCTTGTTAAATAGCCCAGGCATAATGTAGTTATTTGTATGAACATAAATTATAACATGTAATCTTTCATTTGTTTTCTAAAAGTGTCATACTGCGTCATACACTCTCACATTATGAAAAATAAGCAATATAAAATTGAGAAAGGAGTTTTACTCTTTACTCAGCCCAAATCTCCATTCTTTTATGGAAAGCTTAGAGTAAATGGAAAATACATCACAAAATCATTCGCTCCCATAGAGGATTTTGAAATTGCAAAAAATAAACTTTTGCATTGGAGAGAAGAAGTATTCAAAAATCAAGGAAATAACTTTGCTATTGCTGATACAAAAACACCAATTAATTACAGAGATGAGTATGTTAATCATGAAAAACTTGACAATGATTTTCAATTTTTAGATGTAAGAAGATTTGATCCAGCAAAAAAATCTGCAGAAGAAAGAAAAATTAGTTTTGTAGAAATTTATGGGGAATACAATCAAGTACAAGCATCCAATCAGGCACATAGATGCTTAGATTGTGGAAACCCATATTGTGAATGGAAATGCCCTGTTCATAACTTCATTCCAGACTGGTTAAAGTTAGTAAATGAGGGAAATATTATAGAAGCTGCCGAGCTATGCCATTCTACAAATAGCTTGCCTGAGGTGTGTGGAAGAGTTTGTCCACAAGATAGATTGTGCGAGGGAGCATGTACCTTAAACGATGGTTTTGGAGCAGTAACAATTGGCTCAACTGAAAAATATATCACTGAGAAAGCTTTTGAAATGGGCTGGAAGCCTGATATGTCTTATAGAAAATGGACAGATAAAAAAGTAGCAATAATTGGTGCAGGACCTGCTGGAATTGCTTGTGCGGATGTATTGACTAGATCAGGTGTCCACAGCCATGTTTTTGATAAAAATGAGGAGATAGGTGGATTATTAACTTTTGGAATACCTGAATTTAAATTAGAAAAATCTGTTGTAAAAAGAAGAAGGAAAATTCTTGAAGAAATGGGTGTTGAATTTAAATTAGGTAAAGAAATTGGTAAAGACCTCCCATTCAAAAAACTATATGAAGATTATGATGCTGTTTTTTTAGCCATGGGAACATACACCTCTCTTGAAGGTGGATTTGCAGGTGAAAAATTACTTGGTGTCCATAAAGCAATTGACTATTTAATCTCAAGTACAAAAAAACTTCTTAAATTGCACACAGAGAAAAATGAATTTATTAATCTTAAAGGCAAGAACGTTATTGTTTTAGGAGGTGGTGATACCGCCATGGACTGCAATAGAACTGCTATAAGACAAGGCGCCAAGTCTGTAAAATGCCTTTATAGAAGAGATGAAGAAAATATGCCTGGATCTAAAAGAGAAGTCCAAAATGCAAAAGAGGAAGGGGTTGAATTTGAATTTAATATCCAACCCATAGATATAGTTGGTGATAATAAAGTACAAGGTGTCAAAATTGTTAAAACTCAATTAGGCGAACCAGATCAAAATGGAAGAAGAGTTCCAATACCTATTCCTGGATCTGAAATAATTTATGAAGCTGACGCCGTTATTGTTGCTTTTGGTTTTAGAGCAAGCCCTTCCAGCTGGTTTAATGATTTTGATATTGATATGCAAAAAAATGGTCTTGTAATAGCTGAGGAGCATCAAGAATTTAAATTTCAAACATCTAACAAAAAAATATTTTCTGGTGGAGATATGGTTAGAGGATCAGATTTAGTTGTGACTGCTATATGGGAAGGACGTGAAGCAGCAAAAAGTATAATAAAATATGTATCATGATAAAAACAGAATCCATTTTTTTAAAAGCACTCAATAAAGAGATTTTACCAGTACCTCCTATTTGGTATATGCGTCAAGCCGGAAGGTATATGCCTGAGTACAGAGCTGTTAGAAAAAATTTTAAGAATTTCCTCGATATGTGTAAAGAACCTGAAGTCTGCTGTGAATTAGCTCTCCAGCCTATAGACGCATTTGAGCTAGACTCAGCCATACTCTTTTCCGATATCTTAACAATACCTGATGCAATGGGTCTGGATGTAAACTTTTTGGAAGGAGAAGGTCCAGTATTTGGCAATCCAATAAAAACTGCTCAGGACGTCTTAGATATTGAAGATTTTGATACCGAAAGCCTTTCTTATGTATATAAAGCTGTGAGTAATATTAAAAATGCTCTTCCATCTCACATCCCTTTAATTGGTTTTTGCGGAAGTCCTTGGACATTAGCAGCTTATTCCATAGAAGGTAGATCTTCAAAAGATTTTTTATTTACAAGAAACTTTATTAAAGAGAATAATGTTGAGGCTCATATATTTTTAGAAAAGCTAACTTTTGCATGTTTTGCTTATCTTAAGAGACAAGTCGAGGCAGGAGCTGATGTAATTCAAATATTTGATTCATGGGCTAATTTATTAAGCGAAGAGGAATATAAGATATATTCTTTAAGTTACATTACAAATTTGGTTAGCCTTTTAAAGAACGACCCTGCTACTGAAAATATTCCTGTTATTTTATTTTCTAGAGAACCAAAGGCAAAACTGCAAACCATCATGACTTCAAATTCTGATTGCTTGAGCCTTTATTGGAGTATGAGTGATATTGATTTGGAGCAGACTGCTGACAAGGTAGCGATACAAGGAAATCTTAATCCAGAAATACTTTTAGAATCTAATGATGTAATTAAAAAAGAAACTTTAAAAATTCTCCAAAAATATAAAAACTACCCAGGGTATATTTTTAATTTGGGTCATGGCATCACACCAAATATAAATCCAGAAAAAATTAAATATCTTACAGATTTAATACGAAGTACTTAATTATCCTCTTTAGTTTCAGGCCAAAGCCTTATTAGGCCCTCTTGGGTGCAGGAAGCAACCAGATCTCCGTTATGGGAGAAAATAGAGCCTCTTGAAAAACCCCTAGCATTCCTAGTAATTGGACTGTCTATTGAATATAAAAACCAGTCGTTAAGATCAACTTTTCGGTGAAACCACATTGCATGATCAAGACTGGCATTTTGAAGGTTTTTAGTTAAAAAATTTACCCCTATGGAGTTATTTGCTGCAGCAATTAAGCCCATATCAGATATGTATAAAAGAAAGGCTTGTTGAATTTTTTGATCATCAGGGATTACACCTTCAGGCTTGATCCATGTGTTTTTATAAGGAGGTAGTCTTTTTGGATTAAAGTAATCTTGCTGCTCTACTGGTCTCATTTCAATTTCTTTTTGACGCAAGAAAACAGGCATATCTTCTGCCTTCATATTGAGTTTTTTGAGTAACTCTTCTCTGATTTCAATCTCATTTCTTAGATTCTCAGGTCCAGGAATATCTGGCATTGGAATTTGATGCTCAAGACCATCTTCATCTTTTTGAAAAGATATTGAACAACTAAAAATTGCCTCGCCATCTTGAAGTGCCTTAACAGTTCTTGTTGAAAAACTTTTCCCATCTCTAATTCTATCAACCATGAAAATAATCGGCTTATCCATATGCCCTGGTCTTAAAAAATAAGAATGAAAGGAATGAGCATAATGATCAACACCAATTGTCTTATAAGCTGCTATTAAAGTCTGAGCCATAACCTGGCCACCAAATACTCTTGCCCAACCAACATTTTTACCTGTCCAGGTGTAAATATCTCTATCTATTTTATTTAATGAAAATAGGTCTAAGGACTTTTCTAAAAGATTATTTTTTTTGTCCATTTGCCCAAGCTCCTTTGAGATAATTGCTGTTATAGTCGAAGACTATCTTACATTGTTTACAAAAAAACTAGAACTTTGATAAGTCAAAAAGTATGATGGTTACAAAATATACTAAATAAAAATTAAGCATGGCCATTAATTCAAATATAGATCTTCCAATAAAACCCAATCTTAAGATTGATGTTTCAAAAACATTTAATATTGACTCCAAGATCACCGTTAAAGGATACAAAGAAAAAACTGAGTGGGTTCCAGAAATAGACCCTAATTATGTATTTGATAAAGAGACTACTTTATCTATTTTAGCTGGCTTTGAACATAACAGAAGAGTCATGGTTCAAGGATTTCATGGAACTGGAAAATCAACTCATATTGAACAAGTTGCGGCTAGGCTGAATTGGCCTTGCGTAAGAATAAACCTTGATAGTCATATCAGTCGAATCGACCTATTGGGTAAAGATGCTATAAAACTTCAAGATGGTAAGCAAATAACAGAATTCCAAGAAGGTCTTTTGCCTTGGTCAATTCAAAACCCTGTTGCTTTAGTGTTTGATGAATAT
>ENA-UOYD01000199-UOYD01000199.1-marine-metagenome-genome-assembly--contig:-NODE-199-length-15302-cov-2.746404_pt1 | contig 15302 bp, 11 predicted proteins | sample MGYA00238169_ERZ767097 | MGnify/ENA primary metagenome ERZ767097 (study PRJEB28937, sample SAMN06267346) | marine metagenome | isolation source: Columbia River Estuary | place: USA:Columbia River Estuary... | reverse complement strand
TCTAATTGGTTCAAATTGTTATAAGAATTTACAAACACATAATTTGGCGCATCAACTGTGGTAACGCCTATTTTTCTCCATAAAGTCCATCCGGCAAGTTGACCTTTATCAATAGCAGCCTTGGCAACTTTTGACCAGTGTTTAGTCTCTCTCTCAACGAATTTAGCCTCATCATTTTGAGGGACTTGTCGATACTGTAAATAAGAAATTTGGGAAAATGATACACTTGTGAACAGCAGTGCAATAAAAATTAAATTAATTTTTTTCATGAGTTATTTATTTAGTTGGTTTATCTAAAGGTAACATTAATTTAGAAAATGATTTAAAATATATATTTTTTATTTAAACATCTGATAATTAATTAGTAGAGCCACGCATCTTCTGAAGATGGGTGGCTCTACCAAAATTAGAGTTTTAAGGTTATTTTAAGACTATTTTTTTATTTAACAAGCCTGTTTTAGATTTAATTTGTAAAATGTAAGTGCCTTTAGCATATTTTGAAACGTCAATAGTATTCTTTGGTGAATCAACCTTAAATGAATTCACTTCTTTTCCTTGAAGATCAATAATTGTAATGCTTTCTATGTCATTGGTTTTTCCATCGATGGTAATCTCATTGCTTGCGGGGATAGGATATATTTTTGTTAGTAAGAATAAATTATCCTCAATGTCTAAAGCAGGTGTTACTTCAAATTGCATAGCTTCATAAAGTGACCAAACACCATTTACATCTCTGGTTCTAATATGTAGGAAATGAAATCCTTCAGATAAACCCGCTGAAGGGATTGCAATGGCTTCATTTAAAGTGAAACCGGCAGTTATATCTAGTGCATAGCCCGCATCTGTCCCAGGATCTTCATCAAAGAAATATTCCGCTTTGTTTATAGCCACAGGCGTTGGTGACGTAAAAGTATGTACTAAAAAGTTGTATTTATAGTATAATGACCATCTGTCATCCTCATCTTTTGTTCTTACATATAGCGTATGAATACCATCACTTAACGACCCCGTACTAATTGAAATGGATTCATTTAAGTTAAACCCAGGTGTTATGGAAATGGGAGTTGCGCCGTCTGTGCCAGGATCTGTATCAAAGAAATACTCTGCTGCAACAATTTCTGATGGTACAGTTGAGTTGGAAAAGTCATGTACCAAAAACGTGTGTTTATAGAATAAGGACCAGGCCTTATTTATGTCTCTTGTTCTTACATATAGGGTATGTATACCAAGGCTTAATCCTGCTGTATTTATTGAGAAAGATTTGGTTATATCATCACCTTCTGTGACAGGAATATCAAACCCCATATCTGTTCCAGGATCTGTATCAATAAAATATTCAGCTTTATTAATTTGAGAAAAACCAAGATTTACAATACAGAATAGAAACAGTGTAATTATTAGTTTCATAATATTGTTTTTAAAATTAGTTTAATTCTTTTTCTGTGCTGTAAATTCCACATTAATATCTTGTCCAGAAGGTACTGAAGTGTTAGTGATGGTTAATGAGGTCATGTAAGGCCATAAGTCTGGTCTTCCATTAGTGTCAAAATTAAAATTAGCACCAAACACCCCTAAATCTGTACCGTCTGTTCCTGCATTATTTGCTGCTGAACCACCTGCCAGGTCATAATTATTATTATAGAAATCATTAATAGTTGCAAATGGAGCACTAACAAACTGAGGATTTGTATTATTCAAATTACTTGAACCACTTAAAAGATTCACAGTAAATCCTTGTTCATTCCAAGTTAAATTATTATTAAATGTTATTGTTGAATTGGTTAAGCCTACATCGTTAATGGTGCCTTTTAAAATAAAAATATTATTATTTACAATTGGGTTTGTGCAGTAATAGGCGAAATTGACAGTTGTATTTATAACAATGTTATTAATGAAACTATTCGTATTGTTAAAATATTGGATTACCCAAGTTGTGTTATTAAAAATATTGTTTCTTATAATCCAACCGTTTGCTCCAGAGGGATTTACATAGGCGCTATCAAAAATATTACCCTCAATAACCCAATCTGCATCAGCAGCGCTATTAACACCTATTATATAATTAGCTATTCTGTTATTCACAATTTTTATATTTTTACAATCGGTTGTGGTAGTGTGATTGATTAAGTTAATATATAAACCAGTAATCAAAGAGTTCGTAGCGTTTCCACCAAAAGTTATATTACCCACCACTGCTCTTGCTCCATCGTCTGAATTTGCCGGATTATGACCCAACCCGACAATAACAAGCGGGTTTATAATAGTTATATTGCCATAGGATGTTGCTGATGGATGCACATAAATGGTGTCATTTACAAATGAGTCGGCAATTGCTGTCGCTAAATTAGTGTAATTTGCCCCAGAATTAGGTCTGTTGTCAACCGTAATAACTTTTGGCTGAGCTAGCATGGTAAAAGATATGAATCCAATACCAAATAAAGTAAGAATTGATTTCATTGTGTAATTGTTTAAAAGTTTAACAAATTAAATGTTTACAACACAAGTGAATTAGACCAGATTGGAGATTTAAGGAATATATGCCTTTAAAAACTTAGTAATCAAACCATTAAAACAATAAAATTTTTGTAAATGATAAAATTTCGGACTGAATTTACACAGTATAAATCTTTATCGAAATGATATATATCAATTTGATATTTTTAAAATTCAAACAAGGAATAAAGCGATTTAAAGGCTTTACTGTTTTTGAAGTTATAAACCCCCAAAAGACACACTTAAAATCAAATTTAAGGTCGTTTTTAAGCGATTTAAGACACTTTTAATTAATTAACAAATGTTGATAATTTAAACGTTTAATCGATAAAATACTTTTAAATGGATTGATAAATCGTTATCTTTGTAAGTATCCTAAAATGGTGCAATGTGCATCATTTTTTTATGTGAAAACATTAAAATAAAGTATTAAAAAATATGAGCGAACCAAAAGAAGAATTTAATAAACACAATTATTCTGCAGATAGTATTCAGGCCTTAGAAGGCATGGAACATGTCCGTATGCGTCCATCTATGTATATTGGTGATGTTGGAACAAGAGGTCTTCATCATTTAGTGTATGAAGTGGTTGATAACTCTATTGATGAAGCTTTGGCTGGACATTGTGATACTATTACTGTCATTATAAATGAAGATAACTCTGTAACTACTGAAGATAATGGTCGTGGTATTCCTGTAGATATGCATAAAAAAGAAGGCATATCAGCTTTAGAAGTTGTTATGACTAAAATTGGAGCGGGAGGGAAGTTTGATAAAGACTCTTATAAGGTATCTGGTGGATTACATGGTGTTGGAGTTAGTGTGGTTAATGCCTTGTCACAACATTTGACAGCAACGGTTTATAGAGATGGGAAAATATGGGAACAGGAATATGAACGAGGAAAAGCATTGTATCCTGTTAAATCTGTTGGTGAGTCGGATAAGAGAGGTACTACAATTACCTTCACACCGGATCAAACTATTTTTACTCAGACTGTTGAATATAGCTATGACACTTTGGCTAGCAGAATGCGTGAATTATCTTTTTTGAATAAAGGAATTACCATTAATTTAACGGATAAACGTTTTAAGAAAGAAAATGGTGACTATGAAGGCGAAACCTTTTACTCAGATGAAGGATTACCAGAATTTATCAGATTTTTAGATGGAAACAGAGAGCCTTTGATGAAAACGGTTATTGCTTTTGAAGGTGAAAAAAATGGTGTTCCCGTTGAAGTTGCCATGATTTATAATACGTCTTATGCTGAGAATTTACACTCCTATGTAAATAATATCAATACGCATGAGGGTGGAACGCATCTTTCTGGTTTCAGACGCGGTTTAACCATGACGTTAAAAAAATATGCTGATAGTTCAGGGTTAACAGATAAATTAAAGTTTGATATAGCGGGAGATGATTTTCGCGAAGGATTAACAGCCATTATTTCTGTAAAAGTGCAAGAGCCTCAATTTGAAGGTCAGACTAAAACTAAATTGGGTAACCGTGAAGTGTCTGCGTCTGTAAGTCAGGCCGTATCAGAAATGTTAACTGATTACCTGGAAGAACATCCTGATGACGCCAGAATTATTGTCCAAAAAGTTGTTTTGGCAGCACAGGCAAGACACGCTGCTCAAAAGGCTCGTGAAATGGTTCAGCGTAAAACAGTCATGAGTATGGGTGGGCTACCTGGTAAATTAAGTGATTGCTCAGAAGAGGATCCTGCAAAATGTGAGGTATTCTTGGTTGAGGGAGATTCTGCAGGTGGAACCGCAAAACAAGGGCGTGATAGAGCCTTTCAAGCTATTCTTCCATTGAGAGGTAAAATTCTTAATGTAGAAAAAGCAATGGTTCATAAGGTTTTTGAAAATGAAGAGATAAAAAATATTTTTACAGCATTAGGTGTTACAATTGGAACAGAAGAAGATAGTAAAGCTTTAAATCTTTCCAAATTACGTTACCATAAAGTTGTTATTATGTGTGATGCCGATATTGATGGTAGTCATATTGCAACACTTATTCTAACGTTCTTCTTTAGATATATGAAAGAATTGATAGAAAATGGCCATATATATATAGCAACACCACCGTTGTATTTAGTTAAAAAAGGTGCTAAGAAACAATATGCTTGGTCAGAAAAGGAACGTGATCAAATTGTGGAAAGTATGGGAGGAAGTGCTGGTATTCAGAGATATAAAGGTCTTGGAGAAATGAATGCAGAACAATTATGGGACACCACTATGAATCCTGAGTTTAGAATTTTAAGACAAGTTCAAATTGATAATGGCTCTGAAGCAGATAGAATTTTCTCAATGCTTATGGGAGATGATGTACCGCCTCGTAGAGAGTTTATAGAGAAAAATGCGATTTATGCAAATATTGATGCCTAAATAAAAAATCTTAAATGTTTTTAATAACCCTGATATTGTTGAGATATCAGGGTTATTTTTTTACGTAAAACAATAAAAAATCAGTTAAAGTGTAATTTTTTATCGATAAAATGTAATTTATTAAATTATTTTCCTATATTTGTTAAACCAAATTTATCATTACATGAAAAGAATCATCATCATATTATTGTGTTGCCTGGCTACAATAGCTGCTGGGAAGGCTCAAAATTTAGGTGATATATTACTTGCAGCTGATGATGCAGGTAAATTAACAGAAAATTATATTAGTCCGGCTATGAAGGGATTAATGTACAGTATGAATGGTGGATGGTATTCAACAGCAAAAACGCATAAAAAATTTGGTTTTGATATAACCATCGAAGCGAATGCTTCCTTTGTTCCAAAAGCAGATGAAATATTTCAATTTATTCAAAGTGATTATACCTATGCAACACTTCCTAATGGAGAAACGTTTTTGCCAACCGTTATGAGCAGTGATGAAACAGAAACTACTGTAGATGTTCGCATTCCATATCAAAATAACACTTACAAAGTTGCAAGTTTTAATATGCCAGGTGGTATTGGAGGGGATATTCCTGGAAATGCCGTCCCAGGACCAATGGTTCAGGTAGGTTTTGGATTGCCTTTTCATACAGACGTTAAATTAAGATATGTACCAAAAATAAGTTTTAGTGATGATGTAGATGCTGGTTTAATAGGATTTGGTTTGCAACATGATTTAATGCAATATTTTGGTCCTTTAGATAAATTGCCTTTAAACGTATCAGTTTTAGCTGGTTTTACAAAAATGGATGTGACTTATAAAATTAAGGATGACAATTCATCTGACCAAATTACAATTACTAATGGCGAGGCTGCTTTTAATATGAATACATGGACGGTTCAAGCACTTGGATCACTGGATTTTACAATAATCACATTATATGCAGGAATGGGATACAACAATGGAAGTTCCTCTATTAAAATAAAAGGAGATTATGATTTGACTTATGATATAGAAGATAATAATGGAAACATTATTTCAACTGTAAACGAATCTATTTCAGATCCAATCAACATTAATGTTGACGCTAATGGTTTTAGAACAACATTAGGAGCAAGATTAAACTTAGGATTTTTTAAAATATTTGGAGATTATACATTACAGGGATATAATACTGTAACTGCAGGTATAGCATTTAGTTTTAGGTAGAAAATTAAGATTATAGATTTTTTTTAAAAAAATATTTAGTGTTTAGTTTTAGTTAGTTTTATTTATTTGAATTAGTCGTGAAAAGTGCAAGATTTATCTTGCACTTTTTTCATTTACAGCATTATTATTTGTAATTTTACATCATTCAAATAAATAAAATTAAATATAAAATATTATGAAAGTAACAGTAGTTGGAGCAGGAGCAGTCGGTGCAAGTTGTGCTGAATATATTGCCATTAAAAATTTCGCTTCAGAAGTTGTTTTATTAGACATTAAAGAAGGCTATGCTGAAGGAAAAGCGATGGATTTAATGCAAACCGCTTCATTGAACGGATTCGATACAAAAATAACCGGTATCACTAATGACTACAGTAAAACAGCAAATAGTGATATTTGTGTTATTACATCTGGAATACCTCGTAAACCAGGTATGACTCGTGAAGAGTTAATTGGTATCAATGCGGGAATTGTAAAAACGGTCTCTTCAAGTTTAATAAAACATTCTCCAAATACTATTATTATTGTGGTTAGTAATCCAATGGATACGATGGCGTATTTGGTTCATAAAACTACAAGTATACCTAAAAGTAAGATTATTGGCATGGGTGGAGCATTAGACTCTGCTCGTTTTAAATACAGATTGGCTGAGGCATTAGGCGGACCAATAAGTGACGTTGATGGTATGGTTCTTGGCGGACATAGCGATACAGGTATGATTCCATTAACACGTATGGCAACAAGAAATGGGGTGCCTGTTTCTGAATTTTTATCTGCTGACAGATTAAATACCGTTAAGGAAGATACTAAAGTTGGAGGGGCAACCCTTACTAAATTATTAGGTACTTCAGCTTGGTATGCACCTGGTGCGGCAGTTTCAGCTCTGGTTCAGTCCATCGCCTGTGATCAGAAAAAAATGTTTCCTTGTTCAGTGATGCTAGAAGGAGAGTATGGTTTAAATGATATTTGTCTTGGTGTTCCGGTAATTTTAGGAAAAAATGGCATTGAAAAAATTGTGAATATTGAGCTTAATCAGGCAGAAAAGGATAATATGAAAACTAGCGCCGAAGCTGTTAAAGGTGTTAATAATCTATTAGAATTATAACATTGTAATCCTATAAAATCGCATACTTTGAGATGCTCAAAAGGGTATTGACGAGTAAGTAAATTATAATAATAATTAAGAGCAGCATAATAGTTGCTCTTTTTTTTTATAAATCTCGTAATTATATTGTCAATTCTATGGGTAAATCATATATTTGCTCGTTTTAAAAAATTCAACGAATAAAATTAATTAATTTCATAAATAATGCAGAATAAAGGATTAGTAAAACTATTTGCAGTTTTGTTTGGATTGGTAAGTATTTATCAATTGTCTTTTACGTTTAAAGCAAATCAAATAGAAAGAAATGCCAAAGAAATTGCTATAAGTAAAGTTTCCGACACAGAAGTTGATTACAGAGCTAAAAGAAGTAATGAAGAGGCAAATTATTTAGAATCAATTGCTACAGATACTGTTTTTAACATAGGTATTGCAAAATTCACTTATAATGAAGTGAAAGAAAAAGCAATGAATCTTGGTTTAGACTTGAAAGGTGGTATCAATGTAATACTTCAGGTATCAGTAAAAGACATTTTAAAGGGATTAGCAAATGGAAGTACAAATCCTATTTTTAATAAAGCTTTGGATGATGCTTCAGAACTTCAAAAAAACAGCCAAAATACTTATTTAGAAGATTTCTTTAAGGCATTTGATGCTATTAAAGGTGACACTAAATTAGCGTCGCCAGATATTTTCTATACCAAGGCACTTGATGGAGAAATAGATGGCAGTATGTCTGATGATGAGGTAAAACAAGTGATTCAAACAAAAATTGATGAATCTATCATTTCTGCATTTGAAGTATTGCGTAAACGTATTGATGAATTTGGAGTTACTTCTCCAAACATTCAACGTTTAGGTACGTCAGGTAGAATACTTGTTGAATTACCAGGTGTTAAAGATATAGAACGTGCAACAGGATTATTACAAAGTACAGCTCAATTAGAGTTTTGGGATGCTTATAAAGGCGAAGAATATTTCACATTTTTATCTCAGGCTAATGAGGTTTTAAAAGGGATTGTAAATCCAAAAACAGAAGTTCAAAAAGCAGAAGGGGATGATGAGGAAAATGTAACAGATTCTAAAATCGACGAACTTTTAGGAGATACAACGACGGATTCAACAGCTGTAGCTACGAACCCATTATTTGACTTAATAAGAGGTCAAGGATATCCTGGAGGACCAGTAATCGCTAAATTTGAAATTAAAGATAAAGTAAAGGTGGCAGAGTATTTAAACATGCCTCAGGTGAGAGCATTACTGCCAGTAGAACAACGTTATGTAAAATTTGCTTTTGGTAAACCAGAAAAAGATTCTGAATTAATTGATTTATATGCTTTAATAGGAAACAGAGATAATACGCCTGAGTTAAGTGGTGCGGTTGTCACCGATGCCAGAAATGCTTTTGGACCAACGGGTAAGCCTGAAGTTTCTATGCAAATGAATGCTAAAGGCGCTAAAATTTGGGAAGAAATGACGGGTCGTGCCTATAGCCAAGGATCGCAAATTGCTATTGTTTTAGATAATATTGTGTATTCTGCACCAGGAGTGACTTCTGGTCCAATTGCAGGCGGAAATTCATCTATTTCAGGAAGTTTTACTTTAAATGAAGCGGTGGATTTAGCAAACGTTTTACGTGCAGGTAAATTACCGGCAAGAGCAGATATTATTCAAAGTGAAGTAGTAGGACCATCATTAGGTCAAGAAGCTATTGATAATGGTAAATTGTCATTCATGATTGCCTTAGCCTTAGTTTTGGTTTGGATGATTGTTTATTACGGTAAAGCAGGTGGTTTTGCTGATATTGCCATGGCATTGAATATCCTATTAATTTTTGGTATACTCTCTGGATTGGGTGCTGTATTAACGCTGCCTGGTATTGCGGGTATCGTTCTTACAATTGGTATGTCGGTAGATGCGAACGTTATTATTTATGAGCGAATTCGAGAGGAAATAGCCAAAGGGAAAGGGTTAAAAGAAGCTGTTCAAGATGGTTTTAGTAATGCATTATCTTCAATTTTAGATGCTAACATTACGACAGGTTTAACAGCCTTAATATTATTTATATTTGGAACAGGTCCAATTAAAGGATTTGCAACAACCTTATTAATAGGTATTGGAACCTCATTGTTTACAGCTATTTTTATTACCAGATTATTAATAGACTGGTATGTTAACAGAGGTGGTAAACTAGTTTTTTCAACAGTATTAACAAAAAATCTTTTCAGAAACCTGAATATAGAATTCCTTCAAAAACGTAAGATAGCTTATGTCGTTTCAGGAGTATTTTTATTAATAAGTTTAGGCTCATTATTAACTGAAGGTTTAGACCAAGGAGTTGATTTTGTTGGGGGTAGAACGTATCAGGTTCGATTTGCACAGGATGTGAATCCAACAGAAATTACAGCAACATTGGCCAACGCTTTTGGTAGTGCTGATGCGAAAACTTTTGGAGATGCCAATCAGTTAAAAATAACTACTAAGTATAAAGTTAATGAAACTGGAGCTGAGGTTGATGAACAAATCAGACTTGATTTATACAAAGCATTACAACCTCATTTAGACGGTTTATCTTATGAGGATTTCATAAGTGATGCAGATACTAAAACCGTTGGTTTAATGAAGTATTATAAGGTGACACCTACCATTGCTGATGATATTAAACAAGCCTCATTCTGGGCAATTTTAGGGTCTTTAATTGTGGTGTTCCTATACATATTAATGCGTTTTAAAAAGTGGCAATTCTCATTAGGAGCCGTATTGGCGGTTTTCCATGATGTGTTAATTGTACTCGGGGTGTTCTCATTAACCTATAAGTTCTTACCATTTAGTATGGAAATAGATCAAGCTTTTATTGCGGCCATATTAACCGTAATTGGTTATTCATTAAATGATACCGTAATTGTTTTTGATAGAATTAGAGAATATCTAAATGAACACTCGACATGGAATTTTGGTAAAGTCATAAATGTGTCTTTAAGTAGTACTTTAGGTAGAACCTTAAACACCTCTTCAACGACTTTAGTGGTATTATTAGCAATATTTATTTTTGGTGGAGATTCTATAAGAGGATTCATGTTCGCCTTAATAGTAGGTATTGTTGTCGGTACGTATTCGTCATTATTTATTGCAACGCCATTAATGTATGACACTATAAGTAATGCAGAAAAAAGAAAAGGAAGAGAAGCTAGCAAACAAAAGAAAGAAGCTGTAAAATAACTTTAATAAGTATTATTTAAAAAAGCCTGTTGACTCATATCAACAGGCTTTTTTTATTAAATTATCCGCAAGGTCTTATATACAACAAAACGCTTATTTATATACATTTGCTGAATATTTTAGAACTGAAACAAATTATAATTAAATAATACTTTCCAATTGAAAGAAAAACAAACCCATAGTAGAAAATTTCTTTTTGTCTCTCGCTGGGGCGAATCATTAGATATTGTAAATTCCATTAAAGCAGAAGGGAATGATGTTAAGCTTTATATTGAAGATAAACCTTCAAAAGAAATAGGTTATGGATTTGTGGATAAAGTGATTCATTGGGAGAAATTTATTGATTGGGCTGATATTATTATTTTTGATTATACCGGTTATGGCAAAATTGCCAGTGAATTAAGACGTGCAGGTAAATTAGTTATAGGTGGAACTGAGTATACAGATAGACTAGAATTAGATAGAAATTTTGGTCAGTCTGAATTGCAAAAGCATAAAATTAAAGTAATTCCATCACAAGAATTTACCTCCTTTCATGATGCTATTAAATATATTGAAAATAATCCTAATACTTATGTCATAAAGCCTTGTGGTGAAACGCAAGAATTAAAGCAGTTGTTGTTTGTAGGTAGTGATGATGAAGGTCTGGATGTGATTCGCGTGCTTAAAGCTTATGAAAAATCATGGGGTAATGATTTTGGTAATTTTCAATTGCAGCGTAAGGTAAAAGGGGTTGAAATTTCAATTGCTGCATTTTTTAACGGCAAAGAATTTATTTATCCTATCAATATTACTTTTGAACACAAAAAACTGTTTCCTAAGGAATTGGGTGTTTCAACTGGTGAAATGGGAACAAGTATGTTCTGGACTAAAGATTCCCCAATATTTGATGCCACATTATTAAAATTTCAAAGCACATTAGCTAAAGATAATTTTGTTGGTCATATAGATATTAATTGTATTGTAAATGGAAATGGAATATATCCTTTAGAATTCACTTCTAGATTTGGTTATCCTCAAATATTTATTCAACGCGCAGGAATAAATGAACCCATGGGAGAATTTTTCATAAAAATAGCTTCCAAGCAAAACTTTAAAATTAATGTTAAGAAAGGATTTCAAGTAGGTGCTTTTATTGTTGTGCCTCCGTTTCCTTATGATGACAAAAAAACTTTCAATCTATTTTCAAAGGACGCGGTAGTGGTTTTTAAAAAGAATGGAAGAGAAGGAGTGCATCCAATGCATTTAAAAAAGGTGAATGATGAATGGTTAATAACTGGAAATACAGGCATTGCTGTATTGGTAACAGGTAATGGTCAAACCATGAAAGATGCACAGAAAATGATGTATAATAGAATCAGTAATGTGATCATTAATAATGGCTATTATAGAACGGATATAGGTGATAGGTGGAGTGAAGACTCTGATAAGCTTTGGTCTTGGGGTTTATTATAAATTATAAATTTCTACTTTCAAATGACTTTTGAACTTTGTTTAAATGATGAGCAGTTTTTTAAAATATTGCCAAAAGATTGGAATGACTATATTTTAACTTTTTGGGAAGATTTTAAATCAACTACAGAATGTTATGTGTTAGTTGAAGATAAACAGGTGATTGCCGGTGGCTTGGTATTTTCAAAATGTCCGCCTGATATGTTTTATGCTATTAATGAGACTAACACATGGTTTGAAAAGGGGTATCTGTATTTAGGTTTTATTTTTGTTCTTGAAGAAAAACGACATCAAAATTTGGGCTCCGTTTGGTTAAACCATCTAAAAGCAAAGTTTCCAAATCAAAAGTATTGGTTAACTATTGAAGATCTTAAACTGGATAGTTTTTATGTAAAAAACGATTTTAAGAAAGTAAAATCACTTTTTAATGAAAATCAGGAAGAATGGCTTTATGTATTTGAGCCTAAGGTTTTAATGTAATTATTTAGTTAGAATAATAGATGCTGTCTCCAACGTTTAAGTGCCAGGTATCTACTAAACCGGCATTAATTTCCAATACATATTTAGCAGGTAATTCAGAAGGTAAAGAACTTTCGTCATAGGGTTTGGCATTTTTCTGAAAGCTCACTATGTGTTTATTTTCATTAATATATATCAGATCCAATGGAATTTTTGTATTCTTCATATAAAAAAACCGTTCTCTGATATCATCAAAAATAAAAAGCATGCCCTGATTTGATTTCATAGAAGTTCTGTACATCAAACCTGTTTGAATTTCATAGTCATTATCGGCAATTTCAATATCTAAGTCTATTTTAGTTGAATCGGAGGTTTTTTTAATAATAACTAATTCACCTTCTTTTTTAAAAATTACTTCAGAATGCTTGATGGTTTTTGCTTCCTTTTTACAAGAAGTAAAACTCAAAGAAATACAACCTAAGATTAAGAAAAAAGTTCTGATTAAATAATGACTGGACATTTTATTTAACTTCTGTTTTTGGCTTGAAGGCAAACATAAAATAAAGTCCAATAATAATAAAAGGAATGCTCAACCATTGTCCGGTATTAAATCCAAACCAATTAATATATTCATCCCCTTGTGGTTCTTTAACATATTCAACAAAAAACCGGATAGTCCATAATAAAATTAAAAACAAACCAAATAGGAAACCTGTTCTATCTTTTAAATTCGTTTTTGAATACACAAACCAAAGAATTAAGAATACAAAGATGTAACAAAAAGATTCGTATAGTTGTGCTGGATGGCGGTAAGGCACGGCATCTAGAAGATTTTGAAACTGAGGATTATCCGTTACGGCATAATAGGCTTTTTGTACATTTTTAATACCTGTAAGCCTAACAATTTCACTTTTATAATAGTAGTCTTGAATAAAACGCACCCCAAAATTGGAATCGGTGACTTTTCCAATAATTTCTGAATTGATAAAATTTCCTATTCTGATAAAAACCGCTCCAGAGGCTACAGAAATAACCACTCTATCCAATATCCATAATAAGGATTTGTAGTTATACTTTTTTCGGTATAAATACATCCCAACAATAATACCTATAGCTGCACCATGACTGGCTAAGCCTTGAAAACCTGTAAATTCAAATCTCGGATTCGTTCTAATAGGCAGAAAAATACTCCAGAAGTCTTGCGTAATTAATTCTGACTGGTAAAATATGACATGCCCTAATCTGGCCCCAATCATAGTAGCCAAAACGGTATAGATGAATAATGGATCTAAATATTCTAATGAAACTTTTTCTTTGGTAAAAATACGTTTCATAATATACCATCCAGTTAAAAAAGCGACTATCCACATGACACTATAAAAGTGAAGCTTAAAATTTCCTAAAATTTCAATTCCCGTAAGTGGATTCCAGTCAAACTTTAATAAATGCATAGGTTCTAAATTTTTCTACGTAAAGATAATAGATTGGTATAACTTTTAGATTGATTCCATTAATAAATTGAATATTAAATAAGCGCAATGTATTCTATTCAAAAGAAGATATTAAACCTGCTATTTGGTAAGTTCTAATATGTCAACTTCAAAAATTAAGTTTGATTTTGGTGGAATGATGGCATTCCCGGTTTCCCCGTAAGCTAAATAAAAAGGAATGAATAAGGTGGCTTTATCACCAACTGATAGTTGTTGTAATCCTTCTTTAAATCCGGTTATCATTTTGGCATTTGCACTTAAGTCTGCTTTTATGGGCTGATAATCATTGTTTGATTTTCTTTCTTCATCAACGGAATTCAAGGCTTCAGCAATGTCTAATTTACTGGTTTGGAGCAATTTTCCGTCTTCAAAATAAACCGTGTAATTAATTAAAACTTTAGAGTTTTCTTTTAAATTTTCTCCAGTTCCTTTTTCAGTAACTAAAAATTGTAAACCAGAGGATAGTAAGGTAGATTTCTTTTGCTGAGTATCAAATTTCTTCTTTGTGGCCATTAACAGCGCTTGTTCTTTTTGAACACGTTCTTTTTCTAATCGTTCTAATTCAGCAAAATGATTTATAAAAATATTGGCAGCATCAAAGGCTTTTGCTTTAACCCCTATTTTAATAATATTGACTTCCTTTAAGGTCACATCTTCAAATGGTTTGCCATCTTCTTCTGAAGTTTTAACCTTAGAGATAGAATCTAGAACATCAAAACCTAAAATTAATTCACCAAAAACGGAATGAATATTATCTAAATTCGGATCTGCTATTTCAGTAATATAAAACTGACTGCCATTAGTTTTGGGACCATCATTAGCCATTCCTAAAATTCCGGGTTTGTCGTGCTTTAAATCCGGTACAAATTCATCGTCAAACCAGTACCCGGGATTGCCATTTCCTGTACCAGATGGATCACCACCTTGTATGATAAAACTATCAATAACCACGTGAAAAATAGTGCCATCATAAAACTTTTTACCTCTGTATAAACTATCTGCCAATGTGTTGGTGCCATCAGCAAGCGACACAAAATTAGCAACAGTATTCGGTGCTTTTTCATAATATAATTTAGCGACCATTACACCTTTTGAGGTTATGAATTCGGCATAAATACCATCTTGAAGATCGGGGTATTTATTCTGGCATGAAAAGCATAATATTAAAAAGCAAAATAGAATAATCTTATAGGTATATTTTTTTGTATCCATATAAAATCTAATTTACTTTTCGGAAATGGAATTAACAGTTACTTCACAAATAAGGGGAACATTTGTGCCAATTCTATTTTGGTCACCATAATAACCATATGCTTTTTGTGAAGGAAAAAGAAAGGTTACCGTTTCACCAGTTTTCATAAGTTTTAAACCTTCGCGCAAGCCTGTGAAAATTTCTTCTTGGTCCATGGCATAAGATTGAGTCTTTAATTCCTCTTTTGAGTAGATGGTTTCACCATTTAAGGTTTTAACATTATAATTAAAATTTACA
>ENA-UOYD01000198-UOYD01000198.1-marine-metagenome-genome-assembly--contig:-NODE-198-length-15317-cov-6.960958_pt1 | contig 15317 bp, 9 predicted proteins | sample MGYA00238169_ERZ767097 | MGnify/ENA primary metagenome ERZ767097 (study PRJEB28937, sample SAMN06267346) | marine metagenome | isolation source: Columbia River Estuary | place: USA:Columbia River Estuary... | reverse complement strand
CTTATTGGTGCGGAGCTGACAAAGCTCAAAGGTCTAACAGCTAAAGTCAGGGATCAGCTAACAACTAACTAACTAACAACTTACTAAGATTAACTTATTATGATTTAACATACTTAAACAAAACTTCTACGTATTGTTAAAACCTTCTTAAATGCTAGTAGAAAACGACTCCTCTTTCCTTTACGATTGTGTCAGCAAATTCAACTCTCTAAAAAAAAAGTGGAAAAACCAAGATTCTCCCCCTTCTTTTAAAGCATTTCCTACAAACGAATCCCGAAGGTGGATGGAACTTTGTTCTAAAGCTTTCAAATCAGGATTTGACTGAAACGCAGAAAAGACTAATCCATAGCTACAATCTTTTGGGAGACTGTTGTAGAAGAAAAATGGTTGAAAAGATGGCATATTATTTGTTGATGATGGATATCGACTACGAATTTGTTCTATCCCAGACCGACGATGAAACTATGACCCAATTCATCCTGTGCGATTATTCTTCTTAAAGTTCTGATATTGTTTGCTTTCTTATTCGGTACACAAAATCCCACTGCCATTGATGCGAATCATTTTGCTGAATTCCATAAACGTACACACTTTGATGTCATCGTATGTTCCAACAGAGGATAGAGTTGCTAACGTACTATTGTCTGCTGAAGAAATAATAGTTTTACTAGGTGACGTGTAACACTCTAATTCAATCCGCAGCAGCCTACCGTTACAAGTATTTAGCCCCAAGTTGGCGCTCTTTGACTCGATTCTCGCAGTCTGAAAATCGAATATATGAACATTCTTTGAACGGGGGTAAGAAGTATGAGACAAATTGTGCGTACCATACGTTCCGAATTTTCCAAGAGAGATTAATGTGGATGCTAAGGATAGGGATGGACATTCACAATCAACCTTATTGTAAATGCGACTCCCCACTCTAAAGGTGAAGTTCTTTATCCCACGTAGAAAATAATTGTAATGCGTATTGGTTGTAGATGCTCTGTTTTGTGTTACCATAAACATTGTTTTCAAATTTTGGAGAGCGTCGTGGAAGGCGAAGTTAATATTTGGCGACTCGGGTGTTATGGTGTTCATTCTGTAAGTATCGAAGTTGAGGGTTATGCCGTTTTGTGATTCTGACGCCTTAATTAAGCCATCGATGTAATTTGAGGACATAAAAATCGTTTGGGCGTGAAATTTTGGGTCTGTTAAAGTGTAGGTAATGGGTGTTGTGTTATTCGGGTCTCCCTTGCCTGTGTACAATTTCAGAGCATCCGTTACATCAGTTTTCTCTTGGGCTGACATAGTGCTATATTGCTTTGTGAAGGGAGCATCTGTTTTATCAAATATTGTGTCAAAGTTAGCCTCGTCGGCAGGGTCGTAGAGAAGGCACTTTCCCGCTCGTTCTAAAAAGATTTGAATTTTAATACCGTTCAATAACACTAGTGGTATATACGATTCTGAACTGAGAATGCCAGATAGCGACAATTGAAAAACCATTGTGCGGGCATCGCCTTCCTCGTGTAAATTCAGATACCTTCGTGCTTGATTAGCACCGTTTTTCTTGTTGAAGTTTGACATTGAGTTCAATCCACTCACCCACGACGAATCAAATTGGTCGTCATTAGCATTTGCTAAGTGGCAAATACTTTGGAGAGTATTGTAGTCGCTAATATCTTCTAAAATTAAATTAGAATTTGATGGCAATGATACGATTACTCTCTTTACGATACTAGTAATATCTCCACTAAGGTGAGCAGTCCATTTGTTCGTGTTCATTTTAACGCTGAAATAGCTCTCCCGTCCATCAATCATAGCGTCGCCTGACACGTTAAATGTAATCGATTTGTTTTCGTCGTTCTCTCCAACCGTGACTGTTTGACTAAGGGCTGTTGCGGGGTACTCAATGAGCTCCCGTTTCTGTATGATGGTAGAGTCGCTTTTGCCGTGTTTGAATATTGCCTTTTTGGGAATATGAGCTACTGTTTCGCTTTGATGCTGAGGGTTCATTGTCTATGAAGATAGGTTATAAATATTAGACAAAAATAATTTCAATTCTATTGCTAAGTGCGTTAGAGTAAATCCTTCGCAAATATTATCTATCAATAAATATATATGGAAACGGAACTCCGAAAGTTGTACTACGAACCCAAGACTGGATTTGGAAGTCCATCTCACCTGTACAAGAACGCTAGAAAAGCAGGGCATAAGGTGACGATGAAAGAGGTTAAAGCGTTTGTGGACAAGCAAGAAGTTGCGCAGTTGTTCGCCCCGAAGACGACCAAACGGGAAACTAGACATTTCAAAATTTCTGCGAAGAGAGGCGTGTGGCAGGTTGATCACACTTTTATGAAGCACAAAAAAATAAATAACAACCACCACGCTATATTCGTTGCGATAAATATAGGTTCTAGGTATGTTTATGCCAAAGCAATGAAGAACATTCAGGAGGAGACTGTTATTGAAACATTGAAAGAGTTTGCCAAAACAATTAAACTGAAGCACATCCGTGGCATAGTCTCAGATAAAGGGGTCGAATTCACCTCTTATGCTGTCAGAGATTGGATGGAAGAAAACAATATACATCACCGAATACTACATCCCACTTACCATTATCTCAGCAATGCGATAGTTGAGCGTTATAATGGTGTTCTAAAGACGAAACTACACAAGTATATGAAGGCAAACGACACCCACAAATGGATCGATGCTTTAGACGATATAGTGTACAATCACAATCATTCTATACACAGCGCTACTAAAGCACGACCGAAGGATTTACTGAAAAGCCCGATAAAGGAATTGATTTTTCGTTTAAAGACCGAGAATTACAATCACAAATTGCGCAAGGATCAACGCTTCGTCCTAAGTAAATTGAGGATTGGTTCTAAAATTCGGATATTGAGGAGGGCAGACAAGCCGTTTGATAAAAAAATTCAAAAATACAACGAAACAGTTCACAAGATTAAAAAGTTTATCAACGGGGGCGTATTAATCAAAGTAAGACACAAGTCCCGCCCTCTAAGACCCTTCGAGGTATTACCAGTTGATAATGGGGTAGAGCGAAACCCGTTTCCGAGAAACATACCTCCCCCTGATGTTGATAATATACGGAACGGCAAGCGAAAGACTTTCAGAATTAGGAATGACCCCGTCGTCAGGGATGCCAAGAAGAGAAAGGAGAAAGCTACTTTTCAAGAAGATATTACGGGCAAGGGCGTACTCATCGCTGACATCGGTGGAAGTAAAGATGTGCGTGGGAAAGTCCTTCGAATGAACGATGGGGGAGGCATTTGGGTAGAGTATTTACACAGCAATAACAAACGATACGAAGTTTTGATCGAAGACGGAAAATACCGAATAACAGAAGATGTTCCAGACCTTACTCCCGTTGCTCAAAAGAAAAGGAAACCATCAGCCGATCCAGTGCCCTACGTTCAACAATACACACCAGTTGCGTTCGTTAACAATTCAAAATACAAGATCAAATGGATTGAGAAGAATCATAAAGATTACGGGAAAACTTTTTCAGTTTCAATCAAAGACGTCGACATCAACAAGGGAACGTGCTCAATCCAATACTATAGAACAGGCAATTGGGAGATACACCAGTCATTAAGTAACTTCGAAGTGATAGACAAGCGGAACAATAAGATTCCAATGATAACCAAGGAAAGTATTCCAGAAAGTATTCCAGAAAGTATTCCAGAAAGTATTCCAGAAAGTATTCCAGAGAAACCCATACCAGTGGCGAAGAATGCTATTGTTGAAAACAATAGAAAGTATAGGATAAAATGGGTGGAAGTCGGACATCGGGACTATGGTAAAACATTCTCTGTAACCATAAAAGATGTAGACAAGAATTCGGGAACATGCTCCATCCAATACTATCGCATCGCCAAGTGGCAAGAGAATCAATCGCTGTCGAACTTTGAAGTTGTGAGCAAGCTAGGAGTAAGTCCCACCATTCCTATTCCTTCTCTAAAAACGAAAGAGAAATCATCGATAGCAGAGACCAAAAGTATTCCACCGCCTTTCAAACCGAAACCAATAACGAAGAGCAATGAAACGATGACGTTAGAAGAGCGTAGACAGAAACGGAAAGCCGAGCTTAGCAAATATCAAGGGGAAGAAAAGGCATTGAGTGATAGAAAAGACCGAGTGAAACTGTTACAGAAAAATTGGAAAAATAAGAAAGACCACCATCCAGTCAATGTTGATTTTTTACAATCGTTAGGAAGATAGAAAGGAGACGATGCCGATGTGAAGTTATGAATCTAATATTATTAAACTTCATAGTTTATATTAAAAGAATAGCTTCCCGCAGTTTGAACACTGTCTGCCACGACTAGATTGTTGTCTATCTTTGGCTTACTATCGTCTACATTTACTATGGTGGTTGATTGTGGAGGGTTGGGCGATGAAGTGCTTGAAACTGAAACAGCATCAGGTTTGAACATTGATGATACAATTGCCTCTATCACCTCATTCTCCTTTTGCGAACCCAATGCGCCTTTTTCCGAAGTAGATGGTTTTTGTTTTATGGCTGATACATTCTTTCCCACCTCCTCCTTCTTTTGCGCTCCCACTTCATCTTTTTGCGGAGTCGAAGTGACGGAAGTGACGGAAGTGGCTGTTACTTCAGGATCATTTCGGTCGTCGTTAGTAAACAAAATCTGCTCTATGTAATGGACTTTCTTATAGAGCTCTTTTATAGCTACTTCAATCGCATTTTCAATCTTTAGGTGGATATCGGCTTGTTTTTCTGTGCTGTTATGAATGGCATCAAACCTAGATTCGAATTCGTTTTTCAGTGCTCCAATATCTTTGGTAGTGTTTTCGGTGCGTTCGTCAACTAACATTTTAAATTCGTGATACTTGGAATTTAATTCGGTTTTCATTGCGTCGCAATCACTTTTCAATTTTTCACCAATGCGGTCAATTGTTTGATTAATCCCCGCTACACAGTCAGAAGTGGCATCACATACAGCACTGATTTCATCCTTCACGACATCAATTTTGGGGGGGTGGATGGTTGGAGTTTCCAATTTAGACTTTGAACTATTTCGGAATTCCTTGTATTTTTGTTTTTGAGCATGCGCCATCTTCTTTAACTGAAGTGTGTTTTCCTTGCTATGGGAATTCGCATATTTACTTGGAGGTGGGACTTCAGAATCAGTAGAATCCATCAACGATATAAAACTACTACAGTTAATTTTCGGGAGACAATTCTAGTGCGTTTCGGGTTGGTTTGAAAATGGTTTAAAGGTTTTCCCTCAATGTATAGTATATAATGAATAATAGTTCAAAGTCAATGAGGAAAATTCCAATTGAAAAGGTTCTTCTTCCGCAATACGTAGAAGTAGCGAAAAAACAGATTCGAATGTTTGAAAAAGAAGGAGAGGTTTTATCGAGTCAGTACACAAATTATTACAAGAAAGGTGAGGTTGTACCGAACAGTACAAAAGATAACGATGAGGGGAAAGTTACTGTATTAGTAACTAAAATTAAAATTCCAACGGCTAGGGTAAATCACCAACTCAATCCGACGTTCATACAAGCATACCGTGAAGGTCGTGTCATTACACGTTTACCTGAAGGTATTCTGAAAATCCCAAAAGATGATTCTTCAAAAACGGGAGGGAGCAAGAAGCGCAAGAAGCACGTTAAGATTAATAGGGAATTATTTGGCAACGTTTTGAATAAGATGAAGACGAACAAAGTACTAATGAAAGAAATGAAAGACTTTTTTGATTTGACAAAGGGTAACGATAAATTCCACACAATTACAATAAAGTTTAAAACTTTCAAGTATGATAGTATAACTGGGGCAAAAACAGATGTAAAATGGAGTACCTTAAACACTGTTTTCTCTGCTCCTGTTTTGAGAGCATTCTTTCGATTTTCCACAACTTTTGAAAGAAATGTAATCATTTACGATTTTAGAAAATACGGATCTAATGGACAAGAAACAATTAACTATGACTCTCTTAACAATTTTTTGACTTTTGTGGATAATGAAAACTTATCGACAGTGAAAAAACACACACCTGACGGGGAGAAGAGAGATATTCTGAAAACGTTTGTGAATAAAATAGAATATTTACTGAATGCTGAATCTGCCGTTTTGGAACAAATACACGCAGAGCCATCCGAACAATTGAATAGCGATGAAATGACTAGTCCAATTAAATTAACTGAAATGGCAGTTCAGAATATAGAAGCCAAATACATCAACAGTAAGTATTTTGTATCGGAACTGGTCAAAATTGAAGATGACAAATTTGTCTATCCTGATCACGAAAACTTTGAGAAAGAATTTTCTGAATGTACCAACGGTGGTAGTGGGAAGAATAGGAAAGGGTATAATGAAAACGGGATTCAATATATGAGACAGAGTTGTCTGGCAACGTGTGTTTTGCTTCATATGTATATACATAACGGAAACAGTAAGGGGAAAGTTAAATGGTGGAATCATTGCTCTCTGAAAAAATTCCCTCCACCAACTTATGAATCAATTAGCGAAATGTGTGGAGTCCCGTTTCAAAATGATGACCAAGGACGGTATCTTCCTATGTCATTAGAACAATTAGAGCCATTTCTGGAGCACTATAGTATGAGCTGTTACGTGATTACTCCTATGGGCGATTTGGTGTATCGTTACAATCCCATTCAAATTGAACCGAACCTTAACGAAAGGCTGGGCGTTTGTGGATTAACTCTAATAATTTCAAACGAACACGTGAATCAAATACCGAGTAACCTAGCTACTTCTTTCGCTGGAACTTATAAGGATTTAGAACCGTTGAAAAGTGAAACACGGACTAAACTCATCTACGAATTTTATCAACATTCATCATCAAAACCCAATACTTCTGAGTTGGTTGGAACTTTCTCCAAATTCCCGATTAGAAATTCATTTGAACCATCGAAAGGCTTTGCGGTAGATACGAAAATGAAGAACATCGAGAGGGATTCAAAAGATATGGTTGATACCTTACGGAAAGAGGTCGATGCTACAATGAAAACGATTTCCACTAAGAATTCGAAAAAGAAAATCGTTTCAAAAAGAATTCTTATATCCTATCACTACATTGGATGTCAAGTGTCAATTATTGAATGTCTTAAAACGAAACACAACTACGTAGCTAATAATCTTATTCTAAACGGGAAGCACTGTGACAACATACAATCGTTTGATATTTCTTTTTCCAATCCCTTTGTAAAAGCAACTCTCCGTATCGGAAATATGCTCCAAGCTGGATTAGAATATAACGATGGTGAGGTTGTTGCTAACCAAGTGGAGACCGAAGAACAAATGATAGAATACAATTCCGAATTCAAACAATTTTATCAGAAACTGTACAATAAAGAAACCATTCAAACCTATTCCGAGAATTTATTGGAAAATTTAATATCCTATCCGTGCCCCCCAAAAGCGTTCTCAGTTATTGAGTCGTATAATTCCAATGAGATTCTTCAACTTCAAGAGGAAGATAAAGATACAGAGTGGCAGGTGAAACGAATCGGCGCAATTGACGCTAATAAGGCGTACGCATCGAATATGCTCAAAACGGGATGCGTTGTGAAGTTTCCACCATACTCAGGATTCGTTTCAAAGGTAGTCAAAATATCAAAGAACAATATTAACGAGATTAAGGACTACAATTTGTACAGAGTTACTGGTCAGTTGAATGGAGATATTAAGGGATATCTAATGTTTGACAGAAAAGATGTAATCTACTACGGAATCATACTGAAAGAAATGATGGCACTTCTCCCTGATTGTACGTTCTCCGTTACCGCAATGTGTGAAGCAATGAAGGTTATCAAAATTGATTGGTCTAGCGATATTAAGCGCCTATACGCAAACACAAAATTGACTACAAAGCAGAAGAAGACAATTCCAAATGTCCTTCTGGGTTCGTGTGATAAATATAGAAGTCTGCTCATCACAGGGGAGGTGTTCTTCTCTAAGATTGACGCCGATGCCTCCTATAATATTTCAAACAATAAAACGACGAGAGTTCGGGTGGCGAAGAAAACAACTGATGATTATAAGACCGAGCCTTTGTGGGAAAGCTGCGAAAATGAAGTAAAGGCGAAACTAGAAAAGCAACTAGAAAACGAGATTAACGCTTCTGAAAGTCGTATGTTTTTCGAAACCAACGACCTCTATCACGAGAGATTGTTCAAGCTTCATATCAATGTCAATGAAAAGAAGGAATCTACTTTCAACCAAGGGTTTCTCCCTATCAGTGTAATGAAATATAACACGCAGAGGTTAAGCTTATTGAAATGGTGGATCAAGATAGAAAAATCGGGTACACTATTACCCATCGGGTGTAAAACTGATAGCATATTTGTATGCGAGAATAACGATTTGAACAGGGAGCTACTAAATGATCAGCTAACACTTTTGGGCTTTAAAGGGTATGAGTAAGTTGGAAGTTTGGTATTATGGTTGGAATTCTAAAATCATTTCACTTTTAGAAGACTGCGGAAGACGGCGGCAGTGAATTCACCCAAACTTTTAATCTAGAATTTACTATACCAACAAAATGGCTAAGATGTGCCCTGGCAAATCAATAAAGCCTGAGATGCTTCTTCTATTCATCTTCAACTGCCTCTTCTTTTTCGTTGTTGATAGGAAATATGACTCTAAACCCGATTTCTACACCTTCGACGTAGCCGCAACCCTTTTGATATCGGTCGCTGCTTGCTCACGAATTTGAGTACGTTAACCTCAATAAACTTTATCTTAAAAATCAGACTTAAACGTTACAAACCAATAGAGGATATACAACAAACATCCGTACAAATGAACACATCATTATTGGACGACGCAAAATTATTAATTGACTTTGTCAATAAACACGATGACCTTTACCTAGAGAATAATTTAACATTTGAATCATTGGGGGGCTTTCATTTGGAGCTTCATTCAAAACCACCCCATAAGACGCTAGCGGAAGAAATCGAAAGTGAAAGATTTAGAACAGAAGGGAATCCTAAACGTATCGTACGAATGAATGATAAGAATCCTCATAGACGAGAGAAATGTTTATACACAGAACAGCAGGAAAATGTAAAACGACTAGAAATTATCCAAAAGCAACTACAGACACAAGAGTATTTACCGCTAAAGGGAGAAGAGCTATGGAACTCTAAACACGAAGAAGAGAGAAACTTATTCGCTAGGAATCTATCTGATTCGCTTACCGCAAATAGATGTATAGCTGTATACGGTGATGCGGGACACGGGAAGAGTTTTATAGCGAAAGAAGTCATAGCATTGAATCCCGATTGGCGAACCTACGTAATAAACCCGTACCATCATTTAATACAAAGTGTCTGGAAATCTGACAAATGGATAGCAATGACTGACTACCGAGCGTTGGGCGTAAAAGTGGAAGAAGGAGAGGCTGTTAAAAACAAATGTACAATGCCATTCGACAAGTGTGATTTACTGATTATAGATGAGGTCTTTCTTATTTCAATGGATAACCTAACCAGCTTAAGCATTTATATCAAACGCAATCCAAATATGAAAGTACTCATCCTAGGAGACCCTTTTCAAAACGAGAGTGTTAACAAAGTATCAAATAATGTGGAATTGATGAAGCCGTATTTCGAGTTTCTGGCGGAGGCTGTTCGTGTAATTTGTCCGAAGTACATCACTATGGAGTACAACAAACGAAATCCTAGCGACGCTCTCAAATTGAGTAAAATCAAACATCAACTATTTACAGAAAAGAAAACAACTATGGAAGTATTTCAATATTTAAAAGACAACAATATAATCGGGGGCGTTATAAACCACAAAGAAAATTTACAAACGAGCGGTATTGACACTCACATTACTTACAAAAACAACTACAGCATCGACCTCAATAGATACCTCCACACTGAAGTATTCAAACAGAAAGACGAATTCGTGGTTTGTGATGGCTCATTTTTCGTCAAGCACCCGTTCCTAAATTACAAGGTAGGAAATGTATGTACCCCTACAATTTGTAACAACGCAATCGTAACAGAGAAAGGAACAATAGACTACGCCGACGCATTCAAGATTTGGTCGAACGCTGGTGAGGCTGACAAAAAACCGTCGATTGAGCAATTGCTCAATTTCCTTCTTCACGAGAGGGGGGTGTATTTGCTAAGATGCCGACTTAAGGGGTTTTTCATTAACGAAAATGTTAGGTTATCAATATTGCCGAAGTCGAAGAAAAAAACAGATCAATTCACTTTTATAAACCACGATGGAGAAGCGTTAGAAATCAATCAATCAATCGTAACGCACGATAATTTCAGATATAATTACTGTCGCACGGGTCACAGTTGCCAAGGCGATACTATTACCAAACGATTTTGTATTCATATGTACGAATCTGAATTTCTATGTAACAAGAGATGGTTTTGGACTGCGATTACGAGAAGTGTCAGTCTAAAGAATGTGTATATTCATTTGGTTAAAGATACCGACCCAACGCCACACGATTTTCATTGTTTTGCGAGTCGTAAATTGGAATCGTACAAGCAGATAGACCAAGATAAAAAGCAAAATAACGAAGAATACGACCTGTGTAAAATGAAGGCTATGCTCAAGAATAATTATGGCAAACAATGTTACGGGTTAATGGACAGAGCCTGTGATAATATGATGAGCCTGGAATCCAACTCCCCCGATAGTCTTTCGTTTGACAGAATTAATAATTCTAGGGGTCACGGGATTGATAATATCAGAATTAGGTGCTTATCCTGTAACCGAATGGCTAAGGATTTGGATGACAAGCTTTAAATTTAAATTTCTTCAATGAAACGTTTGTAGCATTTTGATGTTGCCAAGTTACAATATAAAAACGAATACTGTTCCGACGTGGCGTATTTGTACCGCTCTGCCATATTATCGTATTGCGTGATGCTGTCGTAAAACGAGTCAATCTCTCTCTGAGTTTTCAATCGGAATAAAATCAATTGAGATGCGTTGGATAACATACCACTAGGTATAGAGTGATACTTCTGACTAGTGATAATTAAACTAATGCCGTAGTGGCGACCCATAAAAAACAGAGTCGTTAATAGATTGTCCTGCTTCTTATTGAAAACATTGCTGTCGCTTATCATATCATCTATTAGCATCAGTACACCATTCTTCTGCTTTTTTGAGTAGTCCATTATCTCCTCTACTATTTCTGGTTGCCAAGAATTGTAAAGATGGGATTTAGGTAAATCCAAGTCACTGTAGGTATCGTCCAATAATAAAGTCTTACTGATAATGAAAATATTCTTCCCAAAATGCTTTGAGTAGCCAAATTCTGGTCGAGTGATTAGGTTCTTTATACAGTTGCTTTTTCCTGAATGACTGCTCCCTACCAAGCAAAGCCTGAAGGGTGGTTGAGGCATACATTCTTCTCCAACAATCTCACGCTTACTTTCTTTTCCTAAGTTTTGAATTTCTAATTTATCAGACATCACGTGTTAATATGATAAGCTCAGAAAAAAACTAGAAATTAATTTCAGTTCGTATTTTCTTCGTATTCGTTTTCTCCCACAAAAATACGAAGAAAATACGAACATTATGTAAAAAACAGTGCGGCAAACATCTTCGTATTTTCTTCGTATAAATTTACTCTAGTTTATTTTCTCTTCGTATTTATACGAACATGGAATACGAACAGAATACGAAGGAACTAGAAACCAACGCTCAAGAATCCGAAGATATTGAAGACAGTAACAGAAACAATGAAGAATCATTTCAACCCAAAAAACAAAATGTAAAAAACAAAAACCTTTCATTGCGATGGTCGAAGCGACAACCTACTAAAAACGAATTAATCGAACAATTTACGGAGTTGAAGAGTTCATTCGCAATTTCTCAGAATTCTATACTGATGATGGAGAAACGCATCACAACTTTGGAAACGGATATTGCTCAACTTATTGAGTACATCAACACAAAACTCTAAAAAAACGCAAAAAAGTAATTTCACAGTTTTTTATTTATAAAGATACTATATAAAATGCCATTCGTGCCGTCAAGCCAAAGACTAAACACTACTAATAGTGCTCAGATACAAGTAACTGAAGCAATCAATCCAATCCCGACAACACAGCAACAAATGATCAACGAAGAATCGAACAATTCTCAAAATAGCTACGAAAATAACAGCAACGCCAACAACAACGACCTAGAAGATTTATTATTGACCGTTTTGGATGAGCTAGATACCGTGAAAACATTGCTTTTGGAGCAAGGTATTGTATCTCAGCACCAACAAAACAAACCACAACCAACAGCAGAAACACTAGTGAACAAATATGACATCGCAAAAGAGTTGCCCCGCCCACCACCACAAGAAAAACCAAACAGAAACGCACACGACTTTAGCAACTGCTTTTAAATATAGTTCAATGTTATAACAAATTACTGAAAATGTATTCCAATTCAGTCAAACGAAATCCTATCTTTCACAAGAAAAGAGCACCAAAAGAAGGCAGTGAACACTTCTCTGTCGGTTGTGTTACAGAATCAACGGCATATGACGCAATACCCAAAACAATCCACCGAACGAAGTACGTTCAGCAGAATTATGACATAAGAAATAATACATCACGGACAATTTTGGAGTACAACGAAGCACTGAATTATGAAAAGAATGCCAATCTCCAACTGTTTTCAGATATTAACAAAAACAACAATACTTCCTACGAACGTCCAGCACCAACAAGTCATAGGCGATCATTTTACAACCCTCCTTTGCGGAGCAATAATACCACGCAGGAAACAGGTAAACCTAGAATCATAAAAGAACACATAGGAGCATCGAATACACAATTCCCGACAACGAGAATTGGTCAAGAAATCCTCCGTCAAAAAGCATTGATGAATATCACAGAATTGCCCAATATAATGAAATCTCTTATCAACAGCGTGAAAGATTTGAAACAGATTAGAAATGTCAAGGATGGTATTATTGAAGAAACGAAAAAGGTTGAAGAACCTACAGTTGTTGAACGTAAAAACACCGCTCCTTCAAAAACCACTCCAGACGATTATGATAAAGTTCAGCCCATTCCACGTAGGGGAAACAACTCAGAGGATGAAGTAGTTGAAGTACCAACCGAAGTTGTTCAAGACCTTACTGATGATGAAAAAGAAATGTATACGGCAACGCTGAAAGAATTAGATAGAATTGCCTCCCGAATTCGGAGAAACAGGTCTATCAACGACGCAAATCTAAATCAATTAATTGATTTGGACATAATTACCAGAGATATGTCAACTGATTTGGATTTGACAAAACGCAAAATTGAAGAATATTCACAATTACTCAGAGACGAATTAGCGAAATAGGGATACATAAATCCAATTCCTAATTAATGTAAAAACTCATTTTAATTGATATAAACTAATTTAATTGATCACTTTTATAGAGGAACTTAGTTATACGAACAAAAACCACGAAAATACCCCAATATTACTGCCTAACTTTCCACGTCCGCCTCCTCCCACAACATCGGATTAACTTCCACCAACAATTCACGGGGAATCATCGCTCTAAAATCCGCATCAAACCACTCTGGAGGGTCATCCACCCAATCCGCCCAATGGGTTTTGTATAATTCTATTAACTTCTCCTTTGGAAGGTAGTGTTCGGAACACCAAGTCGGCAATAAGGCACGAACCGCTTCGTTTGTATCTACTTCTCTGTTATTATGGTCTGTGGTCCACGTTTTATCGTTCCACCAATATGTTGCGATGTGTTCTTTGAGCGTTAGTTGCTTGTAGAAGGTATTACGATGGCTTTGTGGAACGTAGGAGAAGAACATCCCGCCTGATATCAAGCAAATGGCGGTGGCGATGGAGAGACCTAACCAAGCAACGGGTTCGGAGAGGTATAATGTTGCGGTGTCCGTGTTATTGGCGGTATTGAACAATTGTGGGTCGTAGAGGCTGGTAGTGTTGCTGGAATTGAAGCTGGTGGTGTTGAATTCGGTGGTATTGAGATGGTCAGGTTGTAGTGTTCCATTCAAGTCATTGCTGTTCCCTCCATTGAAGATGTGGAAAGATACAGCGACCATGACAAAGTTGATGACGAGCATATAGAGGAGTCCACTAGAGTAAATGCGGGGAGTGAGGATTGCTGGAGAACGAATCACTGGGAAGGGAGCGGATAAAAGGCAGAGATACCAACCAAGATGGCAGAGAAGACTGAAGATTGTCCCATCTGCCCCATTACGATAAACTCTCCAATTCCCGTAACTCATCCTCCACAAGAGAAAGCCCAAATACTCCAATACGAGCCAACCAAGGGAGTAGATTTTGGAAGGAGCAGATATAAAGAGGATGGCGAAACTGAAGGTCTTGGCTACAGCATAGAAGGTGAAGAAGATGACGGAGTAACAGAGTTGTTTGGTGGCATAGTGTTTTCCAGCGATGTAGCCAAATAGGAGGGGTTCATCTTTACGGCGGAACTTGCTAGTATCAATCTCTTTATCCGCAAAGGCTACGGTGATGGCAGTTGTGAAGAAGGAGGAGAAGAGGGAGGCGTATAGGAGAGTAGTTCTCTCATTGGCAGGGAGTAGTAGGAAGAGGATGGTCTGGATAATGGATTGGGGAGTGGATTCGGTTGTGATTTCAGTTATTCGGGTGAGGGCGAGCATCATCTCGTTATTCACCTTCTGGTTTGGGAAGGGTTTAGAACCAACGGCATCTCTCCAACCCTCAATCAATGGTTTTAGCCCAATTAATCCAGCCAATCCTACCCAAAGGGGTTGTCCGAAAGCAAGACTGATAACACACTGACAAAGCAAAGAGAATCCTATCGATACTCCCTGAGCAATGGCTAACACACGAAACACTCTGTCAACTTTCTTGAGTAAATCTACAAAGACCATAACATCGGTGGTGAAGTCGGCGTACGACAACAGAGTTTTGAAGAAGGTTTTCATCATCTTGCTGTTGTCAACAGAAACCCTGTCTTTAAAGAACGATACGATCACTTCCGTCGTGAGTTCATTACACTCTGCGTCGGTTAACCCCATTGCTTTGTGTTTTGCCATGAACTTGTTGATGTCTTCCTTGGTGAGACAACCCTCCTCATCTTCGTAGAATTCCTCATAAGGTTCAAGAAATTTGTTCAAGAGCTTGGTCGCTTTGGCAAGTCTGGCTTTGGTGTCGGGAAGATTGCTGTAATCGTTGCGGAATGAGGAGGATGTGGCAAGACCTGATAAGGATGGGTGAGAAGTTGGAGGAGGTTCTTGATGGTGGAGGAAAACCTCCGTTAAGGTTGGTCTTCTGCTTTGCCTTCTTATGCTGCGGTTTGTGG
>ENA-UOYD01000195-UOYD01000195.1-marine-metagenome-genome-assembly--contig:-NODE-195-length-15585-cov-2.476012_pt1 | contig 15585 bp, 14 predicted proteins | sample MGYA00238169_ERZ767097 | MGnify/ENA primary metagenome ERZ767097 (study PRJEB28937, sample SAMN06267346) | marine metagenome | isolation source: Columbia River Estuary | place: USA:Columbia River Estuary... | reverse complement strand
AAAAAGTTTTGTTCTCTTGTGTTACACTTTCAGTTTTTTAGCCTCAACAATACAGTAAAACGGTTCGATATCCAGTTTCACACCGAATTGTATATATTCTGTCATTTTTAATCCACATTCTTTTAGGAATGATTCAACAGCTGCTTTAGGATCATCTGACATATCTATACCAAATTTCGCAGGCTCTCCCATTCTTCCTATAATACTCATAAATTGTTTAGCTGTTTTTGAATATTCACCTGAGCTGAATGTTTTGGAATAAAAATCTTGAGCGATGATACTTCCGTCTACACACAAATCAGCCATTTCCCTGAGATTTTCCCTGACAATATCAGCTTCTAAATACAGAGAAACGCTTTGCCAAAGGAACAACGTCTTTTTTGTTTTGTCAAAACCAGCTTCTAATAGTTTATCAACCCAAGATTCGTTTGCATAATCAACCGGGATATAGGTGATCCAATCGTGCTTTATACCAGCTTTTTTCAATGTTTCAACTTTAATATTTAGTGTATTAACCTGGTCGAGTTCAAAAACCTTTACCTTTTTTCCTTTTGTAAAGTGCAAAGCTATTAGATCAAAGCCAGCTCCAGGAAGGACGATCTGCTCCATTTCATCAACATATTTTTCCATTACCCTGTCAAACTTGAGCACCCGAATACCCGCTGTGGAATCTCCGGTCTCTTCACCCGGTTCAACAAGTATTCCAAGTTTGGTGGTGAAACCAAATAACCGCTGGGAAATGATAAGAGCTCCAAAAGTCGACCACAAACCAAAATGTGATTCACATGGAAACTTTTTAATAAATGCAACAGAAAGGGGATCCGGTCTGGTATTAAAATAATGCATGAGCCACCTATATTGAAGCGCTTTAATTGCCGAGAAGGAGACGCCCAGTTTCTTGCTTTTTCCCATTTCCTTGTAAATTCCGTCTATTAGTCCAATAATAGCAAAAGGAATGAAGATTATTTGAATCGGTATATAAAGGATGATTTGAAATATATTTTTGAAGATATTCAATATGATAAATTGAATAAGGTTACACGCACGCTTATGGACCAATACACTTTGATTGATAAAAGTAATATCAAAGGTCATTCGGATGTTGCTCCTGGTCGCAAAACAGACCCAGGCAATCTATTTGACTGGAACAGGTATCTTAATGGCTTATAACATTAAAAAAATGTTAGTCATGCTATCACTTGGCTTTGGCTCAGGCCTGCCTTATATTCTTTTAATAAGCACTTCAACAGCATGGTTAAGAGATGTTGAAATAAGTTTAAGCACTATTGGGCTTTTTACATGGCTAACATTTGCTTACACGTTTAAATTTATATGGGCTCCATTGGTAGACCGTTTTTCAATTCCCTATCTGTCAAAATTTGGTCACAGAAAAAGTTGGATATTGTTTATGCAAATTTTGATATTTATTAGCTTAATATCAATTTCAAATATAGATCCTACTAAAAGTTTTATATTGTTTTGTATTATTGCAGGAATTATATCCATTGCTGGCTCCATTCAAGATATTGCAATAGATGCATTTAGAATTGAATATGCAGATATAGGTGACCAGGGAAGTCTAGCAGCAACTTACCAATTTGGCTGGAGACTTGCTATCATTTTGGCTACATCATTCGCTTTAATATTTGCTGATATAAATGGTTGGTCCTTGACGTATAAAATAATGGCAGCTTCTATGGTCATTGGTTTGCTTGGCTTGATAGCATCGAAAGAAGAAAAAAATATACATCTAGGAAAGTTAAGTTTCTCAAAATCTATAACCGAACCCTTTATTGATTTTTTATCTAGGTTTGGTTTTTTTACAGCTGCAATGCTGTTGCTTATAATCGCCACTTATAGGCTAACAGATATTGTGATGGGGCCTATGGCAACTCCTTTTTATATAGACATGGGTTTCACTCTTACTGAAATAGGCTCAGTTGTTAAGATTGTTGCATTGCTTGCATCAATATTTGGAATATCAATGGGAGCATTACTATTAAAAAGGATAGGTATATATCAATCGCTCATGATAGGAGCTTTCTTGGTAATGCTTACAAATGTCTTTTTTTCATATGTTGCTATATCAGAAAAAAGTATTACTTCCTTGTCTATGATTGTTGCAATGGATAGTATTGCTGCAGGTATTGTGGGTACTGTAAATATTGCTTTTTTAACCAGCCTTGTTTCAAAAAAATATACAGGTTTTCAATATGCACTTTTAACAGGCTTTATGGCGGGACCAGGTTTTGTTCTAAAAGGCTTATCAGGTCTCTGGGTCAATTATCTTCAAGGGATATATGGAGATGATTATGGGTGGATGGGTTTTTATGTAACAACGTCGCTCTTGACCATGCCTGTAATTTTATTTTTATATTCCAATAGACACTTTTTGATTAAGCATGAAAACTCTATATAAAAATATTTTCTTTATATCTTTAGCTATCATTATGTGGCTTAGTGTTGTTCCAGCTGCTGATATTCCAAATATTGCTGCATTAAGTTTTCTAACTGATAAGGCTATTCATTTTCTTATATTTTTATATTTATCATCACTAGGAATTTTAAGCAGGTTCAAATTATCAAATATCTATTTATTATTAGCCATTTTTAGCTTTGGGCTGCTTATAGAGATAATTCATTTTTATCACCCTTATAGATATTTTGAGTTAGCTGATCTTGCTGCAAATTCATTGGGGATTCTTCTGGCATCATTGATTTTTCGAAAAAAAGATTAAATTATCTATTGATTTATATTATTTCGACCTTAACTATTGTTTAAGTTAATAAACTAACTAAAATTCATAAAATTAATTTTTATTGGGAGATAAAAAATGAAATTAAAACCTTTACATGACAAAGTTCTTGTGAAAAGAACAGAAGAGGAAGCAACCTCAGCTGGAGGTATTATTCTTTCAGGTTCTGCAAAAGAAAAGCCTTCACAGGGTGAAGTATAGCAGTTGGGCCTGGTAAAAAAACAGATTCAGGCGATGTAATGCCAGTAGGTGTTAGCGTTGGTGATACTGTGATATTTGGGCAGTATGGCGGAAATGAAATAAAACTAGATGGCGAAGATTTTCTCATATTAGGTGAGAGCGATATTTTCGGCGTTATTCAATAAGTAATTTAAATTAAGGGAGATATATAAATGTCAGCTAAAGATGTGAAGTTTGGAGATGGTGCAAGAAGTGAAATGCTTAATGGTGTAAACATCCTTGCAGATGCAGTAAAAGTAACATTGGGACCTAAGGGAAGAAATGTTGTACTTGATAAATCATTTGGAGCGCCAACAGTAACAAAAGACGGCGTTTCAGTTGCAAAAGAAATTGAGCTTGAAAATAAGTTTGAAAACATGGGGGCACAAATGATTAAACAAGTTGCCTCTCAAACTAATGATGAAGCGGGTGATGGAACTACAACAGCTACTGTTCTAGCTCAATCAATTGTTAATGAAGGTAATAAAGCTGTAGCTGCAGGAATGAATCCTATGGATCTAAAAAGAGGCATAGATAAAGCTGTATTAGCAGCCGTTGAGCATGTTAAAGGCTTGAGCGTACCTTGTACAGATAACAAAGCAATTGCACAAGTTGGAACAATCTCTGCAAATGGTGATGAGGCAGTAGGTGCCATCATTGCTGAAGCAATGGAAAAAGTTGGAAAAGAGGGTGTTATTACTGTTGAAGAAGGAAGTGGTATCGAAAATGAGTTAGATGTAGTTGAAGGAATGCAATTTGATAGAGGTTACTTATCTCCTTACTTCATTACAAATCAAGATAATATGACAGTAGAGCTTGAGACCCCATTGATTCTTTTATTTGATAAAAAGATTTCAAACATTAGAGATCTATTGCCTCTTTTAGAATCTGTAGCAAAAGCAGGAAGACCATTGCTAATCATTGCAGAAGATATTGAAGGCGAAGCATTAGCCACCTTGGTTGTTAATAACCTTAGAGGTATTGTTAAAGCTGCAGCTTGTAAAGCTCCAGGTTTTGGAGATAGAAGAAAAGCTATGTTAGAAGACATTGCTATTCTTACTGGTGGAACAGTTATCTCGGATGAAGTGGGACTCTCATTAGAAGGCGCATCTGTAGAAGATTTAGGAACAGCTAAAAGAGTTGTTTTGAATAAAGATAATGCAACTGTTATTGATGGAGCCGGTGATGAGTCAGCAATTGCGGCTAGAGTAAATCAAATAAGAGCTCAAATCGAAGAAACATCTTCTGATTATGACAAAGAAAAACTTCAAGAGAGAGTTGCAAAACTTGCAGGTGGAGTTGCAGTTATAAAAGTTGGAGCAGGTTCAGAAGTTGAGATGAAAGAGAAGAAAGCAAGAGTTGAAGATGCACTTCATTCTACAAGAGCAGCCGTTGAAGAGGGTGTTGTTCCTGGAGGCGGATCAGCATTAATCAGATGTTTAGAATCTGTTGAGAAAGTTGTTGGTGATAATGATGATCAGAATGTTGGTGTCAATATTGCTAAGAAAGCTTTTGAAGCTCCTTTAAGACAAATTGTTTCTAATGCAGGTGAAGAGTCTTCTGTAATAGTTGCAAATGTTAAAGATGGTTCAGGATCATATGGATTTAACGCAGCTACGGGTGAATACGGAGATATGATTGAAATGGGTATTCTTGATCCAGCAAAAGTAACAAGAACAGCAATTCAAGCGGCTGGTTCAGTTGCTGGAATGATGATAACAACAGAAGCTATGGTAACTGATATACCAAAAGATGACGCACCAATGCCAGCTATGCCTGATATGGGTGGAATGGGTGGAATGGGCGGCATGATGTAGTTCTAAGTCTATATATAAAATGGGGCTTTTTGCCCCATTTTTATTAGATTTAAGGCACGTTTTAATTTAATATAAGGAATACACTTTTACGGAGCATTATGGATATCTTAACTGACCAAGCTTTTTTTAGAGCTTTTCACATTCTTTTCGGAATTACCTGGATAGGATTACTTTATTACTTTAACTTTATACAGGGTGAATATGTAAAAGTTGCTAATCCGGATGCTAAAGCGGATGTATTCAAAAAGTTAGCTCCAAATGCATTATGGTGGTTTAGATGGGCTGCATTATTTACTTTTTTAACTGGTGTTATCTTATTACATCAAGTAACAGCAAAGCTTAGTACAGAAATTATCCTTGGCGCAACAATGGGTACACTAATGATGTTAAATGTTTGGGGTATTATTTGGAGAAACCAAAAAATTGTATTAGGTATGAAAGAAGGTGATGCTGCAGTTGCTGGTGCAAAAGCAGGGCTTGCCTCAAGAACTAATACTTTATTTTCAGTTCCAATGCTTATGTATATGGTTTACTCAGCTCATGGACCAGGTGCATATCTAGCAGTAGATGGCTGGACCACTTCAAGTCTTTTTTTAGGACTAGCAATAATTTTTGCTATTGAAGCTAACGCCATATGGGGAAAAATGTTACCAGTTATAACGTCAGTTAGAGCTGTAATAATTTCATCATTTGTTTTGGCTGTTGCACTCAAACTAATCACTGATCTTTTATAAATAATAAAAAATTCTTAAGGAGAATTTAGATGTCTAACAAACCAACAAAAGAAGAAGCATTAAAAGCTGTAGAAACTCTTATCTCATGGGCTGGGGATGATCCAACTCGTGAAGGGTTAATAGAAACTCCAGACAGAGTTATTAGAGCTTATAAAGAGTTTTTTGCTGGTTATGAAGAAGATCCAGAGCAAGTACTTACTAAAACTTTTGAAGAAGTCGAGGGATATGATGATGCTGTTATTGTTAGAAATATCAGAGTAGAGTCACATTGTGAACATCATATGGTACCTATTCTTGGAGTAGCTCATGTTGGATACATACCAAACAAAAGAGTTGTTGGTATAAGCAAGCTAGCAAGAATTGTTGATATATATGGAAAGAGACTCCAAACCCAAGAAACTATGACTGCTCAAATAGCAGATACTATTCAGAGGGTATTAGAGCCAAAAGGCGTAGCGGTTGTAATTGACGCAGGCCATCAATGTATGTCAACAAGAGGTATTCATAAAACTGAATCTAGTACTATCACAAGTAGAATGCTTGGTAGCTTTAGAGATAATATAGAAACTAGATCTGAGTTTATGCACCTAATTCACTCTCCCAAAGCATTTTAAATGAGCGATGGTTCGATACTTTCTAGTATCAATCCTGCCACACCAATAATTCTAGCATCGGGCTCAGAGAGTCGAAAAATAATGCTCGAAGATGCGGGCATAAAATTTAAAACTATTACATCTGCAGTTGATGAAGATGCTCTAAAAATAAAAATCTCATCTATGCCATTTGATAAACAAGTTATAGAACTTGCCAAAGCTAAAGCTGAGGTGGTGAGCTCTAATAATCCTGGAAATATAGTGATAGGCGGAGATCAAATGTGTATTTTTGGAAACAAAGTATTTGATAAACCAGGTTCAACAGAAAAGGCTATAAGTAATTTAAAATTATTATCTGGAACAACACACTTTCAGCATAGCGGTGTTTGTATCTTTAAAGATGGCATGCCTATATGGGAATACTCAGAAGTTGTTGAAATGAATATGCATGATTTATCTGAGGAAGAGATCATTAATTACGTAAAACTTGAAAATCCAATTCATGCAGCAGGCGCATATAAGTTTGAGTCGGTTGGATGCAACTTATTTTCAAGTGTAGATGGCTCATCATATACAATTAGAGGCATGCCATTATTACCATTACTAAATGAGCTTAGAAATTTAAAAATTATAGATCTAAATAGAATCTCAAATAATTAGAACAATGCAGCCTATTAAAATATTTAATACTCTTTCAGGTAAAAAAGAGGATTTCCATCCTTTAGATTCCAACCATATAAAAATCTATGCATGTGGGCCAACAGTCTACAATTATGCACATATAGGAAATGCCAGAATGGCAGTAGTTTTTGATACTCTTGTCAGGGTTTTAAAATTTAAATTTGATAAGGTAACCTATGTCTCTAATATTACTGACATTGATGACAAAATAATCGATGCTGCAAATGATCAAAAAGTACCTATAAATGAGATAACTGAAAAATATACCAATATTTACAATGAGGATATGGCAAAGTTATCTGTAAATATTCCTGATATTCAACCTAAAGCAACTCAATATATTTCAGAGATGATCGAGTTAATTGAGGATTTAATTAAGAAAGGGCATGCATACGAAATAGAGGGGCATGTCCTTTTTCATGTTCCTTCATATGAAAATTATGGAATGTTATCAAACAGAAATAGGGAAGAACAGGTAGCCGGAAGTAGGGTAGAGATTGCTCCATTTAAAAAAGATCCCGCTGATTTTGTTTTATGGAAGCCAAGCTCTGATGATCAGCCTGGCTGGGAATCTCCCTGGGGGTTTGGAAGGCCTGGTTGGCATACTGAGTGTTCAGCAATGTCAGAGAAAACATTGGGACTCCCTTTTGATATTCATGGTGGTGGTAGAGACTTAACCTTTCCTCATCATGAAAATGAAATAGCACAAAGTTGCTGCTCCACCGCTGATATTAACAACCCAAACTCCTATGCAAACTATTGGATGCATAATGGTTTTGTTACTATTAATGGCGAAAAGATGTCTAAATCACTTGGTAACATAATTTTGGTGAAAGACTTATCAAATGAGTATCACGGTGAGGTCATTAGACTCGCTTTAATGTCTTCGCATTACAGACAAGGCCTTGATTGGAATGAGAAAGTCATACATCAAGCCAAAAAGCTTTTAGACAAGCTGTATAAGGTTTTATTAGATCTTGAATTAGAAGACTTAGTGGAAATACAAGATAGTGAGTGGATTAATCCATTAATGGATGATCTGAATACACCAGGTTTCATAGCTAATATTAATGTTCTCGTTAAGGATTATTTGTCTGCCCAAGAAGAACAAAAAAGTATTTTAAAAAGTAAGCTCATTCTTTTAGGAAGCCTTATGGGAATTTTGCAAGAAGATCCAAAATCATGGTTTGAAGTAAATGAATCTAATATAAATCTTAGTAAAGCAGAGGTAGAGGCTTTAATATCAGAACGGAATGAAGCCAAGAAAAATAAAAACTATGAAAGAGCCGATATGATTAGAGATGAGCTCATGGAACAAGGAATTGAAATTATGGATAACAGCTCAGGAACATCATGGAAAGTTAAAACATGAATGAGAAAGGAGTATTAACTATTCCTGATGCTTATAATGAGATATCAGAAACTCTGAGCACTGCAGAATCAATTCTAGATAACGCAGTTGATAATGCAAAAACACTTTTTCATACTCTAGTTCTATCTTCACATGATGAAGATAAAATAGTATCAAGAGTAGTGGTATTAAGGGAATTCAACCCTAAGGAAAGATATCTTCGGTTTCATACAGATGCTAGAGCTCCAAAAATTAAACATTTCCAAAAAAATAGTAATGCATCCATCCTTGGGTATGATCCCGCATTAAAAATTCAAATGAAGCTTCAAGGATACGTTGAAGTTCACTTAGATAATGATGTAACAAAAGCATCTTGGAACGAATCTACCACTAGGTCTAAAAAGTGTTATTCCGTTGATGGAGGGTCGTCGCTAGAAATAGATAATCCTGCAGAATATGATCTAAAAGATGGAAATATTGAAGATGGGTATTTAAATTTTGCAGTACTTAAATTTAAATATACGTCCTTGGAATTTCTTTATCTGAAGAGTTCAGGACACAGAAGGGCTATTCATTCATGGGATGAAGACCTTGTCTCCTCTTGGCTAGTACCCTAAAAGCTAACCTTTTCTAATACACCTATTAAAAAAGTATTATTAATGTAATATTAATAATCATATTTAATTTAGGAGAAAAAAATTATGAATAAATTTTTATTTAGTGGCTTATTAATATTATCAACAAGTTTTGTATTTGCTGATGGTCATTCGTCTGCAGAAAAAGAAGTTTTAAAAACCCTTGCTACCTATTTTGAAGCAAGAAATGCAAGTGATTGGGAAACAGTTGTTGCTCACGAAAGTAAATCAGGAACCTATGGAACAAATTCAGATGGGAGCTTCCATAAACCTGTTGTAATGCAAACAGCTGAAGATTGGGCCACATCAGGCCAAGGCGGTTCTTTGAATATTCATTACCCTGAAGCTATTCAATTATCAGATGATGTTGTTTATGTAAGATTTTATTACGAAGGAATGACTGAAGTCGAAGGAAATTCAAAACCATATAGAACAAGAGTAACTATGAACTGGGTTAAAGAAGGTAGTAAATGGGTTGCCAAATCTCAACACTACTCGTCTGCTTCATACGGCGGAGTTCATGTTTCACTAGCTGCTGATTTCGAAGACTAATAGCAAAAAATTGAATTAATAATTAAAACCCTCTTTATGAGGGTTTTTTTATGGCGCCCTCTGCAGGAATCGAACCTGCAACTAATCCTTAGGAGGGATCTGTTATATCCATTTAACTAAGAAGGCATTTCTTAGATATATTTTATAACATTAGCAAAGAGTTTATTAGTTATAACTAATACTGTTCAATATTTGCATATATAATGGTCAAATGAAAATCACATTACCAGATGGAAGCAAAAGGGAATTAGCTGATGGCTCTTCAGGGCTTGATCTTGCATCTGATATTGGCCCAGGGCTTGCTAAAGCTGCAGTAGCAGTAATAGTTAATGGTATTCAAAAAGATCTTAGTGACCCCATAGATCAGGACTCAGAAGTATCAATAATAACAATTGATTCTGATGAAGGTCTTGAAATAATGCGACACACTCTTACTGCACAGGTCTTAGCTAGGGCAGTAAAAAATTTATACCCAGATACAAAGCTAGCAATTGGACCAACGATTGCTGATGGTTTTTATTATGATTTTGAATTTAAGAAAGCCATATCACCTGATGACTTAGCTTCAATTGAAAAAGAGATGAAAAAAATTATCTCAAACGGCTCATCTATAACAAAAACTCTTCATTCTAAATCTGATGCAATGAATATATTTAAAGGAGTGAACGAGTCCTACAAAGAATCGATTATCAGCGAATCCGAACAAGATGATAATTTCCAACTTTATTATCAAGATAATAATGAGTTTGTTGATCTTTGTAGAGGCCCCCATTTACCAAGCCTTAAGCATATTGGAGCCTTTAGGCTAACCAAGCTAGCTGGAGCATATTGGAAGGGTGATTCCAAGAATAAAATGCTGACAAGGATTTATGGAACTGCATGGAAAAATGAAAAAGAATTAAATGCCTATCTTTTAAGAATCGAAGAGGCTGAAAAACGAGACCATAGAAAGCTTGGAAAAGAGATGAACCTATTTCATTTTCAAGAAGAGGCTCCAGGAATGGTTTTTTGGCATCCCAATGGATGGACAATTTATAGACTCTTAGAGAATTTTATAAGAAATAAACTAGAACAATATAACTATCTAGAAATTAAAACTCCGCAAGTTGTTGATAGGAAATTGTGGGAAGCTTCTGGGCACTGGGATAAATATAGAGAAAATATGTTCATCACAGAAATAGATGAGGAGCATGCTAATGAAAAAAGAACCAATGCTTTAAAGCCAATGAATTGTCCTTGTCATGTTCAGATATATAACCAAGGGCTAAAATCTTATAGGGATCTCCCTTTGAGATATGCAGAATTTGGTTCATGTCATAGATATGAGGCATCAGGAACTATGCATGGTCTTATGAGAGTAAGAGGCTTCACGCAAGATGATGGTCATATCTTTTGTACAGAAGAGCAAATCGAAAAGGAAACAGAACTTTTTATAAATTTACTATCTGATATCTATAAAGATCTCGGATTTGAAACATTTGATATTAAACTTTCAACAAGACCTGAGGTGAGAGTTGGAAGTGATGAGGTGTGGGATAAAGCTGAGGCGGCTCTAGAGGGTGCAATTACAAAATTAAATCTCCCATTTACTATTGAAGAGGGCGATGGTGCCTTTTACGGACCAAAGCTTGATTTTGTTTTAACCGATGCTATTGGAAGAGAGTGGCAATGCGGAACCTTCCAAGCTGACTTTAATTTACCTGAAAGACTTGATGCTGAGTATGTTGGCGAAGATGGGTCAAAGCATAAGCCTGTAATGATTCATAGAGCAGTATTAGGTTCTTTTGAAAGATTTATTGGTGTCTTAATTGAAAACTACTCAGGAAGACTTCCATTTTGGTTGGCACCACTTCAGGTATCAGTAGCTACTATCATTTCTGATGTTGATGATTATGCAAAAGAAATAATAGGTTTACTAGAAGAAGCAGGTATCAGATGTCATGCAGATCTTAGAAATGAAAAAATAAGTTACAAAGTAAGAGAACATAGCTCTGCAAAAGTTCCAGTGATCATGGCGCTAGGCCAAAGAGAAAAAGATAATAGAACAGTTTCGATTAGACGAATTGGAAGTGATAAGACAGAGACTATGGATCTAAAAGAGGCTCTGAAGATTCTTTCAATTGAAAACAGCAATCCTAAGTAGATAAGTATGAGATGTTTTTCATAAAGTTATTTATATTACCAATTCGTTTTTACAGATACTTTATTTCACCCTTAACCCCACCATCTTGTAGATTTGAGCCTACTTGCTCTCAATACGCAATTAATTCTATTGAAGAGTTTGGAGTTATTAAAGGGTCAGTCATGGCACTCAAAAGAATTTCAAAATGTCACCCTTGGTATAGGGGAGATTAGTTCCATTAATTTCCTTATAAATACTGATAATAAATAAATATATTTAACATATATAAATATAGATATATGTGACTATTAATGCTATGTTTATTAGATAAATAAGTTCAATGAAGCCATTAGGGGGGTCAAATATGAACAAACTATCTAAATTTGCATTAAGTTGCAGCGTAGGTTTTCTTTTCTTTTTTTCTTTAAATGTTGTCTCGCAAGAGGTTGAAGAAGTAGTTGTTACGGCTACCAAAAAAGCTGAATCCGTTCAAGATCTAGCTTTGTCAATTCAAGCATTTACAGCTGAAGATGTTTCAGAAAACATGATTGAAAATATGAGTGACTTAGCCGAAGTTGTTCCTGGATTAATTATGGATAAGGGTATCGGATCAGGTGCTGCTTATTCAATTAGGGGCACAGGTTCTTACGGTGTTGGTGCTGCGGTTGTTGGAGCTGTTGTAACAGCCTCTAATGGTCATAGTTACAACTCATCAAGTATTGCTGATATCGGCTTCTTTGATGTTGAAAGGGTTGAAGTTTTAAAAGGACCTCAAGGTACTTTATTTGGAAGAAATGCTGTTGCTGGTGTTATTAATATGATCACAGCTAGACCAACTGCTGAAGCTGGTGGTTATGTAGAAGTTGAAGCTGGTAATCTAGCATTAGTTAAAACTAATATGAACTACAACTTACCCATCACAGATAGCATAAGAACCAGGCTTGCTTTCACTTCTAAAAAAAGAGACGGTGTTACTGAAAACATTAATACTGGAAATATGTTTAATGATGTAGATAGCTGGGGTGCAAGACTTTCAATGGATGTAGATATTGGTGAGGACTCAACACTTCAGTTTACTTATGAAACTTATGAAAGTGATGACAACAGAAATAATATTGGAACTTCTTTTTGTGCGCCGCATCCTATATATGGTTGTAGTCCATTTGAATTAGGAACTCCTAACACAGCAGCCGATTCAAGAGGAAGCACTGCTGCCTTATTCAATTTAATTGGTGCTTTAAATTATACTGCTGATAAAAACTCCTATGAAGGTGCTGCAGTTGTAGATACTTTCAAAAAAGCTAATTTAAATAGAGAGCCAGTTCATCAACAAACTGCTGACTTTGCTACTGTTGAGTTTAACCATGATATAAACGATGAATGGAGTATGGTTGCTAAGTATTCTTACGCGACAAGAGATTACTATCATATGAATGATAATGATTATTCTGTATCTGTTCAGCCATTCCCTGGATTAATCCCAACAACTGGAATACCTATGTCATGGTACGGTTGTTTTGGTGGAGAGGGTTATGGTTTTTGTGAAACTGTAGATTCAGATAGAACTTATGAGTTCGCAGTTGTCACTACTGATACTCAACAGGGAGAAATTACATTTATTTCTGATAAAGACGGCCCTGTAAACTTTGTTTTAGGTGCATATACATTTGATCAAAGAAATAATAATAGATATCAAGTTCAAACCGCTTCTTGGAATATGATTTCAAAAGCAGCTCAACATCCGTATAACATGCCAATATTTGGTGGGGCTTTAACTGGATATGGTGGAACAGACTTTTTCACTGCTATGGTGCTTGGAGCTCCTGCTTCTTTGGCTCCTCCAGGAATCTTTGCATTATTAGGATTACCTAAGTATGAAGTTCCTACAGATATTCAAGGATTTATTAATGAAGACCATGTTAGAAGTAAATCTATGGCTGTTTTTGGTGAAATGTATGTTGATCTATCAGAAGTAACTAAACTGACAGTTGGATTAAGATGGAATGATGATACTGTTAAAGATAGTGTTGCATCATGTTTAACATTCTTTAGTTGTCCTAAGTATCCACTATCTCAAAAATTAACAGGTGAATATGGGTTCTTCCCAACGCAAGTTACTGAGACAGATGATGCTTTAGCATACAAGTTAGCTATTCAACATGACTTATCTGACAATCAGATGGTTTACGCTAGTTACACAACTGCTGTAAAAGCTGGTGGTAACAACCCAAATTCAACTGGTACCCCAGATCCATACGCACCAGAAGAGACAGCGGTATTTGAACTAGGTACAAAAAGTATTCTTATGGACGGCGCATTACTTTTTAATGCTGCTTACTTCCAAAACACTACAGATGGAATGTTAATCTCATCCATTGTTGAGGCTGGATCAAAGAATAATAATGTTGATGCTGACATAAACGGTTTTGAAGGAAATGCAATTCTATTCTTAAGTGAAACTACTAGATTAGACTTCAGTTGGCTTGCAGTAAAATCAGAAATTGGAGATTTTGCTTTAGTTAATCCACTAAATCCTAATGGAGCAACTTCTGCTGGTAACGTGGGCATCAATGCTGATCCACAGGGTGTTGTCAGGTATGTGGTTACTGATGCTGGAGTAATATTTAAGTCTGCTGGATCATTATGTTTAGTACCTTTCAATCCTGTTGGCGGAGTGCCATGTGCTAATACAGGTAATCTTACAGATGTAACGGGCAATCAATTGCCGCAATCTCCTGAGCTTTCTTACAGTTTGTCTCTTAATCAAGATTACAACACTGATGGTGGTGTAACTACATTTAGACTTACTTATAGATATCAATCAGAAAGATTTGGTGACGTATTTAATTCTGAAAGAGCGACTATGAATGAGCATAAGTATTTTGATACAAAAATTACTTATCAACCAAATGATGCAAATTGGTTTGTTTCACTTTATGGTAAGAACCTTGCAAATGACCAATTCGTTGGTACTTGGGCTGCAGGAAGTCCTCTTCAAGGTGGAAATACGTTCGCAACTTACACTGATCCAAGAACTTGGGGTGTGCAGTTTGGAACATCTTTCTAGTATTTAGATGATTAAAAAAGGCTGGAAATATTCCAGCCTTTTTTTTTATTTAAATAATCATCATATTTATATATAATATTTGTACTCAATTTTTGTTTAAAAAAAGCTGATATAGCCTACATTAAGCATATTAATGACATTCATAAGGGGATCATTCATGTCGAAAATAAAATTATTCTTAAAAAATACTTTATTATTTAATTTAGTCTTCATTTCTTTTGCTACATCAGCACAAGAAGTAGAAGAAGTTGTTGTTACTGCTACTAAGAAAGCAGAGTCAACACAGGATTTAGCGCTTTCTATTGAAGCTCTAACTGCAGAATCACTTGATGTTAATCAAGTTTATGATGTTTCTGACCTTGCTGAGGTAACTCCAGGTCTTGAAACTTCCAAAGTAATTGGTTCTGGTTCAGGTTGGACAATCAGAGGAATGGGCTCATTTGGTATTGGTGCTGGTGTAACTGCATCAGTAGTTACAGCTGTTAATGGCCATAGCGTCAACGATAGTGTTGTTGCTGATACTGGGTTTTTTGATTTAGAAAGGGTTGAAGTTCTAAAAGGACCTCAAGGTACTTTATATGGAAGAAATGCTGCTAATGGTGTTATTAACTTAATTACTGCAAGACCAACATCTGAATTTGAAGGAAAATATAGTGTTGATGTTGGTAATTTTGGAAAAATTCAAACTGAAGCAGTTGTAAATATGCCTTTTTCTGATTCTTTAAGAACTAGACTTGCTGTTTTGTCTAACAAAAGAGATGGAATGATAACCAATACAGTTACCGGTGATGATTTTGATGACAGAAATGATATGGCTTATAGACTATCTATAGATTATGACATTTCAGATGTTACTCAACTCCAGTTTACATATTCAGATCAAGAAAGTGATGACAATAGAATGCAAGAAGAAGTTTCATTCTGTGCTCAAAGCTTATTCTTTGGTTGTAGTCCTTATGAAAGAGGTGGCATGAATATTGCTGCAGATACAAGAGGTCACTTTGCTGGAGCATTTGCTTTACTTGCTCATTTACCAAATGGACAAGTAGAAAATTCTT
>ENA-UOYD01000192-UOYD01000192.1-marine-metagenome-genome-assembly--contig:-NODE-192-length-15635-cov-2.543386_pt1 | contig 15635 bp, 19 predicted proteins | sample MGYA00238169_ERZ767097 | MGnify/ENA primary metagenome ERZ767097 (study PRJEB28937, sample SAMN06267346) | marine metagenome | isolation source: Columbia River Estuary | place: USA:Columbia River Estuary... | reverse complement strand
CAAGGACGTGATCACTATTTCCAAACCGGCAGGGACCACTGTCGGGCTGCCTATCATTGCCCTCAAATCACCCAAGGCCGGTCCTGCCGCATGGTTCCTGACCGGGGTACACGGCGAAGAGCCAGCCGGCCCTAATGCCATGGCCGCCTCGGTGGACGCCCTGGCCGCCCTGGGTGAACGTTACCCGGTGGTCATCCTTCCCCTGTGCAACCCGCATGGCTACGCGCGTAACTGGCGTTACCTGAATGTCGCGGTGTATTCAGAGGAAATTGACGGCCAAAGCGTCGGGGACTCATCCCACATGTTGCTGGCACAGGCACCGGCTACCGGCCCCCGCGCCCCCGCAGCCTCCAGCCCTGAAGCCGATGCCATCACCCGCTACATACTCGAGACATCAACCCAGTACCCGCCTCGCTACAGCATCGATCTGCACGAGGACAACCTGATTGACGAAGGCTATGTGTACTCACAGGGCGTGAACGGCGCCGAGGACCCACTAGCCATCGAGGCAGTAGGCATCCTGCGAGCGAACAATATCGGGATCAAGATGGGTGGCCAGACACGCTTCGAGGAAGATATCGTAGACGGGATTATCGGTCCGGTGACTGACAGTTCCGTTGATGAAATAATGAGCGCGACACGCATCTGGCATAACGGCGCTGAATCGGACGGACCAGCGGCCCATACGGTGCTGGTGTTTGAAACGCCGGCGGCACATCTGAGCATTGAGCAACGCGCCCAGGCCCACGCCGGCCTGCTTGAGCGCCTCACAACATTTATTCGGTAAGACCCTCTATCGGCAAAGAGCGAGGAACCCGGGGGCGTATAAAAAGCCTTGTCCCGGTCTCAAAGCCCGTTCTTTTTCTTGTAGATATCGAAGGAGGAGATGGCCGCCACTCCCACCAGGAACAATCCAAAGCCGCCGATAAAGTGAAAGAACAATTCACTCACTTCTAATGCCATTTCCATACCAAACTCCATTTGCTACGAATTTGTCGTCCGTGACCGCTGTTACCTGAAGTTACGCGCCTGGTAAAAGAACAGCAGGCATATCACGCGCCCGCCACGGTCGATAACCGTATCGTTCGCAGATCTTCGGAGCATGGCCGGACAGTAAACAAGGGCAGCCCTGCACTGCCCTTTGCAATCAATCCAGGCTCTACTTCTTGAGAAAGATCGTCCCCAGGGCCGCGCCAATTCCTGCGCCTGCACCGGCGCCGATGGCTATGTTGCCCATGGCTGTGCCTATCCCGGCGCCCAGGGCAACACCAATCCCCGCACCTAGTGCAATAGCCGCCCCTGACGGCACACCGGTCGGTTTTTCCTGAATTTTTTGATTCTCACTCATAACTCAATCTCCTTATACCCTCTAGAAACCTCATGGTTTCATCCTTTTTTTAACAATAATTCCTGGCGACGGGCAAGACTCTCCCGGGGCCAGCATTCATTGCGGTTGTAATACTCAGGCATGGATAGAGCACCGGATGGAATGACCACCCAGGGCTGTTTGGATTCAGTAAAAATATGAATATCAGGCGGCAGGTGATCTGACTGATCCAGCGTCCCTACACGCACAAACGCCACCAGGGGTCCGGCACCGGCATAGTGGCTCCAAAGGGCAATGCGACATTTCGGACAACGGGCGATTTTCTGGCCCTTACCGCTAGCCGAAGGCGTGTCCACCATCTCGGGTTCACCAGCCAGGAGTTCTACGCGGCCCGACTCAATCATGGCGTTCAGGGCAAACGCCGATCCGGACTCACGTTGGCACCAGCGGCAGTGGCAGCAGTGGACGAACAGCGGGGGGCTGACAACACGATAACGGACTTGTCGGCAATCGCAGCCGCCGTCCAACGGGAATACTGTCCCGGTCGCCACAAACACCCTCCGGTTAACCCTCGCCTTCCTCAATACTAGTAGGAATTGGGGGAAATTGGGACTCAGGCTGAATTATTTTTTGTTTCGGGTCGCGGCTGGATGGTACTTCCAGTAAAAAATACCGAAGAAGAACGTCATTAGAAATGCCACGGCAGGGCTCTCAGGGCGGGATGAGATTGTTTTGTAGAAAAACAGGTACTCGGCAAGGTGCACGACTACAAAAAGCACGCCAAGCACTCTGAGGCTCTTTGCCATCCCGTCAGGGAATGCATGGACGAGGTTGGCAAATATCAACCCCCAAAGCACCAAAAGAACAAACTTCCATGCATCGAATTTCATCGGCTTCAAACCCATAGTTACTTCAGATACCGACGATACCTGTTATTTACGGTTTTAACACTGTGGCACGCCGAAACAGCGCTTTGTAGATAGGGGGACAGGTACCTTAACTATCAGCTCTAGATAAGGCGACAGGTACCTTAACTATCAGCTCGGTATTGCGAATTAAGGTACCTGTCCCCCTAATTACGAATTAAGGTACCTGTCCCCCTAATTGGTCTTGGCTGATACGGAGCCATCCTCGTTAATCACGAAGCTCAGAACCCTGAATAACTGGCCTTCCACATCAAAGGGCATCGAGCCGGCGGCCAACTCATTGCCGTCCAGCCGCAGCGAATAGGTGAGAGCCCCACCCTGCGCTTGCCTGGAGATGTAAATCGTATCTTTGCTACCCGGCTCGATTGGGCCAAAGGACACGCCGCTTGAGGGCAGCCTGAGCACAAACTCATCGTAGCTCACTGACGAGTTATTGGTGACCACCACTTTCGGTGAAATGACATGGTAGGCCCCGAATACCAGGGCTATCAGCACGAGCAAACCAAAGAACGCAGTAATAACTTTTTTCATAAAACCCCAAACCTATGGGAATGGCCGCCCAGCCCATCGGCTCGTGACAGCAATAATCCAGGAATCCAGACCAGGGATTCCATGACAAGTGTGATCAGGACGCCTGCTCTTGGGGCAAGTAACGCACCAGCATGGTGAACTCGTCGACCATGTCAGGAGCCACCTCGACGGGCATGGGAATTTTCACCACGTAACCGGATCCCGGGGCGACCTCCATCCGGGCGCCCTCCACGTCGCTCATATCTTCCAGTCGGAAAGAGCGGTTGCCGGAAGGGGTTACCAATTCCATGAGATCTCCGGTGCCAAAGCGGTTTTTCACATCGATGGTGATCCAGTTATCGGTCACATCGCGGATCTCACCCACCACCTGCTGCTTGTCAGAGTGGGAGGCCCCGCTTTCGTAGTTCTGGTATTCACCCGGGGGATGACGGCGATAGAAGCCCTCGGTGAAGCCCCGGTTGGACAAGCCTTCCAGCTCATCCATCATGTCCATGTCAAAAGGCCGGCCTGCCGCCGCGTCTTCGATGGCCCGGCGGTACACCTGTGCGGTACGGGCGGTGTAATAGGCAGACTTGGTACGTCCCGCGATCTTCAGGGAATCAATGCCCATAGCGGCCAGGGTGTGCACATGCTGGACCGCACGCAGATCCTTGGAATTCATGATGTAGGTGCCGTGCTCATCCTCATAGGCCGGCATAAACTCACCAGGACGCGTCTCTTCCTCCAGCAGCGCTATGGTAGGTTCCCGGGGCTGCTCGGGCATTGCCACGGGCTCCACGCCGCCTGTGCTCGTCTCACGAGCCTCAAACGCGTTGTACTTCCAACGGCAGGTATTGGTGCAGGCACCCTGGTTGGAATCCCGATGGGACATGTAACCCGAAAGCAGGCAGCGGCCTGAATAGGCAATACACAAGGCGCCATGAACGAATACTTCAAGCTCAATATCCGGACATTCCTCCCGGATTTGTCCAACTTCCTTAATGGATAACTCACGAGACAGGATAATCCGGCTCAGGCCAATGGCCTTCCAGAACTTCACCGAGGCGTAGTTCACCACGTTGGATTGCACCGACAGGTGAATGGGCATATCCGGCCAACGCTCACGCACCATCATGATCAGGCCCGGGTCTGACATGATCAGGGCGTCGGGCGCCATCTCGATCACCGGTTCCAGGTCACGCATGTAGTTTTTCAGCTTATTGTTGTGAGGCGCGATATTGCTGGCCAGGAAAAACAGCTTACCGGCCCCATGAGCCTCCTCGATCCCCTGCCGCAGGATTTCTTCCTTGCTGAACTCGTTATTCCGCACCCGCAGGCTATAACGGGGCTGGCCGGCATAGACCGCATCGGCGCCATAGGCGAATGCGAAACGCATATTCTTCAGGGAGCCGGCAGGCGACAGCAATTCAGGTTTTTTCATTGGGGAACCAGGAAGTAAAGGCGGAACGGGCAAGTATATAGGGGTATCGCCCAAGAGCAATCCAGTTTGGCCCCCTTAGTCCTGCTGCAGCTGCACCCTGAATTTTTCGTCCTCGAATTGCAGGATGTCCCCCGAGACAATCTTCTTTCTTTTCTGAGTCTCGATATGGCCATTGACCCGCACATAGCCCATAGAGATTGCTGCCTTGGCCTCGCCGCCACTGGCCACCAGGCCCTCGAACTTCAGGATTTTGTATAGCTCAACGGGCTCGCAGGTAATCTCGACGATTTTCATCGGGTCAGCTTCTCAGTGGCTGGGTCCGTTATGGACCGGCGGGGTAAATGATACCAGCATGCAGCTGGGTGGCCAGCTCACGCACTCCATAGAAGGCAGGGACGATTTAGTGCTTTTTGGCTTCCTTCTTGGCCTTCTTTGCGGCTTTCTTCTCCTTGGGACTCAAAGCAGCTTTTTTCTTCACTTCCTTGGTTGCGTTACGTTCTTTAGACATCTGGATACTCCCTGTGAAAACCACGATAGTCAGATTATGCGACCGATATCTGCTTCAACACCATACACTGACACAACTTTTTTGTCGGCCCCAGGCGGAACAAGGCGCCACGGGTCCACAATTGGCCAGACATCGGCGTAACTCTCACGGGTAGGCAATCAAAAATGCCATTGCAGGGACAGCACCACGATGCCCGGCAGGGCCGCGCCGGCTTCCAGGCTCAGGTGCCGGTTCAGGTCATATTCCAGACCATGATAGATGTAGAAAGTGAATCCTACGCCAGTGATGTCCCGAACGTTATTGTAAAAACCTGCATCGCCACAATGCGAAAAAGCATCGAAGAAAAACTCTCCGGCATAGGCGTAAACCCCTTCGAAGCTCAATCGATCATCGTATTGAATCCAGTCTTTTTGAACTCCCAGCATCAAGCAGCGATTCCCGTGACTATTCAGTCCACTGCCAACCACCAGGGAATCTATGTAGGGATTCTCAATTCTGCGCTCCAATGCAATGACGCGATTATCGAAATACTGGAGGAAATCCCGTTGCGGGGAATAGGCGTGATAAATAAACGACCCGGTGTTGAGCGAGTAGGTCATCTCGGAACTAAGGGTGTCTGCAGGGTCGCTATCGTTATTTTGAGCCGCAGCAAGGTTCATCCAGAAACCCAGCAGGATGCAGCAACCAATCAGCCCAGCGTGCATAGAATGCCTCAGGCGTAACCGTCCGACCCTGTACTATTTATAGCAGCCCAGACCCGGGCCGACCATACTGGCTTGCCACCACGAGACATGCCAAAGGTCGCGCCCAAGATCGACGCCTAACCCGGCAGCATGTTCTCCGGCATCTTCACGGCAATCACCGTGCCCCGGGCACAAAGCGTATCCCCGGCGTGCAAACTGATCTCCACGATCACCTTGCGATCCTTAATCTCTACGGGCGTGGCTCGCAGCACCAGTTCGACGCCCATGGGAGTCGGCGCCAGGTAATCCACCTTCAGGGAGGCCGTGACAAAGCGTAACGGTGGCTCGGCGCTCATCGCCCTGCCCTGGGCCTTGCAGGCAGCGGCAAAGGCGGTACCCGTGCCATGACAGTCTATAAGGGAAGCGATCAGGCCACCGTACACGTAGCCAGGTATGGCCGTGTGACACTCATCAGGGGTAAATCGCGCGACCGTCTGCTCACCGTCCCAGTAACTTTTCAACTGGTGGCCTGCCGGGTTTTTGCTTCCACACCCGAAGCAATGGCTCAATTCATCAGGATAATAGTCTTGAAACGCCTTGCTGCTCATAGTTCTCCCCGGGGCCGGGCGTGCCGGCCACACTGCGGCCAGGCACACCTCTCAACAGGCTCGTGCGCTGCTTTCGGGCTGGCAGCCCTTGCTCAGTCGTGGGTGATGGGCGTGTCGGTAAACAGGAAGTCTTTTAGTTCCTTGTTAAAGACGGGATCCTTGCGCCGGATCCATTCAAGAACCATCGCGGCGTGCTCTTTTTCTTCATCCCGGTTATGGGCAAGAATGGCCTTGAGGGCCGGATCCTTGCATGCGTCTACCCGCTGGTTATACCAATCCACCGCTTCAAGCTCTTCCATTAGCGAAGAGATTGCCCGGTGCATATCACGGGTTTCGTCCGTGAGATCTGAAATTTCCTCGTGATAACCCTCGTTCGACATGAATCACCTCCGTAAACCAAACGCTTCCGGCAAACCGCCATAGCCCGATCCTATGCCGTAAGCTACCTGGCGCGACATCGTGACATACCTCTACAACAAGGTTTGACGAGGGGTTTACCGGGACGTCCGTGAGGACCGTATCAGAGGGCGCTTTGCAGTCGCTCAAGTTCTTCGGAGGCTTCCATCCAGCGTTCTTCCCACTCGGCGCACTCTTTACCCACGGCGACTTTCTCGTTCAGCAGGGCCTTGAGTTGCTCTTTGTTCTGGGATTCGTAGATCTCCGGCTGGGCCAACTCCGCTTCTATGGTTTGCTGACGAGCATGCAGTTTTTCTATCTTCTGCTCCGCCTGCTTTACCGTCTTGCGCAGCGGGTCATACTTGCGACGCATCTCGGCCTCAATACGCTTGCGCTCTTTCCTGGCGCCGGCAGTATGTTCACCACCATTCGTCTCGCGCTCTACCGCCTCGCCCTTATCCCTATCGGTCAACCACTTGGGGTAGTCGTCAAGACTTCCCGGGAATTCGCCTACCGCGCCGCCATGGACCAGCAACAGCTTGTCACAACTCACCCTGAGCAGGTGTCTGTCATGGGAAACCAACACCATGGCTCCCTGGAAATCCTGCAGCGCCATGGCCAGGGCCTGGCGCATTTCCAGGTCCAGGTGATTGGTGGGCTCATCAAGCAGCAGCAGATTGGGTCGCTGGTAGACAAGCATGGCCAACACCAGACGGGATTTCTCGCCTCCAGAGAAGGGACCGGTAAGCATCAATGCCTGGTCGCCGATAAAGCCAAAGCCGCCCAGGAAATTCCTCAGCTCCTGCTCCCTGGCCTTGGGATCCAGGCGTTGCAGGTGCTCCAGGGGCGACTCTGCAGGATCTAGCTGATCAACCTGGTGCTGGGCAAAGTAGCCAATCAGCGCCTCCTTGGCGGGCAATCGTTTGCCAACCTGGGCCTCCAACTCACCTGCAATGAACTTGATCAGGGTGGACTTACCTGCCCCGTTGGGACCTAACAGACCTACCCGGTCACCTTGCCCCAGGGTCAGGTTGACGCCCGAGATAACCGTCAAGTCCTTGTAGCCCACGCTGGCGGTTTCCAGCTGGAGCAGCGGATCCGGCGCCTTGTCTGGCTTCTTGAAGGAGAAATGAAATGGTGAGTCCACATGGGCAGGAGCAATCAACTCCATACGCTCCAGGGCCTTCAACCGGCTCTGGGCCTGGCGGGCCTTGCTGGCCTTGGCTCGAAAGCGGTCCACGTAGGAACGCATGTGGGCGATCTCTCGCTGCTGCTTCACAAATTCGGCCTGCTGACCTGCAAGCTGGGCTGCCCTCTGGCGCTCAAATGCCGAGTAGTTGCCGGTATACAGGGCCATCTTCTGGGCTTCGATATGAGCCACGTGCCCGACCACCGAGTCCAGGAACTCCCGGTCATGAGAAATCATCAACAGGGTGCCGGGATAATCCCGCAGCCAGTTCTCCACCCAGATCACCGCATCCAGGTCCAGGTGATTGGTGGGCTCATCCAGCAACAGTAAATCGGAACGACACATCAGCGCCTGGGCCAGGTTCAGACGTACCCGCCAGCCACCTGAGAATTCGGCAACCGGGCGGTTCTCCTCACCGGGCCCGAATCCAAGTCCGTGTAGCAACTGTCCAGCACGACTGCTGGCCGCATAGCCTCCGATGGAGTCCAGCCGTCCGTGCAACAGGCCCACGGCATGCCCGTCACCCCTGGCCTCCGCGTCGGCCAGTTCCTTTTCGACCTGGCGAAATTCCCCGTCGCCATCCAGAACAAACTCGATGGCCGGTCGGGGATCTGCAACGGTTTCCTGGGCCACATGGGCGATTACCCAGTCCGGGGGCAGGCTCAGGTTACCCTCGTCGGTCTGTAACTCGCCGCGAATCAGGGAGAAAAGGCTGGATTTGCCTGTGCCATTGGCGCCCGTGACACCCACCTTTTGTCCGGGATGGATCTGAAAACTCACCCCTTCGAACAAGATTCGAGGGCCACGTCTCAGGCAAATGTTATCGAAGTGCAGCACGGCGGCGGATTTTACATGGGTTGGGAAAGATTTGCCGGGCGCAGCTGGCGCTATCGGCCCCGGCCTATTTTGAACTTGATTTTCTTTCGCCGACTTGGGGTGAACAAACCTTCCCGAATTCGAGCACTGTCAACCTCGATTCCCCGTGCTTTGGCTTCCTCGACAAAGGCGCTGACGCACAAGGTATGGACCCTGGAGTTGTCTATGTGGATCACATTATTGCGCGTCTCGAGGCGCCGGTTATCCGGCGGTATGGGACGACGGTACAAGACAATCTTGACCACACCTTCGAGACTCGCCTGGGCCACGACCCATCCCAGTTCATGACGCATGACCACCTTGTCATTCTCAACCCGCATCCAGGCCACGGACTTCGTCACGCCGTACAGCCAGGCGACAACCAGCAAGGCCACGGCGTACAGATAGTTCCAATCGATCGTGAATGACAGGGCCAGCATGACCGCCGTGAGCGCCGCCATCAGCACGTGCTCTCTCAATCTCACCAGTTCTTTGAGTAAACCCATCATCTTCCCGTTCTCTCGTTCTCGTTACCCAGGCTTGGGATGCTCAATGGCATGCCGCACTACCTGGATCAAATCATCCATGGGAAGCTCGTCCCGATCGCGAAGGTTAATGCAACCCTTGCCGGTTTTCACCCCGGGATGGGCCTGCTTGAACGCTTCAATGTGGTGATAGCCACAGGTGTACAGGGAAATATGCTGTTTTTGATTAGCCAGGGCCACCCAGCCGTCTCCAGCCTTGTAAGTCGGCATCCGGTAGCCCATGTCCACCTGCGCCTTGGGATACGCCGCCAGGATCGCCTGGTGCAGGGCCAGCAGCCGCTCACGCCTGGGTTCAGGCTGAGCCTGGAAATACTCCATGACCTCCTCCGCGACCTGTGAATTCATTTCAGCTACCTCTGGGCGATCAGGTAAATCCCCGCCAGCAATAACAAGATTCCCGCAACGTCTGTTCCCAGGAGCTTTTCTTTAAACAACAAAATCCCCACCGGAATCAGGGTCAGGGCCACCAGCGCGTTGACCACGATCGAGGCCAGGCTGATATTCCAGCCACTGCGATACAGCAACAGGAACCCGACCTCGATACCGATAATCGTTATTCCCAATAGCACGCTGGACCAATTCAGCCTGCGTAGCTCAGCCACCACTCCCCCGTTGTCTCCGATGAACACCGGTAACAAGGCGGCGGATGCCAGGGTTGCCACCAGGAATGTCACCGTGACCGAGACCATGGGATTTGCGACCCCGGGGATGGTTTTCTGACATACATGGTAGGCCACATTGGCCCCAATCAACATTGCCATCGATAGCCAAAACATAGAGCGATCCTTTAACAAGTGTGTAGCCACAGGCTAGGCCATGCGCAGCCCAAGCATCACCCACAGGGCAGTCAGGGCAACCCAACTCAGGGCGAACACCCTTACCCGGATCAGTACGTTATTGCCAAACAGGTGCACTACTGAGTGCACGACCCGGGCTGCCACATAGGCCCATGCCACCCACACCATGGCCCCGCTTGCCAGCCCAGTGGCATAACTCATCACAATCACCGCATAAAACAATATCGGCTGTTCAAACAGGTTGGTCAGGTGACGGGTGTAGACAGCCACATCCTCAGGTTCCTGGCCGTCACGATACAGCTTGTAGAACTCTGGATTCACCCGTCGTTGAGACACTGCACTAAAGCGCTTGATCACCAGCACAAGGGCAACCACCAGGGTCAGGAAAAACATGGCAAAGGACGGCCAGAGAATATTCATTTTTTCTCCCTATAAAAATCCGCTTCCGGCTAGCCGCTGGCTACACCGGAAGATACAACGCATTAATGCTGGCTCAGGATCCCGAACGAAGAGACTCCAAAATGTTCTGTGGGCAATCGTAGGCCTGTCCAAAAAATGTCACTGACGTTCCGAAGGCAATCGGCGGCACCATGCTCACAACATTCGCCTGCTTGCTCAGCGCATCGTTTTTTATTTCGTTGAACGCGCCATTAACCAGGTCTGGATCACTGGTCAGCCAGAAGTCATACCAGGATCCTTGCGAACCAACGACTTCTCCCCTGAACTGGCAGGCGCTCAAATCCGGGGAATTGAAATAAAGCTGTATCGGCCTGGCCTCTTCGAGCACAGGAACAGTGGTACAGCCGGCCAGGGAAAGCGTGATCAAGGCCATAAGCCTGTTTTTTGCGTTCAACATCGTTTATTCCCTGGGGTTCTTACGTTTAACAGCAACGATCATGCGATGAACCTGGCAACAATCCTCATCCAGAATCTACACCAAAATACTTCGCAGTATCCTGGCGACAAGATACAGCGCCAGCACACTGGCGGCCCAAATACCGAAGAACCATGCCAACTTGCGAAAACCCGATGAGTTCCCTGGCTTCGGGCCGGTCAATGATAACCTGCCGAGGGGTCGATTTTACCCCTGAATACCCAATATGCGTGGGCCGTATAGACCACGATAATCGGGATCAACACCGACGCGCCCACCAGCAGGAATTTCAGACTGCTGTCCGGTCCGGCCGCTTGCCAGATTGTCACCGTTGGCGGCACGATATGCGGATAGAAACTGATGATTATTCCGATATAGCAAAGAATAAAAAGGACATTGGCGAAGATGAACGGTTGGGCCTCCGCCTTGCGGCGCAGCCCGAGGAACAGAGCGATCCCTGCGGCCAGTACCAGCACCGGTACCGGCGCCACGTACAGGATCGCCGGCCAGCCAAACCAGCGTTCCATGTATTCAGGAAGCAGCAAGGGAGTCCACAGGCTGAAGATTCCGATCAATGCCAGGGTGCCCCAGCCGGCGTACCAGGCTACCCGGCGAGAAAATTCCTGTAACGCCCCCTCGGTCTTGAGTATCAGCCAGGTGGAGCCCAACAGCATGTAGCCCACCACCATGGCCAGTCCGGTCACCAGGCTAAATGGTGTCAGCCAGTCCCACCATCCGCCACCATAGGCCCGGCCATCCACCTCAATGCCCTGGATTAGCGCACCCAGCATAATGCCCTGGGCCAGGGTGGCTATCAGTGACCCGGCAGTAAACGAAAAATTCCAGAGAAACTTGCCCCTGACTGTCCGCCAGCGATACTCAAATGCCACGCCTCGCAGGATAAGCCCCAGGAGCATGGCCATCATGGGTGCATACAATGCCGGCAGGATAATTGCGTAGGCCAGCGGGAAGACGGCAAACAACCCTCCGCCGCCCAGCACCAGCCATGTCTCGTTACCGTCCCACACCGGGGCCACCGAGTTCATAGCGATGTCCTGCTCGGCCTCGCCGCCGAGCCAGGGAAACAAAATCCCAATGCCCAGGTCAAAACCGTCGAGCAGCAGGTAGGCAAGCACGGCGAAACCAATCAGACCGGCCCAGATCAGCGGATAATCAAGACTCATGAGCTTGCTCCCGTATTGCCCGACCCTGACCCGCCACGGGCACGCAATAGCTCCGGATTCATGGACATGGCAGCCGCCCGGGTCGGCAGCAATGCATCCGGCCCCTGGTCACCGCTGCTGGGTGTTTTGCCCATCATTCGCAGCAGATAGAAGGTACCCGCACCGAATACCAGCATATACACCACCATGAAGGCCGCCAGTGAGGCGCCAACGGCCGGCGCATCCAATGGGGAAGCCGAGTCCGCGGTCCTGAGCAGGCCATACACGGTATAGGGTTGTCTGCCTACTTCGGTAACTATCCAGCCGCACAGCACCGCGATCAATCCAGCGGGGCCCATTAAAACTGCAGCCCGTTTTACCCACGGGGAGTCATACAGGCGACCCCGTATTCGCAACAGCAAACTCGCCAGGCCCAGTGCCACCATGCCAAAGCCCATGGCCAGCATTATCCTGAAACTCCAGAAAACAAGGGGAACGTTCGGCCAGTCTTCCCTGGGCCACTCTTCCAGGCCCTTGACCTCTCCATCGAGCTCATGGGTCAGGATCAAGCTTCCCATCTTGGGTATTTCCACCGCGTAACGAACCACAGCGGCTTCCTGGTCCGGCAGTCCGAACAGGATCAGCGGCGCACCGCGACGAGTCTCGAAGTGCCCCTCCATGGCGGCGATCTTGGCCGGCTGGTGCTCCAGGGTGTTTAAGCCATGCATATCCCCGGCCACGATTTGCAAGGGGGCAACAACTACCGCCATCCACATAGCCATGGAAAACATCACCCTGGCCAGTGGATTCTTGTTGTCTCGTAACAAATGCCAGGCACCGGTAGCCCCGACGATGAAGGCGGTAGTCAGGTAAGCGGCCAGGACCATGTGAACCAGGCGATACGGGAATGACGGGTTAAAAACAATCGCCCACCAGTCGTCCGGGACAAACTGCCCGACCTCGTTGACCGCATACCCGGCAGGGGTCTGCATCCAGCTGTTGACGCTCAATATCCAGAATGCCGAAAAAGCGGTTCCCAGTGCGACCAGCAAGGTGGCAAGAAAATGCAGTCGCTTGCCCACCTTTTGCATGCCAAACAGCATAACGCCCAGGAACCCGGCTTCGAGGAAGAATGCCGACAGCACTTCATAGCCCATCAACGGGCCCAGTATCGGCCCCGTCTTGTCAGAAAACACGCTCCAGTTGGTGCCGAACTGATAACTCATCACCACGCCGGAGACGACGCCCATGCCAAACACCACGGCGAAGATTTTCAGCCAGAATTTGAATGTATCCAGGTATACCGTACGACCGGTAAGCAGCCACATCCCTTCGAGTACCGCCAGGTAACTGGCCAGTCCGATGGAGACGGCAGGAAAGAGAATATGAAAGGCAATCGTGAACGCAAACTGAAATCGAGCAAGATCTATCGCGTTAGCCCAGTCCATGGTGTTCCCCACACAGTCTTGGATTTATCCGGCGGGTTGCCGGTGCGTGCATTTCATAGCGCCAACTATAGCAGGATCACCACCTGTCTGGGCCCGATCTGTGGGTGAAATACCTGGCTCAGCGACCGTGACCCCAGCACTCCTACTCTGGCAGCCCAACCACGCTCACCGGCACCCCGTTGAGTACGGCGTTACCGGACAGCACATCAACACTCTGATCGTCGGTCAAATCGTTCACACACACGCCGGGGGTCTTGTCGGCTACCCGGGTCCGGGTGCCCGCACGTCCGTGACCCCAGCCGTGGGGAAGACTGACCACTCCGGGCATCATGTCCTCAGAGATATCCAGTTCCACCGATAACTCGCCCACCCGGGAAGCAACCTTGACGCGTTGCCCATCGCTCAAGTCCAGCCGGGCCGCATCGGCAGGATGCATCATCAACTGGTGACGGGGTTTGCCCTTGGTGAGTCGCCGGTAATTGTGCATCCATGAGTTATTGCTACGCACATGCCGCCGACCGATTAACAACAAGCCGCTTGCCTGGATCTCCGCCTGGGCCTCCAGCAGCCTGGGAATATCCTCCAGCAGCGCCTTGGGGGCGCACTCAATCTTCTTGTCCTGGGTGACCAGCCTGCCGGGCAGGCAGGGCTTCAATGCACCCAGGTCTATGCCGTGAGGCTGGGCAGCAAGGGTCTTGAAGTCCAGGCCCACATCACTGCCGGCGGCCTTGCCATAGGGGCCGGCCTTGAGACCCATATCCAGGATCGCCGTGGGTGGATACACCGGTCGCGGGTCCACGCCAAGAGCCCTGGCCAGGTGGTTACCCGCCTCGCTCATGATTTCCCAGTCGTGCATTGCGCCCTCGGGCTTATCAAAGGCCGGGGCAGAATAACGGGAGACGTTTCGCACCGCGAAGACACTCAGGGCCATGTCGTAGTGGTCATGTTCCATGGGCGCGGTGGGTGGCAGGATAACGTCCGCATGGCGGGTAGTTTCATTCAAGTAGAAGTCCACGGATACCATGAACTCAAGGCTAGCCAGGGCCTGGTCCAACTGTTGCCCGTTAGGAGTGGATAGCACCGGATTCCCGGCGCCGGTAATCAATGCCCGAACCTGCCCCTCACCGGGGGTGAGGATTTCCTCGGCCAGGGCTGCAACCGGAAGTTCGCCACCGAATTCGGGCAGACCACGAACCCGGCTTTGCCACAGGTTGAAATGGCCTGGACGATTGTTGGGCCCCGCGACCAGGTCAACCGCTGGCAGGTTAAACATCGAGCCACCGATCCTGTCCAGGCTGCCGGTAGCGATGTTTATCAATTGAATAGCCCACTGGCACAGGCCGCCAAAACGCTGCACCGAGATACCCATTCGACCGTAGCAAACCCCGCGTGAAGCCCCGGCAAGTTCCCGGGCCAATTCGCGAATGGAGTCGGCGGGAATACCGCTCATGTTCTCGGCAAGCTCGGGGGTGAAAGGTTGCACCGACTCAAGCGCCTCATCCCAGTTGTTGAGGTAGTCCTGATAGGCGGAGCTATCTCCAAGATCCTCTTCAATGATGACGTTCAGCAAGGCCAACAAAAACCATGCATCTGTCCCGGGGCGAATAAACAGGTGGCTATCGGCAATCTCTGCGGTCTCGGTGCGCCGCGGATCCACCACCACCAGCTTGCCCCCGCGGGCATGCAATGACTTCATGCGACCACGAAAATCCGGGACGCCCATCAGACTGCCGTTGGAGGCCATGGGATTGCCACCAATCACCAGCATGTAATCCGTGTTGTCCACATCCGGCACCGGCACCATGAACTGGTGTCCGTACATCAGGTAGCACAGCAACTGGTGGGGTAACTGATCTACCGAGGACGCCGAATATCGGTTCCGGGTCTTGAGAAGCCCATGGAAGTTTCCACTATGGGTCATCATTCCCCAGTTATGGACGCTTGGATTGCCCAGGTACACCGCCACCGAATTGTGGCCATTGGTCCCGGCGATCCGGGCCAGTTCGGTTGCCACTGTCTGGAAGGCTTCATCCCAACTGCATTCTTGCCATTGGCCATCCACCTTTCGCATGGGTCGCCGCAGCCTGTCTGGATCGGTATGCAGGTCTTTCAGGGCCACCGCCTTCGGGCATACATGCCCCCGGCTGAAAGGATCGTTCTTGTCTCCGCGTACCGAAACCACCTCTTCGTTGGTGATCGTCACCTCAACGCCACAAAGTGCTTCGCAAAGGTGGCAGACACGATAATGTTTTCGGCTATTCTCGTTAGTCACGACATATCCTTTCTAAGGAGCCTCTGATTTATTCTGGGCTTAGCAGATTGGGAGCGAAAAAAGTCAGATTCAAGGCGCCAATCCCACGCGATA
>ENA-UOYD01000190-UOYD01000190.1-marine-metagenome-genome-assembly--contig:-NODE-190-length-15693-cov-3.012999_pt1 | contig 15693 bp, 13 predicted proteins | sample MGYA00238169_ERZ767097 | MGnify/ENA primary metagenome ERZ767097 (study PRJEB28937, sample SAMN06267346) | marine metagenome | isolation source: Columbia River Estuary | place: USA:Columbia River Estuary... | reverse complement strand
TTTTGAATGCTTCTCCTTGATGTATCAGACCGCTCCAGGTCTGTAATTGACCGACATTGACGGAAAATGGTGCGATGCGCCCGCCAACGTCGGGCAGTTCACCGTAATCCTTGGCGACATGATGGAACGGTTGACCAACGGTGAGTTTCCCGCCACCGGGCATCGAGTGGGGATTACCCCATGGCAGCGATATTCCATTATCCTGTTTAACGCGCTTGACGGTAATTGCGATGTCTTTCCCCTGCCAGAATTTACTGGCGAGGAACGCCCGCCACGTTACGCGGCCACCACTCAAAGCCGCCATATTGAAGCGGAGCTAAAGCGCGCAGAAAAATTCCGGGAGTCGGAAAGGGTTTCTTGAAGCGGAGGACTGTTCAATGAAAACTGCAGAACGAATGGCTAGCCTGGTTGTGGCGGGCCTGTTCAGCATGGCCATGACCGGTTGTGCCTCAACCACGCATGACGGTGCGCAGGGAGACGATAAGGCCTGGTCCGCAGGAGGTAATTGCTTTTTTGCGCGAAGCGTTCGGAATTTTGAGGCCTTGAGTGATAGCGTATTGGTTATCTGGTCGCCCAGTCAGCGTTGCCCCTACAAGGTTGAAGTAGTGAGTTTTTGCCAGGGCTTGAAGTCCACTAACGCCATCGAGTTTAACACCCAGGGAAGTATCTGTGGTCGGGCAAACGAGAGATTGCTGATTCGCGACATGGGAGCAGACAGGTCCTGCCGGATAGGCAAGGTGAGCCGACTGAGCGCCCAGGAACTTATCGACCTCAGGGCCGAGTATGGCAAGTCGTCTCCGGATGAAGACCCGGATAACACGACACCTGATTGCACCGGAACGGAGACGTCCGGAGAGTGATACACCACGGCAGACGTGTGGGGTATAGACCGCAGGCCCAGGCCTTGTGGGGAGACGCACTGGGAACGGAGAACTCATGAATCGAACCGAGCGCTTTTATCGCATCCAGAAACTGCTGTCACAGCGACGGGTCGTGCCCCGTGAAGTGTTTCTTGAGGACATGGAGATTTCTCCAGCCACCTTCAAGCGCGACCTGGAGTACCTGAGGGACCGCATGTCCATGCCCTTGATCTGGGACAGGGAAAAGGGCGGATACAGGCTGGATGAAAGTGATCCGGCTCACGCAACCTTCCAATTGCCGGGATTGTGGTTCAGCTCCGAAGAGATTTATGCCCTGCTGACTATGGAGACCTTGCTGGAGACACTTCAGCCGGGACTGCTTGGCGCCCAGGTGAAGCCGCTAAGGAACCGGATTCGCCAGATACTGACCGAGGGAGACCGATCGCCGGATGACCTGGCCAGGCATATTCGGGTCCTCAGCCAGGGCGCCCGTCCGGTGGAACCCAAGCACTTCCAGACCTGTGCAACGGCATTGCTGTCCCGTCGACGGCTTCGGATTGCCCACCACAGGCGTCAGGAAGGCGAGACCCTGGAGCGGGATGTGTCTCCCCAGCGGATGGTGCATTACCGGGATAACTGGTACCTGGACTGCTGGTGCCACCTGAGAAAATCCTTGAGGACGTTTTCTGTAGACGCGATTGAGTCAGCCATGGTCCTGAACAAGCCGGCCACTGACATCAAGGACGAGACCCTGGACCAGGTGCTGGGCTCGGGCTTTGGGATATTCTCAGGCGCCGACGTTCAGACAGCCGTGCTGCGTTTTAACCCAAAGCGGGCCCGGTGGGTGTCACGTGAGCAGTGGCATCCGGACCAGGAGGGCGATGTTGAACTGGATGGCTACTTCGTCCTGAAAGTGCCGTACAGCGACGCTCGCGAGTTATCCATGGATATCATGAAGTATGGGCCGGACGTGGAAGTGCTGGCTCCCCAGGCGCTGCGCGACCAGGTGGCAGCCTTGCTGGCCAGTGCAGCGGCGCTGTACAAGGCATGAGCCGTACAAGGACGATAGCGCCGGCTTGATTGGTCAGCCTTCAGAAAAGAAAAAGGCCGGGTCGATTTCTCGACCCGGCCTTTATTTCTTCAGTTCAACTTCAGATTAGAAGCTGTAGTCGAACTTCACACCGAAGACACGACCGCGTGAGGGCCATACCATGGTGTTCACCAGGCCGTAGCCATAGGTGTTGTCACGTCCGGCATTTTCCCAGCCGCGCTCGTAGAACAGCTCGTCGGTCAGGTTTTCAACGTAAGCGGTGGCGGTCCAGGCGCTGCCCGAATCGTAGCCCACGCGCAGGTTAACCACGTTGTAGCTGCCCACTGCGGCGCTTTCGAAGTTGTCGGCACCAGAGTACTTCTTACCTTCGTACTGGTGTTCCAGGGCGACGGTCATTTCACGACTGTCCACCAGCGGGATGTGGTAGGTGGCGATGGCTGCCGAGGTAAAGCCTGGGTCAAACCACAGCTTGTTACCGGTGCAGTCTTCGCAGCCGCCGTCATCGATGAACTGCTGGCTTACGCTCTTGATCTCGCTATCACTGACAGACACGCCCCAGTACAGCTCGAAGTTCTCTGCCGGGTACCAACGGGTATCAATCTCGATGCCCTGGCCCACGGCGTTAGCCACGTTTGCTACCTGGCTGGAACCGTCGGCGAAGTAGACCATCTGCAGATCGCTGTAGTCGTAGTGGTACAACGAAATGTTGCTCTGCAGAGTGCGGTCGCTCGAGCGGTACTTCATACCGATTTCGGTGCTGACCACTGTCTCAGGATCAAATGTCTTGAGGGTGGTTTCCGGATCAGCAACGTAGTCCTCGTCCTCATCAACCAGGTTGAAGCCGAAGGTGGCGAAGCCGCCTGACTTGTAGCCCTTGGAGATGTTGCCGTAGAAGGTCACGTTGTCACTGAACGCATAGGTTGCAGCAAGACGCGGGGTGAAGTCGTTCCAGTCCTTGGTGTCAGAGATAAAACCGTCGGTTTCGAATTCGAAGCCGAAGTTGTTACCCAGAACGCCGCCGGAGTAGGGCACGTTGTTCTCGAAGAACTTCTCATCGTAGGTGTAACGGGCACCCAGGGTGATATCCAGCTTCTCAGACGCTGCGTAGGTCAGGTCTGCGTAGACTGCATAGCCCTTGTATTCGCCGTTGGCGTAGTTGTATTCGTATTTGTTGACCAGGCCGCCTTCCAGGTCAGCTATGTCAGCTTCCCAGTACTCGGCGAACTCGGGTGTGGCACAACCCACGAACGGACCACTGAAATCATCAGCATCGGTCTGACCGATACGGGTGCACAGGTCGTCTTCGGTGTAGATCGAAGCGAAAGTGCCCTTGATGCTTTCCTTGTAGAAGCTGGCGCCCACGAACCAGAAGATGTCACCGTCAGAGTCGGAGTTCAGACGGAACTCCTGGCTGAAGTAGTCCACATCGTTATCCTGCAGGTAATCATCCGCCTGCAGCACTGTGGCATCGTAATCTTCCAGGTAGTGGTATTCGAACGTCTTGTACCCGGTGATGGAGGTCAGGGTCTGGCCGTTTGCCAGGGCCGCTTCGGCTTCCAGGGTGAAACGCAGGATCTTGCCTTCATCGACACTGCCGTCGCTCAGGTCAGAGGTGACCTTGTCCTTGGGCAGATCGGGGTTGGAGGTATCCCAGTACACGGAACCGGTGCCAGTACGATCTTCGTAGAACACGGTTGCAGTGCTATCCCACACATCGCTGGTGTAACGAATAGCAGCACGCACTGCGCTACGGTCATGACCGCCCAGTTTCTTGCCGTCGTACAGGTTTTCCAGGTAGCCATCGTCCTGGAAGTGATGGCCAGAGGCGCGGAACGCCCACTTGTCACTTAAAGGAATGTTGATGGTGCCGGTCACGTCGACGTGGTTGTACTCTTCCAGGCCCAGGCTGACGTTGCCGCCGAACTCTTCGTTGGGCTTGTTGGTGCGCATGCTGACAGCGCCAGCAATAGCGTTACGGCCGAACAAGGTGCCCTGGGGGCCCTTGACGACTTCAGCGCCTGACATGTCGAAGAATGAGGAAATAGCACCACCGGTGCGACCCTCGTACACGCCATCCATGAAGATGCCTACAGACGGGTCACCACCGATGCCGAAGTCATTGGTGCTGATGCCACGAATGGACAGTGCGTCATTGAAGCTGTCTTCGGTGCGGCCGGAGAAGCCAGGTGTCAGGTCGGTAAGACCGCGCACGTCTTCGATATTGGCTTTTTTCATCATGTCTTCGCTGAATGCGGAGACTGCGATGGGTACATCCTGAAGACTCTGTTCTCTCTTCTGTGCGGTTACCACCACTTCTTCAATGGTCTGCTCAGCCATCGCTGCGCCACTGATCGAGGTCAGTGCAACTGCAGTAAAGCCGGCCAGCCATTTAGATTGCTGCGACATTTGGAAATTCCCCCTAAACTCGCCGACATCCAACATGGTGCCGATCGTTGTTACTTGAAACGTTGGTATCTAAAGCCCTTACGGGGCTAATACCCTTCCGATCGTGAGTGATCACGATTCAGCCTATATCAAACCCTATCGTGTTGAATAATACCAAACGTTTCGCTTCGGGAAACCCCTATATGATCTGGGGGTGATTTCGAGGAGGACTAGACAGGGTATAGGGTAGAGCCGATACGGTTGTGTAAATCTACCCCGAGAAGCGTTGAATATATTGGACGGTGAGTGATCTCCGGGGCTATCAGATGTAGGATATTTGGCTATGAACCCCTTTTACTGTTGGAAATGTGGCGAACAACTGCTTGATGAGCCTCTTCCGTTGGCTCGCCTTGCAGAGTGCCCTGGTTGTCGCTCGCAGTTGCATGTTTGCAGGATGTGCGAGTTTTTCGATACGGCGGTTGCCGACTCGTGCAGAGAACCCGTGGCCGACAGGGTATTGGAGAAAGAACGCGCAAATTTCTGCGGTTACCTGAGAATTTCCTCCCGAAAATGGGTGGCTCCGGATACCTCCACGAGCGACCAGGCCAGGCAGGATCTGGACGCGTTGTTTGGCGCTTCATCGGATTCTGGACCCACCTCGGCCTCCGCCCAGAGCAACGAACTGGATGACCTGAATCGCTTGTTTGGTGCAGACCCGGAAGAAAATTAGCCCGGTGACTGGGTGGGGCGATCTATTCCCCGGCTAATCATCAACAGGGCTATGGCGGCAAAGGCGGTTAATGTTCCCGCCATAACAAACGCCACAGATTGTCCAAACCATTGCCAGACGGCGCCGATAAAGATCGCCCCGGGCAAGGCCAGTAATCCGCAAACAAGGTGGTAAAGGCCGTAGGCCGTGCCCCGTTGAAGAGGATCAGCGGCATCGCCTATCAGTGATCGCTCCGCCGCTTCGGTAGAGGCAAGGCTGGCGGCGAATAGCAGGAACATCACCCAGGTCATCAGTTCACTGCCATCTACCACGGCGATCAGGAGCAGGGTTGCGACGCGCAAGGACCAGCCGGCGATGACTATTGGCAGCCGTCCGATCTTGTCCGATGCTGCACCGGCCAGGTAAGACACGAACACCTTGACCAGGCTGGCTGCTGCCCAGACCAGGGGGATGTATTCCAGCTTTATGCCGCGGCCTGCGGCCCAAAGTACCAGGAAGGCCTCGGGCATGGTGGCAAGCGCCAGGGCCCCGGAGGCGATAATCAGTGCCCGCAATCTGCCATCCAGCAGGGACCATTTCAGTGGCGCGTTGGAGACCGGTTGGGGTTCGACCTTTGGCAAGCCAAAGACGACCAGCAGCACTACGGCGGCACCGGGGATGATAGACATCAGGAAGACGTTGCTCATCTCTACGCCCTGGCGCAGAACAAGGAACGCGGCCAGGGGCCCGATCACAGCACCAGCGTGGTCCATGGATCGGTGTAACCCGAAAGCCGCTCCCCGGTAGGGAGCAGCAACCGAGTTGGCGATCATGGCATCCCGGGGTGCGGTGCGCAGACCCTTGCCCAGGCGATCAAGGAAACGCATGGCCATGACAAAGGGCCAGGCCAGGGCCAGTCCGATCAAGGGTCGCGCAAGGTTTGATGACCCATAGCCCCAGACCACCAGTGCCTTGGGGTTCCAGCCTTTGTCCGCCAGTCTCCCGGAGATCAGTTTCAGCACACTGGCCGTGGCCTCGGCCAGACCCTCGACCAATCCTACGATAGCCGGTGTAGCGCCCAGGGCGACGGTCAGAAAGATGGGCAGCAGCGGGGTGATCATTTCACTTGCGGCGTCATTTAACAGCGACACCAATGACAGAACCACCACCGTTTTTGGTAACGCTGATTTCAAGGCGGGAGCTGACATATCGAGTTACCCGTTTTCGGCGTTGGACTGCAAGGCCGCGAGTGCCCGGGCGCTGTGCAGAAGGGCGTGTTGAAATTCTGCCAGGTAGCTTCGTGGCACCAGCAGGTCCAGTGAACTGTCTTGCAGTCGATGGATCAGCAAGGGTATGTGATGGAACAGGCTTTGGGCGCAACCGGGCTGGGTGTCGTCCCACTCGCCAAGTTCAAGCGGGCAGCCAGTACCAAGCAGTTCCCGTGCACTATCCCCGGAAACACGGAAGCCCAGCATGCTGTCGGAAATGTCTGTGACAGAACGCAGTAACTCCTGGCCATCCAGGGTTTGACCGGGAGGGTACCTGAGTAACCATCGGCCTGGCCCGATGGCCAGGACGTCCGGGCCTCCGGCAACAGCGGTGACGGTATTCACATGCTCGCCGGGTTCGACGCCCAGGGCTTTTGCAAGGGATTCCCTGAGCCGCTGAGGGCGGGTGCGGTCACTTGCTTGTAGCCAGTGATCAACGGGGGCAGGATCAATTTTCAATTTTGGAGCGCTGAATAGTGCCTCACCCGGGGAGCGGCTGTGATCAATCATGTTGGCGCGCTCCTTCCGGATCATAGAAACACGGGTAGGTTACCCGGGCGGCAATGGTTTCGTTCGCACCTCGCGCCCGATCTGCAAGATAAACCGTGTCGCCAGAACGAAGACTGCCGCCCTTGACCAGGGCCAGGGCGATGGCTGTCCCCAGCACCACGCTGTGGGCGGCTGAGCTGACATGGCCGATGCTGCAGCCGGGTCCTGTCGCGACCGCCTGGGCCAGCACCTGGGCGCCCTCGGGTAATTCATCACCTGGGGACACGGGGGTCAGTCCGACCAATTTCAGCCGGTTGGCATGGTTCAGGCCTGGTCTTTGCAGAGCCAGTTGGCCAACGAACCATTTTTTCTTACTCAGCATCCGTCCCAGTCCCAGGTCCTCGGCAGTGGTTCGGCCATCGGCCTCGGTGCCCATGCCGATAAAGCCTTTTTCTATTCGCAGTACTTCCAGGGCATCCATCCCGTAAGGGGTAACCTCAGTGTTATCTCGTGTGACCAGCAAGGCGTCCCACAATTCGCCGCCGCGGGAGGACGGCACGTATATTTCAAACGCCAATTCTCCAGAGAAGCTGATCCGGATGATGCGCGCCGGGATGCCGGCGACCGTTGTGTCTACCGCGCCCATCGCGGGCAGTCGCACTGCATCCACAGTTCCTTCCGGGCAGAGCCTTTGCAATACGCCTCGACTCAGGGGGCCAGCCAGGGCAACCGCGGCCCACTGTTCGGTCACCTCGCAAAGATCTACCTCCAGTTCAGGCCAGGCAACCTCCAGGTGATACTCCAGGTGCTGGAGTACGCCGCTGGCATTGCCGCTGGTGCAAGTCATGAAATAGGCGTCCTCGGAAAGTCGCGTTACTGTGCCGTCATCGAAGATCATTCCGTCTTCGCGAAGCATCAGGCCGTAGCGTGCCCGACCTGTAGGAAGTGAACTGAACTGGTTCACATAGATGCGGTTAAGAAACTCGCCAGCATCGGGGCCCCTGAGCGAGATCTTGCCCAGGGTTGATACATCGGTGAGTCCGACTGCTGATCTTACTGCCCGGGCTTCGCGTTGCACGCACTGGTGCATGGTTTCTCCCCGGCGAGGATAGCCCTGGGGCCGCATCCAGAGTCCCAGGGGGGCGAACACCGCATCCAGTGCCTGGTGTTGTGCATGCATGGGTGTGTAACGCCTGGGTTTCACACTGGCGCCGGTTTCGCCACCGGCCAGGGCGCCCAGGGTGATTGGTGTATAGGGTGGTCGGAAGGTCGTTGTGCCCACATGCGGGATGGGTTCCTGCCGCAGTCTCGCCAACAGGGCCATGCCATTGATGTTGGATGTCTTGCCCTGGTCTGTACCCATCCCCAGGGTGGTGTAGCGTTTCAGGTGTTCAACCGACACATAGCCTTCCCGGTGGGCCAGTTCGATATCCAGGGTGGTGACATCGTCCTGGATGTCTACGAATTGCTTGGACCGCTTGCCTGGACGTGGCGCATGCCAGAAGGCTTCTTGTCCGTAGGGGAGGGTTCCGCCGTTGGTTTCGGGGAGGGAAAGTGAATCCTCATCGGGTGTGTCGAAACCCGCCAGGCGGGCCGCCTGCCTGCCGGCCCGCAGACCCTCGTTCAAACATCCCTCGAGATCGTAATTTCCCCGGGCTGCACCGATGGTTTGTTCTGCCTGCTTGCTGGGGCCAGGGATAAACGCCTCAATTTCCGTGGAATACACCGGACGCGCGCCGGTCTGGGCGTGCAGGTGTACGGCGGGGGACCAGCCCCCGGATACGGCGAGCAGATCGCAGTCCATCCATTGGCTGCCACCAATTACGTCCGTGGCGCCGGAGCGCACCGCGCCCAGGGTTTTTCCGCCCCGGGTGTCGTGGACCGTATGACCGATGTCTACGGGGATGCCTCGTTCTTCCATCATGCCAAGCAGTGTGTGATCCACGCTGCTTCGGCTGTCCATCACAGCGGCCACGGCGATACCTGAATCTGCAAGGTCGACGGCAGTCAGGTAGCCACTGTTGTTATTGGTCGCCACTACCGCCCGGGAACCGGCCCGAACCGCGTACTGGTTTGCATAGGCCCTTGCGGCCCCGGCGAGCATGACGCCGGGCCTGTCGTTATTGGCGAAAATCAGCGGGCGCTCGATGGCGCCGGTGGCCAGCACGACTCGCTTTGCACGCACCCGCCACAAGCGTTGGCTGGGCAGGTCCTTGTCATTGCCGCCAGGGACGCGTTCCAGTATCGCCACCATGTTGTGATCGTAATAGCCAAACGCAGTTGCCCGGGCACGCACCGTGACATTGGGCAGGTCGGTTAGTTCTTGCCAGATCGATTCGGCCCAGTTGGCCCCGGGCATGCCATCCATGCTTAGGCGTTCCCGTTGCAGCCATCCTCCTGCTGCAGGGTTCTCGTCAACAAGCATGACCGAAGCGCCTGTCCTGGCGGCAGCCAGGGCGCTCATCAGGCCGCTGGGTCCGGCGCCCACTACCAATACGTCGCAGTGTGCGTAACTGCACAGGTAGTGATCCGGGTCTGCCTGGTCCGGAGCCGTGCCCATGCCCGCCGCCTTGCGGATCATTTTTTCGTACCAGGGCCAGAGACGCCGGGGCGCCATGAATGTCTTGTAGTAGAAACCCGCAGGCAGAACTGCCGAAAAGACATTATTAATAGACAGCAAGTCCAGGTTCACACCTGGCCAGCAGTTCTGGCTGAACGCCTCAAGATTGGCGGATAGTTCCACCTGGGTGGCACGGGTGTTGGGTTCGGCCAGCGGGCCACTGCCCAGTTGGACCAGGGCGCTGGGCTCCTCGGGGCCTGCGCTGAACACCCCCCGGGGTCGGTGATATTTGAAACTGCGGCCTACCAGGCGCACGCCGTTGGCCAATAGTGCCGAGGCCAGGGTGTCGCCCTGGTACCCCTGGTAGAGGGTGCCGTTGAAGCGGAAGTCCAGGGGGCTTTCCCTGGAAATGTTTCCGCCGGTCAGGTTGCGAAATTTCTGACTCACGGCGCGTCACCGTGTTGGCAGGGGAGGCAATCCTCCACTTCGTGGGTCAGGTTGTTGCGGGTGATGCGCAGCCATCCCCGGCAACCGGCGCTGTGCTGCCATATCTCCTGGTGAGGGCCCAGGTGATTGCTACGCAGGTAAATCCGATCAAGCTCTTGTTGAACATCCGGATCGTCCCCATTGCCTCGAGTCGAGACGGATTGGTGGTCACGAATGTAGGTGAACTCGATATGAGCTCTGGGTCCACACCATGGGCAATTAAAAAGCTGCATTGTCCTGGCTCACTGTGCCTGTGGAATCGGGCCATGGCCGGATTCGTCAATGGTGTGGCCCGTGAAAAAACGTTCCAGGCTATAGGGCGCTATGAGTTCTGCCGGTCGCTGATTTGCCAGGGTCTCGGCAAACGCCCAACCCGAACCCGGTGTCGCCTTGAAGCCGCCGTAGCACCAGCCTCCGTTGATGAACAGTCCGTCTACCGGTGTATGACCGATCACCGGAGCACCATCCATGGTCATGTCGTTCACGCCACCCCAGGTTCTCATCAAGCGCAGGCGACTAAATGAAGGGAACAGGGCGAGTGTTTCCTGTGCGATTTGTTCTATCCGGGGGAGGTTGCCTCGCTGGGCGTAGCTTGGATAAAACTCCAGGTCGCTGCCCATGACGATTTCGCCCTTATCCGTCTGACTGACATAGGCATGCAGCGCTCCGGCCATCACCACCGTATCTAATACCGGCTTAAGGGGCTCGGAGACCATGGCCTGCAACATATGAGTTTCGATAGGTAGCGTTAGTCCAGCCATGGCTGCCACATGGGAGCTGTGACCGGCCACTGCCATGCCCACCGTTCCTGCGCCGATGCGTCCCCGGGAGGTGTTCAGCGCCACGACTCGATTGTTCACGATTTCCATTGCCTGGACTTCGCAGTTCTGGATGATGTCCACCCCAAGGCGGTCGGCTGCCCTGGCGTATCCCCAGGCTACCGCGTCGTGGCGAGCAGTTCCGCCGCGCCCCTGCCTCATGGCGCCAAGCACTGGAAAGCGAGCCTCGTCGCTACAGTCAAGAATTGGTACCAACCTGGAAAGTTCGTCGCGGCTAATCATCTGGGCATCGATACCGTTCACCCGCATCCGATTGGCGAGCCTGGAAAGAGAGCTCCATTGACCCTCGTCGTGGGCCAGTTGAAGACTGCCTCGCTGGCTCACCATGATGTTGAAATTCAGGTCCTCGCTCAGGCCTTCCCAGAGCTTTAGCGAAAACTCGTAAAACCGGGAGTTTTCTTCCTGGTAATAGTCGGATCGAATAATGGTGGTGTTGCGGCCCGTGTTACCGCCGCCGATATATCCTTTTTCCAACACTGCTACGTTTTTGATGCCGTGATTTTTGGCCAGGTAGTAAGCAGTGGCCAGGCCATGTCCGCCGCCTCCAACTATAACTACGTCGTACTGTTTGGCCGGCTCGGGGTCACGCCAGGCCCGCGGCCAGTTTTTATGGCCGGAGAAGGCATTTCCCAGTAGACGCAGCGCAGAATAGGGTCGCATAAATTAGTAATTAGCTTGACTGTTTCAGAACCGGTTTTTTGATTTTCACTGACGATAGCACGAGCAACATCCTTCGAGGTAGCCGGGGAGGCAATAGTCATTCAGAATAGACAGTCCCGCGATTTTCGCGGTTTCTGGGCAATATGTGGAATTCAAAGATGGATATAGCAGCGGAAGTTCACCGGGCAGCAGCAAGAATTTATGACGTGGTGCGCGAGACGCCGCTGGATTTGCTGGTGGGCTTTAGCGACGAACAATGCAAGGTCTACGGCAAGCTCGAGAATTTCCAGCACACCGGGTCGTTCAAATTGCGGGGTGCGGTCAACAAGCTGATGTCACTGGATGAGTCCCAGCGCCAGGCAGGCTGCGTGACCGCTTCCACCGGAAACCACGGCGCAGCGATGGCCTATGCGTTCTCAAGGCTTGGCATGAAAGGCATGGTGTTCGTTCCCGAGACGGCAGCCAAGACCAAGGTTGAATCTATTCGTCGCTATGGAGGTGATTTGAAGTTCCACGGGCTGGACGGTGCACAAACCGAACGCTATGCGAGGGAATTTGCCGAGGCAAATGGCATGCTTTACGTATCTCCCTACAATGATCCCCAGATCATCGGTGGCCAGGGCACCGTGGGATTGGAAATGCATCGCCAGCGACCGAACCTGGATGCAGTGTTTGTCGCGGTGGGCGGTGGCGGGCTGATGTCCGGTATTGCAGGGTTCCTGAAGTCAGTAAATCCGGACATCCAGATCTATGGCTGTCAACCGGCTAATTCTGCGGTCATGGCTCACTCAATCGAGGCGGGTCATGTCATCGACGAGGAAAGTCTGCCCACTCTTTCTGATGGTACGGCCGGAGGTATGGACCTGGATTCCATTACCTTTGAACCTTGTCGGGATTTTGTGGATGAATGGATCCTGGTGGATGAAGAAGAAATTGCTGTGGCAATGCGAAAATTCATGCAAAGCCAGCACCAGCTTCTGGAAGGATCAGCCGGCGTGGCACTTGCCGGAGTGGACCGGATGAGGGACGCCCTGGAAGGTAAGCGGGTTGCCACGGTGATCTGCGGCGCCAACATCAGCATGGACACGCTCAAGCAAGTGCTTTGACCTGCTGCTGGAGAGCTCAGGCGAAGAGAACCGTGCCAGATTCCTTCCCGGGACTTGTATTTACGTTTTGCTGTTGAATATTTGGTCTTAGTGTACTATTGCCAAAGAAAAAAACTGGTCATTCAGTGATAAAAACAAAGGCAAGGAGTGCCCATTGGGAGAATATCTCCATATTGGATTCCAGCTAGAAGAATTTACGGTCCGACCCGTAAAGAATGTGGTGGAAGGCCCCAGCGGCTCAATCCATGTATCCCCGCGCGCAATGGAACTGCTGCTCGCCCTGGCGAGAAAACCCGGTTTTGTGGTTTCCAGGGGCCAACTCAAGGAAATGGTTTGGGGGAAGGAACAGGTTTCCACCAATGTGGTGACCCGAAGTGTCGGCGAGTTGCGCCATGTCCTGGGAGACAGTGCTGAATCTCCCCGGTTTATCCAGACAATACCGGGGCGTGGTTATCGACTGATTCCGGATCCGTTACCCCTGGACTCTCCGGTTACCGACCCCGGGGTTGCCATGTTCCAGTCTGGGGAAGCAGAAAATGAGTCCGGCTCATTTTTCGGTTTTTTTACTGACCTGGCGCGAAGAAAAGTGTATCGAATCGCAGCCAGCTACCTGGTGGCCGCATGGGTCATCCTGCAGGTTGCCGATGTCATATTGGACGCCCTGCCGCTTCCTGATTATTCAATGACCTTTGTGGTGGTGGCATTGGCCATGGGTTTCCCGGTGGCGGTGGTTCTTGCCTGGGCATTCCAGTGGACACCCCAGGGACTGATGGTGGAGGGTCGGGGAGGGCGGCTAAGGGCTATTGCAGCGGGAGCCTCCCCGGGCAAGCTGGTTTATGGCATTGCAACGGTGAGTGCAGTGGCGGTTGGAATCGGGGCCTACCTTCTTACTGCCACTGAATCTGTACAGCAAATTCAAACCCCCTCGGCTGAGTCGATAGCGGTGCTGCCCTTCGTTAATTTCAGTGACGACAAGGCGAACGAGTATTTCAGCGATGGCCTTACAGAAGAAGTCTTGAATGTACTGGCTCAATTAGGCGATTTGCAGGTTGCCTCCAGGACCTCTTCGTTTTATTACAAGGGTAAAGACCAGAACATTCAGAAAATTGCCCAGGCGTTGAATGTTCATTATGTGCTGGAGGGTAGCGTTCGTCTGGCTGGGGAAAGCATGCGAATTACCGCCCAGCTGATTGATGGCACAAATGGTTTTCACTTGTGGTCGGGTACCTATGACCGGGAAACCAACGACGTGTTTGCAGTGCAAAGCGATATTGCCAGGCAAGTGGCGCGGAATCTGAAAATCGTTATGAGCAACAATATTGAAGATGCCCTTGGAAAGACGCGGACAGAAAATTTTGAAGCCTATGACGCGTACCTGAGGGGACGTGATTATCTGAGGCGACCCTCGACTGAGGCGAATCTGCAAAATGCAGGAATACAGTTCCAGCAGTCGCTCAAGCTGGACCCTGCTTATGGAATGGCCTACGCAGGTATTTGTGAGACCCGCCTAAGGCAGTATCAGATTAATCCCGACACCGAGTTGTTTGAAGACGCGGAAAAAGCCTGCAATCGGGCCATGACCCGGGACGGGCAATCCGCCGAGGTGAGCCTGGCCCTGGGCAGACTGCACTTGCTAACAGGCCAGAGTGAGCAGGCCATGGGAGAAATCGACCGGGCACTGACGTTAAAGCCTCGCTGGGTGGAAGCTATTCTGGCGCGAGCTGAAGCGCTTGCTGTCCGGGGACTTCCGATAGAAGCGGAGGCCGAGTTCAAAAGGTTGATTCAGATCGATCCGGGCTACGCCCAGGCTTATAAGACATTAGGAAATTTCTATTATCATAATGGACGTTTTGACGATGCAATTGCCAACTACAACGAGGTGATCAAGCGGATTCCGGACGACTGGGGGGTCTACAGTAATTTTGCTTCTGCCTATTATATGAAGGGGGATTTGCAAAGTGCCGCCGAGATCTGGTTGAAGTTGGCCGAGGAAAATGAAGACCCGACAATGTTCGCTAATATCGGATCCATGTATTTTTATCTCAGGCGCTTTGAAGATGCGGTTGGAATGTATGTCAAGGCGGCGGAACTGACTTCGAACGTTCCAGAGTATTGGGGCAATCAGGGCGAGGCTTATCGCCAGATACCCGACGGATGGAATAAGGCCGAAGCTGCCTACAACAAAGCAATTGCTCTGGCTGAGGAGCAACTCCTCATTAATCCGAACAATTATGATTTGATGACTCAGACGGCTGTGTTTTACTCTGGTCTGGGGAATTTTGACAAGGCGTTTGGATTATTGGCCAAGGTGCACGCTGCTGGCAACGTGGATTACTATTACTATTATCAGGCGGCCCTGGTTTACGTGCGGGCGGGCAATCCGGTGAAAGCGGAAGATGCTCTCATGCGGGCTGTGGAGATGGGTTACCCGAAGGATTTGCTGTCGGTGGACGCCGGCCTGGATCCCCTGCAAGGCAGGCTGAGATTTGAAGCGTTGGTTGATGATGGTAGAAAATGAGGAAGTTTTACAATAACTAGAATGGAGTCGAAATGGTTAGCACAAAAAAAGATAAGAGAGCGATGTTTATAAAATTGCTAGTGGTGCTTCTGGTCATAAGTGTAATGGTCATGATGAGCGCGGGTTTGTCCAGCCAGGCGCAACAAAACGTTGATCTCGAAATTGTTGTTGAAAACGGTTGTCCGGTAGAAGTGAATGATCTGAGTAATTCATGTGAAAGCAGCGGCCAGGGAGGTCAGGGTGTTGCGTGTGCAACCGCGGGTGCGACCGTCTTGCATTGGAGCTCATCAGGTGGTGAGGAGTTCTCAATCAATTTCAAGGATCAGTCGCCTCTGGGTTCCAGTCGGAATTACAGTAGTAATCCGGAAGGTAAGCTCACGGCTCCTATTCCTGCCAGCGCTGAGGCAGGTAATTACGATTATGGCGTGTCCGTAGGGGACTGCGAAATGGACCCGAGGATCATCGTAACTAAGTAGCTGGCGGGGTGTGCTGGGCGTCAGGCGACGACCCAGTACACCCAGGCCGCAATGGTCACCGCGGCGGCAAGATTCATGAATATGCCAGCCAGTAGCATTCTCCACAACGACGCGCCGCGCATCTCGCCAAATACCAGGCCATTGACTCCTGTTGCCAGGGGGCTCATGAACGCGCAGGTGCATGATAGCGTGACTACCAGCATCGGGTAGATCATGCCGCTAGCCACCGCACCCTGGGCCTGTATGGTCTCGAACATTCCCAGTTGCACTACCGTGTTACTCAGTG